>Ga0228535_1002617_pt1 | contig 16393 bp, 18 predicted proteins | sample SJ1metagenome_FD_168457 | JGI IMG/M metagenome (GOLD analysis project Ga0228535, IMG submission 168457) | Enriched culture of PCE-dechlorinating microbial communities from Ithaca, New York, USA - SJ1 | ecosystem: Engineered > Modeled > Simulated communities (microbial... > Unclassified | place... | reverse complement strand
CTCGTTTTTACTTCTTTAATCAATTAGAATTGACTTGCGCTCGCTTTCAACTGTTCAGTTTTCAAAGACCACTTTGCCTTTTGCATAAACAATCCGGCTCCCTTTCAGGTCACCGGCGTTCTTCGCGGCAGGAAACCTATCTTACCACCTTATCCCCATCCCTGTCAACCAGGTTCTTTTTGGAAACGTAATCCGCTTCGCGCTTCTGACATTTTCTTCTTGGATATGTGGTGTTCAGATTTCCTTTTCTGCCCTGCAGCTTTGCTGCACTGGCAATCTTTTCTTGTCGCCGCAGCGACTTTTACATATTATCATACCCTTTGCTCTCGTGTCAACAAAACAAAATGTGGTTTTCTTAAAGTTTATGTATTTTTTTTAAAGTTTATCCGCAATTAAACCTACTTTTTCTTAGTTATAGAGATTTTTAGATTACTTTATAAAAACAAAAAGAAGCATCCGCTTCTTGCGGGCGCTTCTATCCTAACGAATCGTTAGTCAGATATCATCTCTGGCGCGCAGGGTAGGAAACAAAATTACGTCCCTGATAGACGGAGAATCGGTTAAAAGCATGATGAGGCGGTCCACTCCGATACCCAGCCCTCCTGTAGGCGGCATGCCTACTTCCAGGGCCCGTACAAAGTCTTCGTCCATCATATGGGCCTCTTCATCGCCTTTTTCCCTCTGTTCCACCTGTTTCGTAAACCTCTCCCGCTGATCAAGCGGGTCATTTAATTCCGAGAAAGCATTCGCCAGTTCACGGGCCGTGATAAAAGCCTCGAAACGATAAGTAAAGCCGGCGTCATCTTCCTTACGTTTTGCCAATGGCGATATTTCAATGGGATAATCCATAATAAAAGTCGGCTGAATCAAATGCTGTTCCACTTTCTCTTCAAATATTTCATTCAGCGCTGTGCCTTTTGTAGCATCTTTGTCAAGCTTTATTCCCTGTCGTTTCGCAGCTTCACGGGCTTCTTCGTCACTATTTATAAGGTTAAAATCTTCTCCCGTGAATTTTTTTACTGCCTCAACCATGGTCAGGCGCGGCCAGGGCGGGGTCAGGTCAATCTCCGTCCCCTGGTAGGTCACTTTCGTAGAGCCCAGCACTTCTAGGGCGATATATGAAATTAGTTCTTCTGTCAGTTTCATCATATCCTGGTAATCGGTATACGCCTGGTAGAGTTCCATCATTGTAAACTCCGGATTATGCCTTGTTGAAATGCCTTCATTGCGAAAAACTCTGCCAATTTCATAAACTCTTTCAAGTCCGCCGACAATTAACCTTTTCAAGTGAAGCTCAAGGGCAATGCGCATGTACAGGTCCATATCAAGGGCGTTATGATGGGTTATAAACGGCCGGGCACTTGCTCCTCCAGCTATTGCATGCATGGTCGGCGTCTCCACTTCAAGAAAGCCCTGGCTGTCAAGATAACGGCGCATAGCTTGTACTATCTTGCTGCGCGTGATAAATACTTTTTTCACATCGGCGTTGACTATAAGATCCAGATAACGCTGGCGGTATCTTAATTCCACATCCTTTAACCCGTGCCATTTTTCCGGCAGCGGGCGCAAGGATTTGCTAAGCAGGGTGATTTCTTTTGCTCCAACTGTAATTTCGCCTTTTTGGGTCATAAACACATGACCCAGAACACCGATAATGTCGCCAATATCAAGGTGTGTAAAAAGAGCATGGGCCTCAGGCCCTACATCATTCAGACGCACATAGATCTGTATCTGTCCGGAAAAATCCTGGATATGGGCAAACCCGGCCTTCCCCATATCTCTCTTAGACATAAGCCGGCCAGCTATTGTAACATCTTTGCCCTCCATCTGCACAAAATTATCCACTATGTCAGAAGCATAGTGGGTTCGTACGAAACGGCTTCCAAATGGGTTTATTCCCTTTGCTTTAAGCTCTTTTAATTTCTCTATGCGCACTTGCATTTGCTCATTTAATTCCAGTTCAGGCGACTCATACATCATAAATCTTCCCTTCTGCCATGCGCTGCACACTTTTTATAGGACTGCCATTATTTTATATTTCAGCTTGCCCGCAGGTACGTTTACCTCTACGACATCTCCTTCTTTTTTGCCCATAATAGCCTTGCCCACGGGAGATTCGAAAGATATCCTGTTATTCATGGGGTCTGCTTCCGCTGAACCTACAAGCGTGTATTTGAATTCATCACCGTATTCCATATCCTTAAGGGTAATTTTTGCCCCAATGTGCACTATATTGGAATCATTCTCAACATGTTCTATCACTTTAACGTTTCGCAGCATTTTCTCCAGGGTTAGGATCCGGCCCTCAATAAAAGCCTGCTCGTTTTTGGCATCTTCATATTCCGAGTTCTCACTGATGTCGCCAAACTCTATGGCCTGCTTGATTCTTTCCGCAACTTCCCTGCGTTTTACTGACTTTAAGGTCTCCAACTCCTGTTCCAGTTTAAGCAGTCCTTCCCGGGTTAAAAAAACTTCCTTTTCTGTTGTCATTTTGTCTTCGCTCCCTCGATTTAACTTGACAAACTAATGTATGCAAACTGTACTAAAAATGTTCCTTATTAAAAAAGGACGACCTTTATACTAACAAGCACTGCAACCGTTCGCAGTGCTTGTTAATTTGTTATGAAATATACTTCTAAATAAATCTCAAGGCTAATTATATAGAGGGCCGTTATATTTGTCAAGTTATTGCAGAGGCTAAAGGTGGGTTTATCCATACTGCTTTCACCCTGTCAAGCGAAGCTATACTGTCCCTATTAAAAGAGGTTAGTTCCATTTCTACCTAACCTCTGTCTATTATCCTGCTATATATTGCTCAAACTGTTAATTTAAGTTTGTTAACCCGGGCATTTTCTTTTATTCTCACGATATCCGCTAACGAAATATCCCTTTCAAAACTGCGCAGACCTGACAGTTTAAACCCATGTTTTTGAGCCAGTTTCGCTATCTCCTCAACTCTTTTTATGCTGATCTCCCTGCCCAATGAAAAGCATTCAAAACGCCTTTCCAGTGTAAGGATCATCGTTTCAGCCATACAGGCATAGGCTTTGCCTGGCGGAAAGCCAAAATTGAAGTTAAAGTCGGTACCGTCAGGGACATCGACAACGCCTCCTTCAATAACAAGCACATCGTCACGCTGGCTGGCCACCAGCGGGGATACATCTCTCGGACGCGCAACATCGCAGACAACAGCGCCGGGTTTGATGTCTTCAGGTTCGATTTGATAATCGACTGAGGCTGAGACTGCAATGACCACATCTGCATTCTTGATAGCTTCCTTGACCGAGCTCGTGATTTTTACGGCCAGACCTTGATCGTACATAACCTCCGAAGCCAGCTTCTCCAGTTTGTTTTGCTGGCGGGCTACAAGTGTCAGATACTTGTTTTCCCTAGCCAGAAGCTGTACGCAGACTCGCCCTATCGAACCGGTAGCGCCTAGTACGACAATATTAGCATTAGGCCAGTCTATACCCATAAGTCCAGCCGCATATTTTGTTCCCTCAAGAGCGGTATAAATGGTATAACTATTGCCTGTTGTCACAGCAATGTTTGAATTCCGCGCTAGCGTGATGCCGCCGTCACCTATAACCGAGGTCAGCGCCCCAAGTCCAACAATTTTGGCGCCGTTTTTTTCGGCCAGTTTCACACAGGCAGTAATTTTCCTAAGTGTTTCCTGAAGCGGCAGCTCCAGCAGCAGTTTAGATGTTAAGGGGCAGCCGATAAATTCGCCTGTACACTCATTGTACAAAGAACGAACTCCTGTTATGTCTGAAACTTTCATTGGCGGGATTAAGCGCGCCGCTCTTTCCACTATAAACTGCGGCAGGCGCTTGAAGAACGGAAATTTTTTATAATAATCGTCTATGTAAATGGGATGAATAATAAAAGCAAATTTATCCATATGACCTCCCGTCAGGCAGTTTTATTTTTTTTTAAAGCTACTATCCGGGGCCTGAAATCAACACGGTCCAGCGCAAGATTATAGTCCTGCTCTGTTATTTGTTCCAAAGGTTTGCCCAGTAAGGCCACCAGAAGCGCTTCCATAACATTGGTGCCAAAGGAACGCCCCTGGAATTCCGGCGTGGTTGTGATTAATAAATTGGCTCCCCTTTGCGTCAGTAATTGAACGTCTTCATGGGTAACCGTATTGGTAAGAACAGTCTTGCCTTCTATCCTTGCCGGCAAATATCTTTTGATGTAATGAAAATCTCCGGCGATTATTTCGTTTTGTTCATAGTATTCCCCATACTTATCCGTAATGCTTTCTTGTTTCGATCCGGTAGGATAGAGGTACTTAAAAGGCATCCTGCACACTATCGGCCCCAGCATTCTTGCTACTATCGCCAAGGTCTCCAGTGATTTAATAGGCACGGGGATGTTAAGCCCAAATATCAGATCCCCGAAAGTAACATTCGCACCGTTTTCCACTAAGGATTCAGCCATCCCGAAACGGTCCACGCCGCATACCAGCAAAATATTTCTGCCGGTCAGATTAAATTTATTTACTTCAACGAGGTGCCTGACTGTTTTTCTTTCCAGGGTGTTTTTTAAACCCGACCCGTCTACAATAGGTGTGATTTTCGCAGCCTCAGCAATTCTTTTGGCATCCCGCAGCATATACCTGTTCCGGCCTGCCTGTATGTACAGGTCAATACCTCCCATCCCGAAAGCATCAACCTTCCCGTCCAGAGAACGCACCAGTTCTATGGCTTTCTCCAGATCCCCGTCTGTACCTAACCTTTCTATCTTAAATTTTTCTCCCATTATTTCAGTTTCAACGGAGTGATCCCTGCTTCGCGACCCCAGGCTAACACTTACTATGTGTTTCATAGTAAGACCTCCAATAACTAAATACTATGCAACAATAAGGTATTTCCACACATCAGATAGTTTCAACCAAACATTATACAATCTATACTTAATAATACCTCTATTTTCCAGTAAAATAAAGATATTACTTTTATCGGTAATTGGATTGCAGGTATTTTTCCAAGACAGCAACAATTTCATTTCGGGTTTTAACCTTGAAAATAACATCCTTCACTGCTGCCGTACAAGGCAGGCCTTTTAAATACCAGGCCAGGTGTTTGCGCATTTCACGGACACCAACCGGCTCTCCTTTTAATTTGATAGTTAAGTCCAGGTGTGTAATGGCGCCTTTTATTTTCTCTTCCGGCGAGGGCAAAAATATCTCTTTTCCTGCCAGGAATCGCACGGTATTGGCAATAAGCCAGGGATTGCCCATCACACCCCTGCCCAGCATAACCCCGTCACAGCCGGTTATCTCCAACATTCTTTGGGCTTCGTGAGGAATCCAGATATCACCATTTCCTATTACAGGTATGGAAAGCGCCCTTTTGACCTTTTTAATAGTTTCCCAGTCTGCCTTACCCGAATAATACTGGTCGCGGGTCCGTCCATGAACAGCCACAGCTGATGCGCCCGCTTCCTCCATTTTCCGGGCAAACTCAACGGCTACAATGTTTTCCCGGTTCAAGCCCAAACGTATCTTAACAGTGATTGGTACGGCGACTGCTTTGACCATAGCCCTGACAATGGCAAAGGCCAAATCCGATTTTTCCAAAAGGGCTGAGCCTTCCCCGTTTTTCACGACCTTGGGTACGGGACAACCCATGTTTACATCAATCATCCGGGCCCCCTCGCTTACGGCAATCCGGGCTCCTTCGGCCATAATATCCGGTTCGCTGCCGAACAATTGCACATTGACAGGCTGTTCTTCCCCGTCCAGATCAAGCAAGGCTTTGGTCTTTATATTTTTATAAGTAAGGGCTTTGGCGCTGACCATTTCCGTATAGACAAGCCCACAGCCGTGCTCTTTGGCAATAATCCGAAAGGCTTTATCTGTAATCCCGGCCATGGGAGCCAGGACAACTTGGTTAGTAATAGCAATACCGCCTATTTTCAAATATGTTCCTCCCTCCTTAATCTCTACTCGTACCGGTCTCATCTTATGAGCTTGTAATTATATTTTAACTTAAAACCGTACACGAATGAATTTAAAGTAAAAACCGGCCCGTCAGGACCGGTTGCGATGATAGATAATTCTTAATCCTTCCAATGTCAAAAACGGGTCTACTTTGTTTATTGTCTCTGAATCCTTAGCGATTAACTCAGCAATACCGCCGGTAGCGACCACAAGAGCGTCGCTGTTTATTTCCTCCTTGATACGGCGAACAATCCCGTCGACCTGGCCGATATAACCGTAAATCAAGCCTGATTGCATACTGGCTACGGTGTTTCTCCCAATAACCTTCTTAGGTTTTACCAGTTCTATCCTGGGTAATTTGGCTGCTCTCTGGAATAACGCCTCCGTAGCAATACCTATACCGGCAGTAATTGCGCCTCCCAGGTACTCTCCTTTAGCGCTGATAACACAAAAAGTTGTAGCCGTACCAAAATCGACTATTATCAAGGGGCCTCCGTATTGTTCATACCCGGCTATTGCATTCACAACCCTGTCAGCGCCTATTTCTCTGGGGTTGTCATACAGGATAGGCATTCCGGTTTTAATACCGGGGCCAACAATCAGAGGGTCCACATTAAAGTATAAGCGCGCCATTTCTTCCAGGGTAGGCATCAGAGGGGGTACTACGGAAGAAATGACAATAGACTCGACATCCCGGTAGTCCAGGTCACTGTGCGCAAACAGGTTGCAAATCATGATGCCGTATTCGTCCACGGTCTGGTTTCTATTGGTCGACAGGCGCCAGTGTCTAGTCAATCTATCCTGGTCATAAGCGCCCAGTACAATATTGGTATTACCAACATCAAATACAAGCAGCAATTTTTCCACCCCTCACACCCAACGTTGAAGCAAGTTCCTGATTCAGTCCCACCAAAGAGGCGGGGCGAAGACTTATATCGTTCAAAAATTGATTTTATTTTAGCAAAGACTGAATGAAAATGCAATTGAATGTAATCACACATATAAAAGCGTCAGGAGGTCTCCTGACGCTGCGCTGATGTTTTGATTCTACTCGTATCTCGGTGTACCCTGGGCTGCCAGTCGGCTTTGTATTCCCCTGGCAGCAAACGCGGCCAGAATTCCCTTGATCACGTCCAGACCGATAAATGGCAACATCCCAATTTGCACCGCATTCCACATGGTAAAAGGTTTGCCCAGATACAGTTTAATTATGGCGTAAAGATAAGGAATACCCATCAGGTACATCACGATAATTCCTGCGACCATTGCTCCCATATATTTAAATGTTTGACCCGGTGTGGATTTATCCAAAATCTTGCCAATTACATATGCCATCAGTATAAACCCGGGCAAAAAACCAAATGTAGGCTGCAAAACATAGGCAAAACCACCGTAGGGGGGGTTGGCAAAAACAGGGGCTCCCAGCAGTCCGATCAATACATAAACGGCAACACTGCAAGCGCCCAAACGCGGTCCTAAAACAACGCCCGCCAGCATAACCATGAACGGCAGCACACTAAACGGCACAATTACATCCCCGCCTATTTTCAAAACCAAAGAAGCCATCGAAATGAGAGAAGCAAAGAGGGCAATCCTTGTCATATCCCTGGTTGATAATTTCATACATTTCCTCCTTGGTTAACCGCGATATTTTTGTTGGTTAACATATCTTTCATTATACCGACAGCGTCCGGTTTTTGTCAACCTATTATATTTTTAAGTTAACATTACTGTTTTCAGGTTACAGTTCAGTGCAAAAGGGTTTTTCCTGACCCATTTTAACTATTTCATTTTTTTCATTGACAAAAACGACAACCGGCTTATGGTCAATCGCCTTTTCTTCCGGCACCAGGGCATAACTGATAATGATGACAACATCTCCCGGCTGTACCAGGCGGGCGGCAGCACCGTTCAGACAAATCACACCCGAACCCCGAGGTCCGGGAATAACGTATGTTTCCAGCCTGGCGCCGTTGTTGTTGTTAACGATTTGTACTTTTTCATTGGGCAAAAGATTGGCTGCCTCCAGTAAATTTGAATCAATGGTGATGCTCCCCATATAATTGAGGTTGGCTTCGGTGACCGTTGCCCTGTGAATTTTTGATTTAAACATAGTCCTGTACATCTGGGTTAACCCTCCAATACTAAGTTGTCGATCAAGCGAGTCTTGCCGACTTTTACTGCCAATGCCACCACTGCCGGTCCTTTGATCTCAGCTACCGGTTCCAGTGAATCAGCATCGCATATTTCTATATAATCAATTGAAGCCGCCGGTTCCCGGCTTATTCTCTCTTTGATGGCTTCATTTAATTTGTCGGCGTTTCTCTCCCCGCTTTCAAACAGTTCCCGGGTAAGCAGCAAAGCTCGCGAGAGGCATAAAGCCTGCCTGCGCTCGTCCTCCGACAGGTAGGTGTTGCGGGAACTCATGGCCAGCCCGTCTTTTTCCCGTTTGATCGGTACGGTTCTTATTTCAACTGGCATATTGAGATCTGCCGTCATTCTCTTAATCACCTGGACCTGCTGGTAGTCCTTTTGTCCAAAGTAGGCAGTATCAGGCTGTACAATATTAAACAACTTGGCAACAACGGTAGCCACCCCCGTAAAATGACCGGGACGCGAAGCCCCGCATAAACCACGGGTAATTTCCCGCACTTCGACCGCAGTCAACTGTGGGTAGTAAGGGTACATTTCGCTCACTTCCGGGGCAAAGATCACATCAACACCCGCTTTTTCGGCCAAACCGACGTCACGTTCCATGTCCCTGGGATATGTGGCAAAGTCTTCATTGGGCCCGAACTGCAAGGGGTTGACAAAAATGCTCATGACAACCGCGCCATTATCTTGTTTTGCAGCTTCGACCAGGCTTAAATGCCCTTCATGTAGGTATCCCATAGTGGGAACAAACCCAATTTGCTTCCCCTGCAGCCGTTTCTCTTTGACCCACTTTCTGATTTCGTCTATTGTTGTCAGTATCTTCATGCCACACCTCTTCAGTACAGTTTGGGAATGTCTTCTTCATTCATACTAAAAGAGTGCTCTTTTTGGGGGAATTTACCCTGTTCGACCTCTGTCTTGTATTTCTGCAGGGCTTCAATAATCACAGGATAAAGGTTGGCGTAATTCTTGACAAAACGCGGCTTCATGTTCTGAGTAATGCCCAGGACATCATGCCAGACCAGGACCTGTCCGTCGCAATCCGGTCCGCCCCCGATTCCGATTGTCGGTATGGTTATGGATTCACTGATTACTTTGGCCAGCGCGGCAGGTACACACTCCAGTACTATACCGAAAGCTCCGGCTTCCTCCAGTATTTTGGCATCACGCAGCAGTTTCTCGGCCTTTTCCTTGTCTTTTCCCTGGACCTTGAAGCCTCCCATCTGGTGGACAGACTGGGGAGTCAAACCGATGTGTCCGAGAACAGGTATACCGGTCGATACTATGGCCTTTGTTACATTGAGCCGCTCTTCCCCGCCTTCCAGTTTGACAGCCTGGGCTCCGGCCTCCTGGATGAATCTGCCGGCGTTGGCAACAGCTTTATCAATGGAGAGATGATAGGATAAGAAGGGCATGTCTCCAATAACCAGCGCATTTTTTGTGCCCCGTACAACTGCTTTGGTGTGGTGGATCATATCATCCATGGTAACAGGAAGCGTGGTTTCATATCCCAGTACAGCATTGCCCAGAGAATCTCCCACCAGTATCATATCAATACCGGCTTCATCCGCCATCATAGCGCTCGGGTAATCATAGGCGGTTATCATTGTGATTTTTTCTCCTTGTGCTTTTTTCTTTTTCAGGGTGCTAACCGTTACTTTTCCCATGTGAAACACCTCCATTTATTATCCTTTTATTATCCTTTTTAACTCGCGGTATTTTTCTATAGATAGTTTGCCCTCTTTGCGGGCAATATCCGCCAGAACGGGAGCAAGGGCACAGTATGGTCTTTTTACATCCGGCAAATCGCGGGCAAGGACTTCCAGGTGGCTTGCGACCACACCGATATCACCTCGTGAAATGGGACCGGTTAAGGCTTTCCCCAGCGGCAGGCGGGAAATGTTATTAAGAGTGCCTCTCATTAAGGGTAGTAGGGCTTCCTGGGCTTCCTGTTCAGAAAAGCCGGAATGACGCAGGCACCTGACACCCATTTCGGCCAGGGCCACCATGTAATTTGAGACAATTACGGCTCCTGCATGGTAGATCGTTTTGGAATCTGCCGAGGGCAATATTTTTAAGATTCCCCCAAATTTTTCCACCAGTGAGGATACCCACCCGCTTAGGCTCTCATCACCTTCGAACGTAAAATATGAACCGGGCAAGTTCGATATGGCTTGTTCTACGCTGGCAAAGCTTTGCAAAGGATGCAGCGAACCTATGCAGGCGCCTCTCTCTTTAAGGGAGGCAAGCATGCTTGAGCTGTGCGATCCGCTCAAATGCAAAACTGCTTTTGTGTTAAGATCAAAATTCATTAGGCTCTCTGCTATCTGCGCAATTATTCCATCGGGCGTGGCAATAAATAAGGCGTCGGATTCAGGAACAACACGTTCCAGGGGAAGTACAGAGACGGTCAGGTCACCGATAGTTCTTGTTTGAGGCTGCGCGTCCCGGGTTACCGCTCGGATTGTGTACCCAAAACGGCCAAGGCTGACGGCCAGGGCTGTCCCCAGTCTTCCCAACCCGATGATACCTACATTTTTCATCAACTACCCCTCCTTGCCAGATGCTGCCAATGTGGAACCAAGCATTATCCGGATACATTTCAGAGCAGAAAAAATGACCTTCCGGGACAAACACCCGGAAGGTCACGTAACTCTTCCATTAAAAATGGCCTTACCTTCCGTCTCAGTCCCACATCGGCTCCAAGCGGCAATAAATATATTCAGTTAAGTACAGGCCCTCAGTTCACCGGTTAGTGCAGCTCCGGACGGATACTGCTTAACACTTACTGCTGGTTAGCCTGCTTTATTTTTATTCCTTTCACTTGCAGCATCATTGTAACATCTGCGCGGGTTATTTTCAAGACTACTTTTTGAAAAGGAATGAAAATATTGACATTAAATTTTTGCGGCGCAATTTCTTTTAAAGGTACGAGCACGAAGGCTCTTTCCCGAAAGCGGGGGTGTGGTATTTGCAGTCCTTCTTCATCCACCTGGTAATCCCCAAAAAATATTATATCGATATCAATGGTCCTGGGCCCCCATCGCTTTTTGCGCACTCGTCCCAGTTTTCCCTCCACTTCCTGGCATATCTCCAGGGTCTTGCGGGGACTAAACGGGGTATCCCCTTTCACCACCATGTTCAAGAAATCATGCTGGTTTTGACAGCCCACCGGTTCAGTAAGATAAATACCGGAAACATCAGTAATCGCTATACTCCTCCGGTGTAGTTCAGCAACTGCCTGGAGCAAGTTTTCAAGGGAGTCGCCTATGTTGCTGCCCAGAGACAAAAAGACTTCTTCACTCTTCATTTTTACACCTTATGATTTCCACGCTGGCATAGGTGACGGAACCTCCCAGCGGCGCATCCGGCTTTTTCGCGCGTACCATGACTTTATTAACAAGGGGCAGTAACAGGAGCTGTTCCGCAATCCGCTGTGATAAATGCTCCAGAAGGTTAATGCTTCGCCCCTCCACTATCTTTTTCACAATATTATAAATCTCGCTGTAATTTATGGTATCGGCAAGGTCATCGCTCAGGCACGCTCTTTTCAAATCCCCCCATATTTCCACATCCAGTTCAAACCACTGTCCCAGTTTTTTTTCTTCGGGATGTATGCCATGATAACCATAAAACCTCATGCCGTGTATTTTTATTTTATCCAGCTCTTTCATCATTTTTCACCCGCCTTGGCAACAGCCTCCAGCATCCTGACCAGCCGCACTGTTTCTCTAACATCATGCACTCTCAGCACCGACGCTCCGTTAATTACACCCCAGGCCGCAGCAGCCAGGGAACCTTCCAGCCTTTCATCAACAGGGGTATCAAGCACGGCGCCGATAAAAGATTTTCGGGAAACGCCCAGCAAGATCGGCAGGCGCAAGGTCTTTAACGCACCCAGTTGGTTTAATAAGACCAGGTTTCCCTGAGCATCTTTGCCAAAGCCGATACCCGGGTCAATCATTATTTTTTCCCGTTCCAGGCCGGCATCCTCATATATCTTAATGCTTTCGGCCAGGTCATCAATAACGTCTGCCGCAAGTTCATGGGGAATCCTGCAGTCTCTTTTTTGATTATGCATAAGTATTACGGGGGCGCCGTGCGCGGCAACTACCTCCGCTATCTGCGCATCCTTTTTGCCGCCGCCTACATCGTTAATAATGTGTACTCCCAGTGCCAGCGCTTCTCTTGCAGTATTGGCCTTGTACGTGTCAAGAGAGATGGGAATGGGCATTTCTTTTAGCAATAGCTCCAGCACCGGCATAACCCTGTCCAGTTCTTCTTCCGGTGATACGGGCTGCGAGCCCGGTCTTGTAGACTCTCCTCCCACATCAATGATATCGGCCCCATCCGCCGCCATTTTCCTGGCCTGATCCAGAGCTTTTTGCGGCTCCATAAACCTGCCGCCGTCGGAAAAAGAATCGGGTGTTACGTTTAAAATCCCCATCACCAGTACTCTTTCTCCAACGGTTAATTCCATATGGCGCCATTTCCATTGTAAAGTTCTATTCTTATCAAGCCCTTCCAGGTAAGCTTTTATTCTTGCCCCCAGTTCCTTTAATCCCCAGGGCTGGTAAGCCAGCTTGCCAATAAGGGCCTTATAATGTTTCACGGTCCCCAAAAGCAAAACATCCGATTCATCTTTGGCCAGATTTATGACCCATTTCCCCACTACGGCCTCCCCGCCCAGTGACAGCATTTGCTGTTTCAGGATATTGGCGGCCTGGCTTTTCACATCCCTGACATAGAGGGGCTGAATACCGGCCTTATCCAACATCCACTCAAGTCCGAACGGGTCAGGACCGATGGAACGCATGACAGAGCGTACTTGTTCTTGGTCTTTCAGCTTAAGGCAATAAGGACCCCGCAAACTGTTCACCACCTTTTTTCAACGCCCTTCGGGCTCGGTTTTCCGATTTCCGATTTCCGAGTAACGATTTCCGAACAAGATTTTATTCTGATAGCTTCGGTTATCGGAGAGTCGGATATCGGACATCGGATAGTAGTATCTTAAAAGAGGCCGGTTATTGTGCCCTCTTCATCAATATCAATCTCGACGGCAGCCGGTTTTTTCGGCAAGCCGGGCATGGTCATGATATTACCGGCCAGAGCAACTACAAATCCGGCGCCTGCGGAAAGCCTGACCTCTTTGACAGAAAGGATATATCCGGTGGGACGTCCAAGTTTGGCGGCGTCATCCGAGAGCGAGTACTGGGTTTTGGCCATACAAACCGGCAAACCGCCGTATCCCAGCTCTTCATATCTTTGAATAGCCTGCTCCGCCTCTTTACTGTAGGATACTCCCGCCGCCCCGTAAATCTGCAGTGAAATAGTTTCTATCTTGTCTTTCAGCGGCTGCTTCCAGTCATAAAGAGGGACATACCGGCTCGGCTGCTTATCCAGCATATTCAGGACCTTGCCGGCCAGTTCCACGCCTCCTGCTCCACCTTCGGCAAAAACCCTGGACAGGGCAGCCTCAACCCCCAGTTCCCGGCAGCGGCCCAAGACCAGGTCGATTTCCTCCGGTGTATCGGTCGGGAAATGATTAAGCGCTACAACGAGCGAAACACCATATTTTTTAATGTTCTCTACGTGTTTTTCCAGGTTATCCAGCCCTTTCTCGAGCGCAGTCAGGTTTGGTTTGCCCAGTTCGGCCTTGGCCACACCGCCGTGCATCTTTAAAGCCCGGACCGTGGCCACGAGTACAGTTGCATCCGGCTTAAAGCCGGCATAAGGGCAAACCAGGTCAAAGAATTTTTCGGCGCCAAGATCAGCGCCAAACCCGGCTTCAGTGACCAGGATTTCTCCCAGTTTAAGCGCCATCTTGCTGGCCATAATCGTATTGGCGCCGTGCGCAATATTGGCAAAAGGCCCCCCGTGGACAAAGGCCGGGGTGTTTTCCAGAGTCTGCACCAAATTAGGCTTAATGGCATCTTTTAAAAGCAGCGCCATCGACCCCTGGGCTTTCAGGTCACGCGCAGTGACAGGCTTGCCCTCATAAGTATAGGCGACCACGATACGGGCCAGGCGTTCTTTCAGGTCCATCAGGTCTTCGGCCAGACACAGGCAGGCCATAACTTCGGAAGCAACGGAAATATCAAATCCGCTTTCCCTGGGAATACCGTCAGCTTTGCCGCCTAGACCGATCACCACTTTTCGCAGGGCGCGCTCATTCAAATCCATTACTCTTCTTAAAACAACCTGCCGGGGATCGATGTTTAATTCGTTCCCCTGGTGGATATGGTTATCAAGCATAGCCGCCAAAAGGTTGTGAGCGGCGGTAATAGCATGGATATCACCGGTAAAATGCAGGTTTATATCTTCCATGGGTACAACCTGGCTGTATCCGCCGCCGGCAGCCCCTCCTTTGACACCAAAACTCGGTCCCAGGGATGGTTCACGCAAAGCTATGATGGCTTTTTTCCCCAGACGGTTCAGCGCTTGTCCCAGGCCGACGGTGGTAGTTGTCTTCCCTTCTCCCGCAGGAGTCGGAGTAATTGCTGTCACCAGTATTAGTTTCCCGTTAGGCTTATCCTTTATTTTCTTCCACAGGGACAAAGATAACTTGGCTTTATACCTGCCATACAGTTCCACGTCCTCTTCTTCAATACCCAGCCCCTTTGCAATGTCCAGAACCGGCGTCATTACTGCTTCCTGTGCAATTTGAATATCGCTTTTCAAGAACAATCACTCCTTATCCGCCTTATATATTCTTTTCTTCAATTTTTGACAAAAATTTATTCAAATTAATAATAAAACGTTCATGGGTCCCTTCACCTATTTTTTCTCTGTCATCATAAGCTACCACTTTGAAAACGAGTCTCCGCCCTTCCACTGTTTCCAGTTCCGCTCTGGCCCTGACTGTCATTCCCGGAGGGGTAGCCGCCAGATGTTTAACGTCCAGGCGCATTCCCACTGTGCACCAGCCTTCCGGCAGAATGGGGTCAACTGCATTGAGAGAAGCGCTTTCCATAAGTCCTATCATCGCAGGTGTTGCATAAACGGCCGCTCCCCCGCTTCCATACCTGGTTGCGAGGTTTTCACCTGTCACTAATTCCGTCTTTTCTCCAACCAGTCCGGGTTTTACATCAAATTCCATGATTGTACCTCCTTGTCACATTCTGTCTAACTAATAATTATAATCTCATTTCACCATCTTTACTACTTATCCTTCTTTATTTTATTTGTTTTCATTATGGTTTAAAAACGCTCATGCTTTGCGGACTACCAAAAAAAAGGCGCTGACGTATTATGGTCAACACCTTTTAGGTTTTCTTCATTTTGGGTTGGTTATTATTTTTAACCAATCCACTTATCGACATCCCGCTTATAATTCACCAATTCCTCAGGTTTAAAATACAAATTGATCTCACGTCCCGCGCTTTCCAGAGAATCGGAACCGTGAACGATATTGTGCCCGATATCAACTGCGTAACTGCCGCGGATTGAACCCGGGACCGCTTCAACAGGATTGGTTGCACCCATCAGAGCCCGGACTCCTTTGATTACGGATGGTCCTTCCCACACCATGGCCACCACAGGACCCGAGGTAATGAACTCCACCAGGCCGGGATAAAAGGGTTTCCCCACATGTTCCTCGTAGTGGCGGGCTGCCTGTTCAGGCGTCACTTGCAGCATCTTCAGTCCTACAAGCTTATAGCCTTTGGTTTCCAGCGCTCCCAAAACGAGTGAAATAAGTCCGCGCTGAACGCCATCGGGTTTCACCATTACAAAAGTTCTTTCCATCAACACATACCCTCCGAAGTAATTTTTATTGTTGCATATTGTCTTGGTTGTCGTCTTTGCTGCCTTTGCTGTCCTCTTTATTGTCTTTATCTTTATTGTTTTTAACAGTAACTTTATGCTCTTCTGCCTCGCCAGGCTTATGCAGACCGGCTTTTTCTATCAGGGAGGCAAATTCGTCCGCTTCTATAGTTTCCTTCTCCATCAGCGTCCGGGCTATCAAATGCAGCGTATCCTTATTTTCCTTGAGGAGCCGCTCTGCTTCTTTATAGGCATCTTCGATGATACGGCGGGCTTCTTTGTCAATGGAATAAGCTACAGCTTCAGAGTAGTTCCTGTCTCTGGCAATATCGCGGCCCAGGAAAACCTGTTCCTGTTTGCGCCCAAAGGTTAAGGGCCCCAGTTCATCGGACATCCCGAATTCCGTTATCATCTTGCGGACAAGCTCGGTTGCCCTTTCTAAGTCATTCTGCGCCCCGGTGCTGATTTCATTAAGGATCATCTTTTCGGCTACGCGCCCGCCCAGCAGCATAGTAACCTGGTTTAGAA
>Ga0228535_1002616_pt1 | contig 16400 bp, 14 predicted proteins | sample SJ1metagenome_FD_168457 | JGI IMG/M metagenome (GOLD analysis project Ga0228535, IMG submission 168457) | Enriched culture of PCE-dechlorinating microbial communities from Ithaca, New York, USA - SJ1 | ecosystem: Engineered > Modeled > Simulated communities (microbial... > Unclassified | place... | reverse complement strand
TTGCGCGCAGTGTCGTCGCAGGACGCTATGACAGCAGAGTGGGTCAGGCTCCCGTACGAGCTTTTGGACGTCGTTGCCCGCAGGATTTGTAACGAAGTCCCAAAGATAAACAGAGTGGTTTTTGATGTTACGGGCAAACCGCCGGCGACTATAGAGTGGGAGTAGGTGAGGACGCCTGATGCCGTCTAATTTTGCGGAAGTGAGACTTGATTTTAACAGGAAAGAGAGAAAGGGCATCTCAGAGGTTGTTTTCTGTCCGGGGAAATCCGACGAACAGCTGCTTTCGATAGCGGAAAATATAAACGAAAAAAGATTTGACACAGCGTTCAGCAGAATGAGCAACGAGCAGTATGAGCTGGTGTCGTCGGTTATCGAGCCGTTCCGCTATGATCCGGTGTCGCAGCTTGGCACTACGTGTTACCGAAGCATCGAGCCCGACGGGTCAATCGTCGTTGTTTTGACTGCAGGAAGCACCGACATTCCCGCGGCTGAGGAGGCGGCGGGCATAGCTGAGTTTTCCGGATGTACGGTTAAGCGTTATTATGATGTCGGTGTGGCGGGGATACATAGGCTGATGGAAGTATTGCCTGATGTATGCAAGGCTGATGCCGTTATAGTGGCCGCAGGTATGGATGGGGCACTGCCGAGCGTTGTGGCTGGTCTGGTGCCGTCTTTGGTCATAGGGCTGCCGACTTCTGTGGGTTATGGAGCTGCAAGAAAAGGTGAGACCGCCCTTCGCGCGATGCTCTGTTCCTGCAGTCCCGGGCTTGTCGTCGTGAACATAGACAACGGGATAGGGGCAGGGATTGCAGCAGTTATGGCCGTGCGAAAAAAAACAATGGGAGGAAGTTTGGCAATTGAAAGATGAGAGATATTTCAAAATATCTGAGAAGATACGGGAAAGCGCGCTTCCTTTTGCGGCATTAGCGTCTTTTTTTATCTTTTTAGCATGTGTTTTATTGTCTCCGCTTGCAAAACCGCTTCTATGGTCGATAGTACTCTCCTATTTTGCCTATCCGTTTTATAAGTACGTTTATAGAAAGATTTTAAAGGGGCGGTATGCCAACATAGCCGCTGGCCTTACAACAGCTGCCATACTCTTTTTTATGTTTATCCCGATGCTGTTTTTGGGACTTTTCCTCACCAAAGAGCTCTTTAAGATATATGACGCCATAATATCTAGCGGCCTGCTTCGCCCCCCGTACGGCGATATTATTATGAGATTCAGGGATATCCCTATACTCGGCCTGCTAATGTCAAAGTTTGATATCATAAGCGGCATGCCGATACTTGAATCGTTATTGGACGGTACTATAAGCTGGGCGACAGATGTTGCGAAGGTGATATCCAAGAGCATTTTAGGAAACGCATTCAAAACGTTTTATTTATTGGCGATAGTAACGGTTTCGTCGTTCTTTTTTGTGAGGGACGGTCATAAAATACTAAATTACATAAGAGATATCATCCCGCTTCCGGCGGATGCGAGGGAAAACCTGCAGGGCAGGGCCGCCAAGATGCTCCGTGCTGTTGTGTACGGCATAATATTCACCGCTGCCATACAGGGCTGCCTCGGAGGCATAGGCTGGTGGTTCGTGGGCTTATCGCATCCTATCTTTTTTGGTTTTGTAATGTTTATAACGGGCATGATCCCTTTTGTCGGTACGCCTGTGGTATGGATACCAGGTTCCATTGTTTTGCTTATACAGAGCGATATAACGGGGGCGCTGATGCTTCTGGCGTGGGGATTCGGGGTAGTAAGCATGGTGGATAATTTCATAAGGCCTTACTTTATCTCAGAGGAAAGCAGAATGCATATGCTGGTTATATTCGTGGGCATATTTGGAGGTCTTTTTAACTGGGGCTTTCTCGGTATCTTTATGGGGCCGCTGATTTTGTCGCTTGGAATTTTTGTGCTTGACGTGTATAAGAGCATAGCTTTGGCGCAGGACATGTCGGCCGGTGTTTTGGACAGGGAGAGGATGTAATGGCGAAAGTAGTCGCTGTGTCGGGGTATAAGAACAGCGGAAAGACTACCCTTTGTCTCAAGCTGCTTGAAGAGCTTAACAAGCTGGGCATAAGGACAGGATACATCAAAAGGACCTGTGAGGACGTCCTTTTAAACAAAGACAGCGACACTGGCAGTGTCTTTTGCACGGGCACAAGGACGCTGCTTTGGGGAAAAGACGGAGTGCGCATTGAATCTCCATTCGATCAGTCGGAGTGTGAGGACGGAGCTGTCTTGCGGCTTATGCTGTCAAGATATTTCCCCGATGCCGAACTGGTGCTGATGGAGGGCGGCAAAGACATCCCAGTCCCTAAAATATGGGTCCGTTCGGAAAATGAGGAAATACCGGAATATCCCGGAATACTCTATGTTTACGACCGCTTCGGTGAATCGGACGGAGAAAAAGTCTTCGGCGACAAAGACGAACCTAAGCTTGCCGCCAGGCTTTCGCGGCTCGTTCGCAAAGATGCGTACAGAAGCGCCAGGGTATATATAGGGGACACCGAACTGCCAATGAAGGATTTTGTGGCTGATTTTATAAGGGGCGGGGTATTAGGGATGCTGTCCGCTCTTAAATGGCCGGACCAACAGGCCGCTATAGTTAGGGTCTATGCCGATACAGCGGCGGAGGAAAAAAGAAAAGGGCTGTCAAAAGATTAGGCCATTCTTTAGTTTATACTAAATTTTCTGTAATGTTTTTTTATTGTGACAGCTACTTAAAAACAATGGGAATAAAATGAATTCAAATGGAGCATTAGATTAATTTTCTATCGTGTGATGCTTTATATGCGGTTGAAAATTACATCAATCAAGGATATAATAATAAGTCGGGTCGGCCTGAAAGGCTGATAACACCAAACCTTTGAGGGGGTTGCTTCGGCAATGGACATTGTTTATATCATAGGAGGCATAGGCGTTGCGGCACTTTTGTACGCGGCATATGCTTCTGGCAAAATCAAATCATCCAAGGTCACCAATGACAAGATAAATGAGCTTTCAGGTATTATTCAAAGCGGCGCAATGGCATTCCTTTTCAGGGAATACAAGGCACTGGTTCCCTTTGTAATCATCGTCGCCGCCGTGCTTTCATGGAAGATAGGTATACCGAGCGCGGTCTGCTTCGTAGTCGGAGCTCTGTGCAGCGCACTCACGGGGTACATCGGAATGAAGGTTGCGACCAAGGCCAATGGCAAGACAGCCTTTGCCGCCATGAAGGGCATGAACAGCGCGCTTGCCGTCGCGTTTACAGGCGGGAGCGTAATGGGTATGACGGTTGTCGGAGTAGGGCTCCTTGGGATCTTGGCAATGTTCGTTCTCTTTGAGGACCCGGCAATCATTACTGCCTTTGGTTTCGGGGCAAGCTCCATCGCCCTTTTCGCCCGTGTCGGCGGAGGAATATACACTAAGGCTGCCGATGTCGGGGCGGACCTGGTTGGAAAGGTTGAGGCCGGCATTCCTGAGGACGACCCGAGAAACCCCGCTGTAATAGCGGACAATGTTGGCGATAATGTCGGCGATATCGCTGGTATGGGTGCGGACCTGTTTGAGTCGTACGTCAACTCTATAATTGCGGCGATGGCGATAGGCGCCATAGTAGCCGGGTTTGACGGAGTGGTCTACCCCCTTATGCTTGCGGCCCTTGGGATAATCTCATCTATATTGGGTACCTTCTTTGTCCGTGTCAAAGAGGGCGGCGATCCTGCAAAAGCACTTAGGTACGGTTTGGGTTCGACCGGATTTTTTATGATAGTTGGCACGTTTTTTCTAACGCGTTTTGTGTTCTCGGGAGATCTGACACTATTCTATGCCGTTGTGTCTGGTGTGCTGGCAGGCATTCTGATAGGCGCGGCTACGGAGTACTACACATCAGGTGATTACTGCAGCGTGAAAGAGATAGCCGCCGCGTCTGAGACAGGCAGTGCCACAAATATACTTGCCGGCCTTGGAATTGGAATGAAGTCGACAGCTGTCCCCGTAATATTTGTCTGCGCGGCAATATTCGCCGGGGTGCGCTTTGGCGGTCTTTACGGGATATCGTGCGCGGCGGTTGGCATGCTTGCAATAACTGGAATGGCGCTGTCTGTCGACGCTTACGGCCCTATATCCGATAACGCGGGCGGCATAGCCGAAATGGCCGATCTTCCGAAGGAAGTGCGCGAGATAACTGACAGGCTTGACGCTGTGGGAAACACGACCGCTGCTGTCGGCAAGGGGCTCGCCATAGGATCTGCGGCGCTTACCGCTTTGGCGTTGTTTGTTGCATATGCCCAGGCGACCAACCTCTCCGCTATAGATCTTAAAGACCCAAGCGTAATGATAGGGCTTTTTATAGGAGGACTGCTCCCGTTCGTCTTCAGCGCTTTCTCGATCCAAGCGGTTAGCCGTGCCGCTGAGAAAATGATCGAGGAAGTGCGGCGTCAGTTCCGTGAGATACCTGGGATCATGGACGGCACTGGCCGCCCTGAATACGAACGCTGCGTCGATATCTCCACTGCAGCAGCACTTCGTGAGATGGTGGTGCCCGGTCTGATGGCTGTTCTTGTCCCTGTGATAGTAGGTTATGTGATCGGCGCACAGGCACTTGGCGGACTTCTTGCCGGATCCATAGTCACCGGAGTCATGCTGGCTATTTTTATGTCAAACGCGGGCGGAGCGTGGGATAACGCAAAGAAATATATAGAATCGGGACATCACGGCGGCAAAGGGACAGCGCCGCATGCCGCGGCCGTTGTAGGTGATACTGTGGGCGATCCTTTTAAAGACACGGCCGGGCCGAGTCTTAACATACTTATAAAGCTGATGTCCGTAGTCGCAACCGTTTTAGCGCCGCTTTTTATATAAAAAGCCGATATAAATTCTTAACTTTTTGTGATAATAATGGCTTAGAGGGAGAGTACTGCTCTCCCTCTGAGCTTCTTTAAAGGAGGCGGCGCAATGTTTGACGGCGATGATGTTAATGAAGTCAAATCTAAAATTGACATTACGGATGTCATCAAAGACTACGTCACGCTGCACAGAAAGGGAAGGGCTTATTGGGGGCTTTGCCCGTTTCATAACGAAAAGACCCCGTCCTTCTGTGTTTCACAGGAAAGGCAGACATATCACTGTTTTGGATGTGGCAAGGGCGGAGATGTTTTTAATTTTCTCATGGAAATAGAGCGCCTTGATTTTAAAGAAGCCCTTGAAAAGTTGGCGGAGAAGGCTGGTGTACGGCTGCATTCGGTTGCAGCAGAGAGAAATGCGCGAGGAGCGCGAAGAACATACGGTGATATAAACTTACAAGCGCTCGATTTCTTTATGAAATCACTTGAAGGCAGCGCAGGAGAAGCCGCCAGGGCGTATCTTGCGAGGCGGGGCATTGCGCCCGCCGTAAGCAAAAGGTTTGAGCTGGGATGGGCTCCTCCGTCATGGGACTCCCTTCTTAATTATCTGACAAAATGCGGCTTCTTAAAAAATCAGATAATTGAGAGCGGCCTTGTCACTCAGGGAGAGTCAGGCCTTTATGACCGTTTTCGCGGAAGGGTTATGTTTCCCATATATAGCATAACAGATAAGCTTATTGGTTTTGGCGGACGTATTATAGGCGGCGATGGAGCAAAATATCTAAACAGCCCTGAAAGCGCTTTGTTCAGCAAGAGGGACAATCTGTATCTGCTTAATAAAGCGAAGGTATCGATCAGAGACAAGGGCTGCGCTATACTGGTAGAAGGCTATATGGATGCAATAAGGGCGCATATGTTCGGTTTTACAAACACCATCGCTTCATTGGGTACAGCGCTTACAGAGTCACAGGCAGCGCTGATCAAAAGGACCGCAGGACTTTGTTATATTTGTTATGATTCTGATGAAGCCGGGCAGGAGGCTGCTCTCAGAGGCATGTATATGCTTCAGAAACACGGTGTCGCGGTAAAGGTAGTCCGGCTTAGCGGCGGCAAAGATCCGGACGAAATACTGCTTCAGGAAAACGGGCCCGATATATTTGCCGAAGAGCTTGGTAAGGCGCTGCCCCTGCCAGTGTATCATACGGTTTTAAGAAGCAAGGATATCGATGTGCCGGAAAGGTCCGTCTCTGCTCGTAACGACCTTCTTGATGGTCTTGCGTCGTTATCCGCGTTTGATGTGCTGCCTTATCTTGATAGAATAGCTCAGCAATTGGGCATGTTTCCGCATGAACTTAGAGAGGAGATAGAATTGAGGCGCACAAAAACATCCGCTAAAGCGCAGGGACAAGCTGAAGCATGTTTAAGTGAGGGCAGGGATGATAATAATGCAATGCCGCGGTATGCGGATGATATTGAATGTATGTTCTGCAGTTTGCTGTGGGAAAGTCCAAGGGCCAGAGAGTCTTTCAGCATAGAGGAGATAATCTCTTTTATCAAAGATCCGGAGGTGCAAAAGATTATTACGGCGCTTCTTTCAGGCGAGCGTCCCGAGCAGCTGGAAGCACGCTGGCGGCAGATCGGCGACAGCCGGGGGCAGACTATTATAGCAAGAGGTAACGGCTTGCTTGCAAAGGAAGGGTTGGACTTTGAATCTGTCCACAAGTTAGCTGCGGTTATGAGAAAACGCTGTATAGAAAGCAGGATGTCCCTGTTAAGGTCAAGGATGACAAGGGGATCTGCAACAGAAGCGGAGCAGCTGGAATATCAGCATTTGTCCAAGATACTCAAGGGAGGGAAATCCTTGGTATGAAGCCAAAGAAAACAAGCGACAGCAAAAAGATGAAAGATGAAAAAAACATAGTTCCAGCGGAATCCCAAGGCGAGCATCCTGAGGATTTGGTCTCTGGCGAAGATTTGTGTGAGGGTGTAATTCCTGAAGAGAGCGGGGATGATATTTTTGAACCTGCGGATCTGGAAGCAGGGACGGAAGATCCTTTAGACATCGTGGACGATATCAGCATCATATGCGCTGACGATACCGCTGTGGGAATAGGGGCGGAACCGGCTGATAACGGAGAAGAAGACGAAGGCTCGGAATATACCGCATACATAGATAATGTTCGCGAACTTCTGCACGAGGGCAGGGAAAAAGGGTTTGTTACATATGAGGATATAGAAAAACATATGCCTAAAGATCTCCTTACCGCCGACATACTGGATAACCTCTATATGAACCTTATGGAACTTGGGGTGGATATAGTTGATGAACCCAAGACCAAAGTGGACCTGTCCGAAGGCGAGACCATGCTTCCTACCGCAGTTAACACGGAGGAGATGGGCGACCTCGAGGATCTGCCTCTGTCAGATCCCGTACGCATGTATCTCCGTGAGATAGGGAAAATATTGCTCCTCACATCCGATGATGAGGTAATGCTCGCTAAAGGTGTGGAGGCCGGCGACATGACATGCAAGGATAGGCTTGTTGAGGCAAACCTTAGGCTGGTCGTAAGCATAGCCAAAAAATATATAGGCCGGGGCATGCTGTTTCTTGACCTGATACAGGAGGGGAACCTTGGGCTTATACGGGCCGTGGAAAAATTTGATTACCGTAAAGGATACAAATTCAGCACATATGCCACTTGGTGGATCAGGCAGGCTATAACCAGGGCCATCGCTGATCAGGCAAGGACCATAAGAATCCCTGTCCACATGGTTGAGACTATAAATAAACTTATACGTGTGTCTCGTCAGCTTGTACAGAGGCTTGGCAGAGAGCCTACCGCAGAGGAGATAGCGGCCGAAATGGAGATACCGTCAGATCGCGTTGAAGAGATACAGCGAATCGCGCAGGAGCCTGTATCGCTTGAAACTCCTATTGGTGAAGAAGAGGATAGCCAGCTTGGGGATTTTCTCGAAGACAAGGACCTCCCAAGCCCTGAGGAAGCCGCGGCAAGTCAGATACTGAGGGAACAGTTGGATGAGATGCTTGACGACCTTACCGACAGGGAGCGAGAGGTCCTGCGGCTCAGATTTGGGCTTGAGGACGGCCATGCGCACACACTTGAGGAGGTGGGGCGCCGCTTTGGCGTGACGAGAGAGCGTATACGTCAGATAGAAGCGAAGGCGCTTAGGAAGCTTCGCCATCCCAGCCGAAGCAAAAAACTTAAGGATTTTTTAGAGTAGGCTGAGACTACTCGTTTGCCAGATTTTATGCCGTTTTTGTCCGAAGTGTTTATATGGGCAAAAACGGCGTTTTTGTCTGTTATGGCCGCGTTTTTGCTTGGCTTGCGGTACTTTGCTAATTATTGCACTAACACAGGATAGGGGGTATACTTGCTCTGTCTTTGTGATTGCGGCAGGGAAGTGTGCTGATGAGAGTGGATAAATTTCTTAAATTGTCAAGGCTTGTTAAACGTCGTACTGTAGCCCAGGAAATGGCGGAAGTCGGCGCTGTCAGGGTGAACCGCAAGAAAGTCAAGCCGTCGGCAGATGTCTTTACCGGGGACCTGGTCGAGATAGCTTACCCAAGGCGCATCCTTACAGTCCGCGTTGTCAATTCAGACGAGACGGCCCTTAAAAGGGGCGCGTCGGCTTATGAGTTTGTGGAAGAGAAAAAAACAGATAACGATAATTTTTCGTGGCAGGATGTATAGGGGCTGAACTCTAAAGGAGGTGCGCGGTTTGTCATCCATCGTAAACGTACGCGGCCGGGAAATACTTGATTCCCGTGGGTTCCCTACAGTTGAAGCCGAGGTTGTGCTTGATTCTGGCACCGTTGGCAGGGCAAGCGTACCGTCGGGTGCGTCTACTGGTACTTATGAAGCTTACGAACTTAGAGACGGAGACAACGGAAGGTATCTTGGCCGTGGTGTGCGGAAGGCTGTTAAGAACATCAACGAAATAATAGCGAAGAGGATCCAAGGATTTGACGTGCTGGAGCAGAATGCCGTCGACGATGCGCTTATAACGCTTGACGGTACTCCTAATAAAAAGCGTCTGGGGGCGAATGCTATTCTAGGCGTGTCTCTCGCTGTCGCGCGGGCGGCTGCAAACTCTTTGGGCATCCCGCTGTGGCGGTATCTGGGAGGGCTGAATGCTAAATGCCTGCCAGTTCCGCTTATGAATTTAATAAATGGCGGAGCGCATGCGGACAATAACCTGGAGATCCAGGAATTTTTGCTTATACCGCATGGAGCGTCAAGTTTTGCAGAAGCACTGAGGATGGGTTCGGAAATCTACTATTCTTTAAAAAAAATTCTTATTAAAAACAATAAAACAACAGGCATTGGCGATGAAGGAGGTTTTTCCAGCGATTTCAGGGATCAGGAAGAGGCTCTGGACATGCTTGTGACCGCCGTGTGCGATGCCGGTTATCAGCCTGGAAGCCAGGTTTCCCTAGGCCTTGATATCGCGGCCAACAGATTTTTTAAAGGAGATGGCTACCAATTTGGGGGCTGCGACTATAAATATACATTCGAAGAGCTCATAGATATATATGAACTGCTGTGCGCAAAATATCCCATTATATCTATTGAGGACGGCCTTGCAGAGGATGACTGGGAGGGCTGGGCAGCGATGACAAGACGCATCGGTTCCAAGATGCAGCTTGTGGGAGACGATCTTTTTGTCACACACAGAGACAGGCTTTTGACGGGTATGAAGAAAAAAGTCGCTAACGCCGTCCTGGTGAAGCCCAACCAGACAGGTACCTTGAGCGAAACGCTGGAGGTCATTGAAATTGCAAAGAACGGCGGATATGGAGTTGTGATCTCTCACCGCTCGGGGGAAACCGATGACAGCTTTATTGCGGATCTTGCTGTTGCAGCAGGTGCCGGACAGATAAAAGCAGGAGCTCCGCGCGGCATGGATCGCCTCACCAAGTACAACAGGCTTTTGATGATAGAAGAGGCGCTGCAGGGGCGCTCTAAGTTATCTGGAATGCCCGTCAGAGGTAAATAAATAATGAAGAAAAAAAGGTTGCTTATTCACGGTGAGAGGTGGCTCGATAAATGAAGGTGGCTGAACCGACTGTAGAAAGGCTTATTCAGTATTATCGCTTATTGTCTCAGATGAAGGAGGAGGGGGTCAAGGTTGTTTCGTCGCTTCAAATAGGGGAGATGCTTGGCATTAAGGCAAGCCAGGTACGAAAGGATCTTTCTTATTTCGGCGAGATAGGCAAAAGAGGCGTCGGCTATCACGTAAACCGTCTTTGCCTGCATATAGAAAACATACTTGCTTCTCCTAAGGTTTGGCATGTTGCGCTTGCGGGGGTAGGCAATCTTGGGACCGCTCTGATGGGGCATGCCGCCTTTAAGAGTTACAAATTTACTGTCGAAGCGCTTTTCGATGTGGACGAACAGAAGGTGGGCCATGAGATCATGGGGGTCCACTGCTGGCATGTGGATGACATAGCGAGGGTAATGGAAGAAAAAAACATAGAAGTGCTGCTGCTTGCAGTACCGGCCTCAGCGGCACAAAGCTGCGTTGACAAAGCAGTGTTGTCTCCTTCGCTTAAAGGCATACTGGCGTTTACACCTGCCACTGTGGTTGTGCCCGATAATATTTTGTTTTACCGCGTAGATATATTTGTAGAACTTGAAAAACTTCTGTTCTTTCTCAAAGAGCAGGAAAAATCCGCTAAGGCAAAAAGTTCTGTACTATAGGCCTTTCTCGTGTTAAAATCAATTTCGTTGCTTATGGCGAAAGTCCGTGTGACACATTTTAAAATATTCATCTATTAATGAAGGAGGGTTTCTTTTGGGTCAGCAGGGCGGTCTGGTAGGTATGATGTTGCCTCTTGCGATGTTTGCGGCGATTTTCTATTTTTTGATAATCCGTCCGCAGAAAAAGAAGCAGAGGGCGCATGAAGAGATGCTTGCAAGCATAACCAAGGGGTCTACGGTGGTCACTGCCGGCGGTTTTTTTGGTGTAGTGCGCGATATACTCGATGACAGTTATATAATAGAGCTGGATGAGGGAGTTAAGGCCCGCATACTGAAGAGTTCCATCTCTATGAAAAAGACGGATGGTAATACTGACAAAATAAAGAAGAAAAAGAACAAAAAAGAAACGGAACAGCTTGAAGAGTCTACAGAAAACGTGACTGAGCCGGTACAGGAAGCAGAAACAGCAGATGTTCCTGAAGAAGCAACCGAGAAAGGCGCGTAGCTGTTTTTAATGCTTTTGTTTTCCTAGACGGAGAGGACTACGTTTAAGTCCACTCCGTTTTCTGCGCAAGGGGGCGTTTTCTTAATGATGAAAAGAGATAAGTGGCGGCTGGTTTTAGTCCTGGCCGTAATAATTATCGCGGTTGCCGTCGCCTTTCCCATAAAAGGCAAGGTCCGTTTGGGGCTTGATTTACAAGGCGGGGTCCATATAGTGCTTCAAGCCAAAGGCACTCCCGGCAATCCTGTTACCTCTGACAGCATTGAAAGGCTGCTGGCGGTTCTGCGCAGCCGTATAGACCAGTACGGAATTGCAGAACCCGTGTTGCAGCGCCAGGGGGACGACCGCATAGCGATAGACCTGCCTGGAGTGGAAGACCCAGAAGCTGCTCTGGATCTCATCGGCCGTACTGCTGTGCTCGAATTCAGGCAGGTATTGGGAGAATCACCGAGAGTTCCCGCAAAGCCGATTCGTTCGAATTATGAGAGCGAAGAGCAATTTAAAGCCGCGCAAATGAGGTGGCAGCAGGCTAAAAATGAGGTTGACGCGTATATAAAGCAGATGAAGGAATCGGTTAAGTCGAATTCCGATATTATCGTTGCAAACGATGATGAGGGCGGCGCTTATCTGCTTGGTAAGGCTTATGTAACCGGCAAGGACCTTGTAAAAGCGGAGACCACTTTTGATCAGTTTGGAAAGGCCGCGGTGTCGCTTAAGTTCAGCGCAGAAGGCGCAAGGTTATTCGATCAGGCGACGCTTGCAAATGTGGGTAAACAGATCGCGATAGTTCTGGATGGAGTGGTAATATCAGCTCCGGTCGTTCAGCAGCGCATATCAGGCGGAGAGGCTCAGATAACGGGCAAATTTACGACGGAAGAAGCCAACAGACTCGCGATTATGCTTCGTGCGGGTGCGTTGCCGGTTGCGGTCGAAATACTTGAGAACAGGACGGTAGGCCCAACCTTAGGCGCTGATTCTGTGAAGGACGGAATACGGTCTGGTCTTATAGGCGCCGCTTTAGTGGTGGTGTTTATGCTGCTCTATTACGGTTTGTTAGGCATCGCGGCGGACATAGCCCTCTGTGTTGCAATACTTCTTGTGATAGCGTCGCTGATAGTGCTCAAGTCTACTCTGACGCTGCCTGGCATAGGCGGTATTATCTTGACAATAGGCATGGCTGTTGACGGCAATATCCTCATATATGAAAGAATGAAGGAAGAGTTCCGTGCCGGCAAGACCCTTATGGCTGCGCTTGACGCCGGCTTCAGGAAGGCGCTGGTGGTAATCCTTGATTCCAATATAACGACGCTTATAGCCGCCGCGGTTTTGTTCTATTTTGGGAGCGGCCCTATCAGAGGGTTTGCCGTAACGCTCAGCATCGGCGTTATCTCGTCGGTCTTCTGCAACGTGGTCGTCACGCGCTCTATTCTTGGCGCTATGCTGTCAGTGCGCAAGAGCATGACGCTTTAGAGGGAGGCGGTATAAGTGGCAATTTTTAACGTATCTGGGCTGCATCTGCCATTTATGAAGTATAGGAAGATCTGGTTTGCCGTTAGTATAGCGTGTATTTTGATATCAGCCGCGTTCCTTTTAACAAAAGGGTTGAACTTGAGCGTCGATTTTACAGGCGGCCTTGTGCTGCAGGTCAAATTCGATTCCGCTGTGGATGTGGCCGATATACGCAAGAGCCTCAGTAATATCGGACAAGGGCAGGCAATTATACAGTCCTACGATAAAAACGATGTGCTCATTCGCTTTCAGGCGCAGGATGAGGGTGTCAGAAGAACTGTGCTTGAAACGCTGAGGAAGGATTTTGGCGGCCTTACTGTGCTCAAAATAGATAAAGTCGGGCCTGTCGTAGGCAAGGAGCTTAGAATACAGGCGGTTATTTCGCTTGCGCTTGCGCTGCTGGGAATACTTCTTTACATGGCGTTTCGTTTTAAGTTCCGCTTCGGGGTTGCAGCAGTTCTATCGCTGCTTCACGATGCAATAATTATGCTTGGCGTCTATAGCTTTACCGGCAAGGAGGTTTCTGTTTCGTTTATCGCAGCAGTGCTGACAGTCGTCGGATATTCTCTCAACGACTCTATAGTCGTTCTTGACAGGGTGCGTGAAAATTGGCATCTGCTTGGTAAATGCGGGATAATACAGCTCGTTGACGACTCAGTTAACCAGACCCTGGCAAGGACTGTCAATACGTCTTTGACGACGCTTCTCCCTGTTATTGCAATGTGCGTTTTTGGCGGAGAGGTGATAAGCAACTTTGCCTTTGCTTTTTTGGTCGGTATAGCGGTGGGTACTTACAGCTCCATCTACATAGCGAGTTCTGTTGTTGCCGAATGGTATCTCCGCTCCCCTAAATCCTAAATAAAATTATAAAGAGGAAAGAGGGACTTTATGTCCCTCTTTTTTTAGTGTCTTTAAGCCAAAATTGATGTATTATTAGAAAATGGAGTGATTATAAATTTTCACGGGCTAGGAGGGTTTCCATGAAAAGCTACATTTTAGCGATAGCCATTACCATGTTTCTATCGGCGCTTTACGCTTTCCAGAACATCGAAGATGTGACGGTGCGCTTCCTTATGTTTGAGTGGGTGTTCCCGCAAGGTGTGTGGGAAGTGCTGCTTTTTTGTTCGGGAGCCGCTATTATGTGGATATTCTCTATTTTCTCCACGTTTGAAATAAGGAGTAAGTATAAGAAAGTGATTAAGTCGAAGGACGAGATAATAACCGCCGCTGAAAATGAAAAGAAAATGATCATTGAATCCTTGGCTCCAAGAAGCAGGATATCCTCCGCTGACCATGATGTGCTTAATGCCGATGACATGGACGAGACACAGTCGTCAGGATTGGCTGATTAAAGTTGGTAGGACGCTGTGCAAAAAAAGACCTGAATATTTATAATCCAGGGCAAGATACAGATGTTTTGGCGTTGCGCCTTGGATGCAATTATTTACAGGCGGCCATGCTTGAAATGAGAGGCATAACTTCTGAAGCGAGCGACGACGAGATAAACAGCTGGTTAGCACCGGATATTCATAAAATGTTGGACTCCTTGGATTTAGGCACAGGCTGCTTGCCCGCGGCTGACGCAATAAGAGGAATAAAAGACGGTGCGGACGTGGTCGTGTACGGAGATTATGATGTAGACGGAATCTCGTCTACCGCGATAGCGATAGAAATAGCCCTTGCTAAACATGCCCGCGTAAGATATTTCATCCCTCACCGGTTTAACCAGGGTTATGGACTGCATGCGGATGTGGTTCAGAACATAGTTAAGCGTAAGTGCGATCTGGTGGTAGTAGTTGACTGTGGTACGCAGGATGTGGACGCGGCCGCCATGATAAGGGCCAGCGGCATCCCCGTGGTTATATTTGACCATCACCTTGCCGAAGGATCGTCTGTCTCATGTGACACTATTGTAAATCCGCAGTTGTGCGGAGACGCGGCCGCGAAACGCCTTTGCGCCGCAGGAGTTCTGTGGTGCTGGGCTTGGCAAAACGAGATATTGCCTGAGAAAACGCTTTACAATATGCTTGACCTTGTTGCGCTTGCAACAGTGGCGGATTGCGTATCTCTGGGGTCCCCGCTGAACAGGGCGCTTGTAAGAGCCGGTATTGGCGTGCTTAAGTCAAACCCGAGGCCTGGTCTTGAGATACTTATGAGAAAGCTTGGCATGGATCCGTACAGCGTCGGCACCGAGGATCTCGCCATGAAGATCATACCCTGTCTTAACGCGGCGGGCAGGCTGTATCTTGCTGATCTTGCGGTTAAGCTCCTTTTCCCAGGAGAAACACTGTCTGAGTGTGCGGATAAAATTATAGGACTCAATAATAAAAGGCGTGAGCTCTCCACAAAAATACTTTCCTGTGTAAACGATTCAGGCAAAGACGGATATAGATACGTGTTGTCCGATAAAAATTGGTCCGTAGGAGTGCTTAGCAGCGTGGCAAGCAGGATATGCAGCGAGAGAAACGCTCCTGTTGCGCTTGTGGCAGCTGCCGGAGATATTATGCGCGGGACTTTAAGAATGCCAGCAGGAGGCGATGCTGTCGGCGTGCTTAAGGCTCTTTCTCCCATGCTTAAGACGTGGGGCGGGCATCGTCTCGCCGCCGGATTTAGCGTTGCCTCCGACAACTGGCCGAGGCTTCGTGACGAGATGGAGATGATGCTGGCCGCAGTCCTGGTCAGGGATGGAAAGGAAGAAACGCTGCATTGGGATCCGTCAAATCTCGATCTTAAGACATGGCAGGCGTGCGAGTCGCTCGGACCGTTCGGCATGGATAACCCATACCCTATGTTCTATTCGTCATATGACGACGATTTAAAAGTATCTCCGATAGGTAAAAATGGCAGACATGTAAGAATAGATATAGGCGGCTCTTCTTTGCTTGGATTTGGTGCGGCAGACATTATAAACGACATAGACAATCTGACGGGGTGGGTATATAAGCCACGAGTCGATACATGGCGAAACGTCACGTCACTGCAGCTTGTGCTCGAGAAAATGGTAATAAGATAGAGCGTATACTACATGGCGGTGATGTCGATTTGAGCGTTGAAAAGAAAAACATGCAGGCAGATGTAAGATCGGTTCATCTGCATGAAATAGCGAAAAAAGATGAGATCGGCGTCTTTGAGAAGGACAACAAGGCGCTGATGGAGAGCTATTGGGGCCGCATACCAGAGGAGCAGAGAATCTCCGCCTTGCGTTTGCCGTGGATGGATCTCTGGTCTAAGGCGTCTCATTATCTTTCTAAAAATGACATGAAAGAGCTGGGCGAGGCATTTGTATTTGCCGCGGCCGCTCACGGCAACCAGCGGCGATACAGCGGTGAGCCTTATGTCGTACATACTGTCAGCGTAGCGGCAATCCTTTCCGGTATGGAGATTGACAAGGAAACACTTGTGGCTGCTCTGCTGCACGACGTTCTTGAGGATACGCAGGTGACCGCGGATACTTTGCAGGAAAAGTTTGGTCCGGATGTCCTGACGCTTGTGGACGGAGTCACCAAGCTTGGCAAACTTCCGTTTAAAACAGTGGAAGATTACCAGGCTGAGAACTTGCGCAAGATGTTTGTTGTCATGGCAAAAGATATCAGGGTGGTTCTTATAAAGCTGGCGGACCGGCTGCACAACATGAGGACGATCTCTTCCCACAGGCGCGAAAAGCAGTTGGCTATAGCACGGGAGACGCTTGAGATATATGCTCCTCTCGCACATAGGCTTGGCATCTATCAGCTGAAAAGGGAGCTTGAAGATCTTTCTTTCAGGATACTTGACCCTGAAATGTATTACGATATAAAACGCAGGGTCCGTAAAAAATTGCCTGAGCGAGAGATGATAAT
>Ga0228535_1002615_pt1 | contig 16404 bp, 13 predicted proteins | sample SJ1metagenome_FD_168457 | JGI IMG/M metagenome (GOLD analysis project Ga0228535, IMG submission 168457) | Enriched culture of PCE-dechlorinating microbial communities from Ithaca, New York, USA - SJ1 | ecosystem: Engineered > Modeled > Simulated communities (microbial... > Unclassified | place... | reverse complement strand
CTTTGTCAAAATCGCACAAACTTGCATCGAGTTGATACAAACTCACCCAATTTTAATCAAATTTTAATTAAAGTGGCCCAGTATCCGCCAGAATGGCTAATTTAGATGTGATTTATCGGATGCTTACGAAAAATCAATACACTTTAATTCTTTTTCAGTTGCTTTCATTTAGTTCTGTTGTCTTTTTATGGTAACGCATAACGGATGAGTGTATGTGCCGTAAGGGTTTGCGGAGCAGTTACCTGTCCACCGATACGAAAGTTTGAGCGAGCTACAACACTTGAATACCCACTGAAACCCTTATGGCATATACACTTTGTTAGCGTTTCGTTGTTCATTTTTCTCGTTATTTTTCTTTCATTTTTGCTGCATCTTTTCTGTCTGCCGTGTGTTGGGGTAGGCAAGCTCTTTTGCAGGTTTTGGTCTTAGCGTTGGCTTGTGCGACCTGCAAATGTGCTTGACTAAGAAGCGTGGGCTATAAAGTTAAACCACGATTAAAATCAACAATATGTATTGCTGGAATTGTAGGTAATATTAATGCTATATCTTGATTATGTCCAAGTTGAAAACCATAGTTTGATGCAATATATTCAATGTATTCGTTACAGTTAATTCTGTGAATAATTCTTCCAACACCCGCAGTAAAAGCATTTCTGAAATAATTAGGAAAACTCGCTATGTTTTGATAACAATGTATTCGACCTTCACTACCCCAAGCACCTTGATTTTCATTGTGTTCCCAATGAATTGAGGTTGTTCCATCATTTTTCGATAAAAATCCAAGTGCTTCAAAAAATTCATTATCAGAAGCAAATTGAATTTGCTGAATTGTTCCAAATACTAATTGTGGCATAAGAATAGTTTTTAGTTTTCATTATAAATAGTAGCTAATTCTGTTTTGATTTGTCTAAAAGTTAAATCCGCTTTTAGTTCTTGACTTAGACCTGTATTAATGCAATAAACGAAAGACTCCTTTCTGTAATACAATTCGTTTTTCTTTAATGATTTTTCAATGCTATCTGTTTTTGCAAGTAAACAAATAAGTTGGTAATCTAAATTTATCGCATCTGTTTTGTTGTTCGGGTGTGCTTTCGTGTAATGTTGGGTTGCTGTTAGTTTAATTAAGTTTTCCAAATAATGGGCAAGTTGCGGAAATTTGCTTTTCGGAAAAATGTGATGAACTTGTGTTGCATCACCATTAGCCCATTGGTCTTTTACTTCGCTTTCAGAATACATTTTCTTTATTTGGTTCATAGCTTTTTGAACCAAATAAGCGTTAAACGCTGTGTCAGGCAATACGTTTTGTTCGCTATCTGCATTTGCTTCTTGTCGCGAAATGGTTTTGTCTTTTGATAAATCACGCCAATTTTTTCGATTATACATTAAGTCTGTGTAGTAAAATTCATTTTCAGACATTCGTCCTTTAATAGAACCTGGCAAATTGTTTTCGCATGCGTAAATATTCAGCAATTTTGGATAAATTCTTCTTACTTCAACTTCTCCGTTGATTGCAGTATTTCCAATAATAAATTTGATAAAACGCTTTTGCAAATCTTCAAAATCTGTTTGTGTCAAATTTCCTTTTTCATATTTGTTTTTGTAATCTTCAAAAAATATGAGCAAACCACTATCGGATAAAACCTTTACAAAGTATTGATAAAGAAATTTGTAGGCGTTTCGGTCTTTCAATGATATGTATTCTAATACAGACAAATTCGCAATTTTATAATAGTTTTTAGTTCCACGCTTTTCAATGTCCAAAACACCTGCATACGCCAAAAGTCTTAATGGTTGCTGAATAAATTTGTCATATTCGCTTCTTGTTGTTGGATTGGTTGCAGACGGCTTGTTGAAAATTGCTTTTACGTTTTTGATGAAGTATTGAGAATCCCAAATGTCTTGCACGATGAACTCTTTTTGCTGCTCGTTTTCTCTTAAATTCAAAACACAATCCGCAATGATACAAACTACATCTGGTGTGCATTTTTGGTCCATAAATCTTGCACCATTGGATTTTCTGATGTCGTAATCGTTGCTTTCTAGCAACTTTTCAAGTTCTGTCATTTATTCTATATTTTTTAAAAGCCCGAAGAAAAAAACTGAATTATTATCAATATTCAATGAACGAGTGCCGTAATTACGTGCAACACGATAAAACTTCTCAAATTCTTTTGTCCCGTAATATTCCAAATCTTTTTCTGTCGGAAGTCGGCTACCATTTTTCAAAGTTAATAAAGCAACCGAACCGTCAGTAATTGCATTCTTTGGTAAAAAACTCGCTCTAGGATAATAAGTGAGGTTTGGAATCATAACAACATCTTCACGATTAAGAAATTTGGCGACAGCCAAATTTTCTGTATCGTCAATATAACAGTCGTAATTTTTTAATTCTTTTATTTTATTATTTCCAACATTGCGTGATTTTAAAACTCTGTATTTTCCGTTGTTTTTCGTTATTTGTTTTGTGATTTGTCTATCTCTGAAACTTTGGAAAATATCAAATTTCATTTTCTCCGAAATTTTGTCAAACTCTTCATTTCGGTAAATCAACCAATACGGAAATTTATCAGACAACAAATATTTTTTTTGCTTTTCTTCAGCAGTTTCCGTTATGTAACTTTCAATTAAAATGTTATCGCTTTGTTTTTTTATTGAAGTTTCAAGTAAAAAACTAATTGTTTCAATCTTTACACCTTTAAAACCTTTTTCGCCATAATCACAAATCTTTAAAAGATTTTGACCTTTTATAACTTCTCTTGTGATATTAAATTCGGGGGAATTGATAAGGCTTTTCGGAACAATTAAGGAAACGAAGTTTCCTAACGTAATGGCTTTTTCAATGAAGAACGAAAACAAATTATTTGTTTCATTGTTATTTGCGTTAAATTTGTAAAGCGATAACAATTCTTGATTGTTCGTTAGTTTTTTGTAAGGCGGATTTCCTACAACAATGTCGTATTTTTCTTTAAAAGTGTGTGTGAGAAAATCAGCATTAATGAAATTAAACTTGAATTTTTTAGGCAAGTTTAATTTGGCTAAAATGTTTCTCAGCACAGCAAAAGAATTGTTGTCAATATCAACAAGGTCAAAAATTACTTCGTCTTTGTCTTCGTATTTTTCAACAAGCAATGGAATAAAATTACCAATACCAACTGAAGGCTCTAAAATTCTGATTTTCTTTTTTCCTTTTAGTTCGGGCAAATCTTTTACAACTGAAAATGCAATGTCTTTTCGTGTAAAAAAAGCCGAATTTTCTTGCCGACTTGAATTTGCGTATTCCGAAATTTGATAAATATTTTCAAGTCCTAACTTGTCAAAATCAGAATTGATGAACGAAAGTAAATTTTCTGTTTTACTCAATTCTTCTTTTCTAATTATGTTGTTTATTTCAGTTGTTGAAAGAAATTTTTGATTTAAAACTTCTTTTATTCTTTTTGCAATGTTGCCGAAAACACCTGTCGGAACTGCTTCGCCAATGCAATGTCTAATGTTTAATTCTTCTTTTCTCAAAAACGCTTTCTTTTCAAGCAAACTCATTTTGTTCAACTTGTCGGTTGATTGGTATGTCCATTGAAAAGATGCAGGAATACTCATCATCAGCATTAGTTCTCTAATGCTGAAAACTCTGTTTTCTGATGGGTGAACGGTATTTTGGCTTGACAAAATATCGTTTCGCGTGTGTACACACGGACCTTCTTTGTCCCAATACCAACGTGCATATTTGTCGCCATTTTTACTTTCATTTAAAACGATTTTACCATCTTTAATTTGGTGCGGTATTCTGTCTTTTTCTGTGTTTTGAAAAGCCGATTGCCCTTCTTCTAAATTTTCAATCCAACGCACCATTTTCGCATCATACTCTCTAAATGAATGGAAAATATCGGTTTCAGATATTTTTCCCATTTCATTTATATTTTCTAAATCTGCAAAAAGTTGACGTAGCGTTTTGGGTTTTTGTTTTTCTGGAAAAATGTCAAACGGACTAATGTTCTGTAAATCTTTGCGAACACCAATTACAAGTGTTCTTGTTCTGCTTGATTGCGAACCATAATCTTTGAAGTTTACGACTTTGAAAAGTATATTGTAGTGTCCGCCTAAATTTATTTTTATGGCTTCTTCAATAGTTTTTTCTGTTCCGTCTATGTCGGTGCAAGTTGTATTCAAAAATGCTCTTACATTTTCAAAAATGAAAAATTTTGGATTGACTTCTTTTGTGATTTTGATTGATTCAACAACTAATGAATTTCTTGTCAATTCTTGATTTTTCTTGTGATTTGCTACAGACATTCCTTGACACGGTGGTGTAGCTACAATTACGTCAGGTTCGGAAATTTTGTGTTCAATTTTCCATTTTTCGATTTCAGAAAAAAGTTTATTTTTGATTTCTTTCGTTGAAATATCTCCGTCCAAATAACCCGAGTCGTATTTGCACTTGTTATTGAATGCTTGAATTTTTAAGCGTTTTGTTAGTATTTCATTTGTCGCAATGCACTCAAATCCGTTTTGTTTGAAGCCGTAACAACCAACTCCAGCACTGCTGAATAAACTTATGTATGTCAATGGTTTGTTCATAGTTAGAATTTTATTTCGGCTTGTTTCACATTTACTCTTTTTAAATAATTAACTTTTTCTTCAGCAACAATTAATGTTTTTGGAGAACAATTGTATTGATACATTTTCTTGGCAAATTGGTCACTAAAATATTCCGTTTTCAATTCTTCAAGGTTAAGGCTAAATGCAGTTGCTAATTTATCTAACCGCTTCTCGTCAAATTCACGTTTTCCGTTTTCAATTTTACTCAAGTTAGCAGAATCAAGTTTAAGAAGTGCTGCAAGTTCTGTTAATGTTAACCCTTTATCGGTTCTTAGTTCTCTGATATATTCTCCGAAAGTTGCTTTCATAGACTTGTAAAATTTAACTTGTCAATATTTGACAAATATACATAAATATTTTCACTTTACAAGCTTTCATTATTTTTTTCGTGGCTCAGCAAAATGAAGGCTCTTTTGGCTTTGCGAAGCGTTGGCTTTTGTGTCGGGCAAAGACAAATGTGCCTGAATGTGCGGTGGGTTTCCATTTCCTTTTTTGTCTTTATGCAGCAAAAATACCTTTGTCATTCTGTCGTCTGTTTTGTCTTTTTACAATGAACGCTAACGGTTACGTATATGAAACGTTTGGCATTTCGAAGCGATTTCCTGTCAAGTTACAAGTACTTTTGATACGAGTTGAAATGCTCGATAACCCACTGACTGCCAAATGTTTTATATACGATGTTGTGTGTTGCCCTACTTTCATTTTATTTTGTATATCAATCATTTAGTGTCTGATTTTTGTCGTGCGTTGGCTTGATGGCTCTTTTGCATTTTTTTGTTTGGATTTGCGTGTCGGCAAAAATGCAAATGTGCCACCAAAAGCGTTGGCAGTCCGTTGTCTCGTCCTAATTAAAGAAACCAAAGTCTTTGTCAATTAGTAATGCTCTGTCTAGAAAACTATTAAACTCTTCGCAAGATGTTTCAGGCAAGAGCGAACAAGAATAACAAGCCGCTAAGTTCATCCCTCCAATTCCCTGTCCGTCTGAATTATAGCAAACAGGGTCAGAAGCACAATCATGGCTTCTGAACAAGGCAGATTCTAAAATCTTTTTGAAAGATGTCGGGTTTGATTGTGTAATGATACCGCCATAACTGCCTTCTGAACCTGCAACAGTATAGAGCAAAAGCCCTTGCATATTATCACTATCAACAAATAACCTTTCGTTTAATGATGTAGCTGCATAACCGCAAAGAAATTCCAATTCTTTTACAAGCAAGTGTGAAAGTGTATGAACCAAAACGAACTTAGCCAAGTGTCTGTTGTCTAAGAATTTGTTTTTTTGAATGATTTCAGATTGTGAAATTCTGTCCTGTAAAATATCAATACGTTCTCTAAATGCTGGTGTATTGTCGTAATGCTTATAAAACCATTCATCAATTTTTGTTTTGTCAAGGTCAATGAAAATGCCTTCGCCAAAACTTTCGGTTGCCAATAGATAATTTGTGTTTACCGCTTGCGATGAAGTGTATTTTATTTTGACATGCGTTTGACTATCGCCCTCACGAATAAACAAATCTTTGTCAAACGGTTCTTGTCTTGTAAATGCAGTTTGAACGGTGGTAAGTTTTAAGCGTTTAACTTTTATCAGTGTTGAAATCCCAAATACTGAAAGCGTATCCGTAATCTGATTTTCGTATGTAAGATTACTATTTTGTTCCTCTCTGTAATTTGGGTGTTCTAAGATAAACTTATATTCTTTCAAACGATATTGAATTTCTGCTTCAAATGTTGCTTCATCTTTTTCATCAACAAAATCATCTATAGTTTGCTTGTCATAACGGTTTTGAAATGTTGTGTAGACAATTTCTTTGCTTACTCCACTTGCTAATAAATTTCTAATAGTAGCTTTGTCGTCTTGCTTTATTCTCTGATTTTTCTTTGGCAAATAAATACTATTAATGCAAAGTGGATAGTAAACACTGTTACTCGTTCTGATAACGGGTTTATGTTGCTTTTCTTTATCTTTTCCAATTCTTAAACCGAACAAACCTGCAAGCGTTACTTCTCGTCCGTTTGATTTACAACCTTTGCTCACACACTTTACACGAATACCCGCTAAGTCAGCAAAAGTTTCTGAACGCAAGTATCTTAAGTCTTGATTATCGCAACATTTTTCAGTGCAATCAATTCGAATATTTCCCCCGTCTGCGTCTTCTTCTTTAACATTCTTTTCGGCACGATTCCAATAATCCCAAGGTAAATCGCGAATTTCACCATTCGGTGCAGTCATTACGAAACGAACTTGTTCTAATTCATAATTTTTTTTCTTGTTTTTGGTTTTTGCTTCTTCAAAACAATGATAGCATTTTGGTTTAATGAATTTCTCACCTGCATTTGGTTCATTTAATTTTTGCAAAGTTTGATTCCAACTTCGCCACCAATCTTTGATATGTCTAAATCTTTCGCAATTCGGACAATACATCCATTCAGGAAAATATTTTGCACTTGCAATTCTTTTTGTTTCCACAGGAATAGAGTCATTTTGGATATACGGATTGGCAATGTTGGTCGGCACACGAATGAACTTTTGAAGTTGCTTGAAATGAACCTGCAAGCGTTTTAGCAAACGATTATCTTCAATAATAAATTCGTCTTGGTCAAAAATTCTTGAACCGTCCGAAAAGAATTTCCATTTGTCAAACTCTTCTACAATTAAAGCACCCTTTGAAGTTTCTAAGACTGAACCTACACCACCGTAGGCAGTTAACATTTTTCGTGTTTGCGATTGAATATATTTAGGCATAATGATTTTATCTTGGGTTATACGCAAATGATTCTTTTATTTGAATGAATGTATCGTCATCAACTTCTCGCATTGATTGCATTACAATCCAATCATCAACATCGGAAACTCCAACTTGTGTTGGTCGTTTCAATAACTCGTCATATTTTTTCAAACCGATATTCTGAACTCTTTCTTCCCAGTCATTTGCTAAAAAGTCAATTTGACTTTCAAAACATTCATATTCAACTGCATTGTTTTCAAAACGGTCTTTTAAAAACTGTTTCAGGTTGTCTATGTGTTCTTTTTGGAAATATTGTGCGTCATTATTTTGGTTCAAGCCTGAAACTTTATGTCGCACATACGTTACCATTAAAGTAGTCAGCATTTTATCAATCGTATTTTCTGTAAATGGCGTTACGCTTAAGGGTTCAATACTTTTATAAAACGCCTGATGAAACGGAATGTAATGTTCAAAATAAGATTTATCTCTTGCCTGATTTGGGTTTAAGAAAGTAACAACCAAACCATCAACTTTTCGCCCTACACGACTTGAAGCCTGAATATATTCTGCAATGTTTTTAGGCATTCCGTTAATCAACATCAAGTTTAATCTGCCAATATCAATTCCTACGGAAAACATATTGGTTGCAAGTACCAAATCAATTACATCAGATTTTACGGCTTTATACGCCACACCTTTATCTGAAACCCTCTCTGTCAATTCAACAGTGTTTTCCAGCTGTTTTAAAACGGTTTTTATTTTACTGCTTTCAACTCTTGCGGTTAATTCTTCCGTTCTATCTTCTAAACCAAAATGATTGTAAGTCCAAGCATTACTTCTTCCAAATAGTCTTGACTGCAACGTGGCTGTATTTACAATAATTTCATCACCAACTTTGTTTCTAATTTTTCCGACATCTTTCAGCGAATTGTAGTAGGAAACAACCGTCCAATAATTGTCATTAATAGGTTCTTTGTTTTCAATTCTTGCTTCCAATAAATGGGCAATTACTTGAAGTTGTGTATCAATAGCCGTTTTGCCGACAGGCATAAAGCCAATATATTTTCTTCGGCTTTTTTCTTTTGATTCTTTGGCAAAGAAACTATCGCTGTAACTTAAACCCGATGGCGGGAAAATATTTACACTTCTGCCACCGTAAAGCTGTTGTATTTGTTGTGTTGTGTTTCTCGTTGTCGCTGTGGAAGCAATAATTTTCGGGGTAAGATTTTGATTTTCTTTTGTGCAAAGTTTCTCAACAACACTTTCAAAAAGCCCGACAATAGAGCCTAACGGTCCACTCAATAAGTGCAACTCGTCCTGAATAATTAAATCAGGCGGAAGTTTATTATCGTCTAAACTATTGAAAAACCTGTGTGCTTCGCCTTTCCAAGCTAATTGAGCGAATTTGTCAACTGTTGCAAACAAAAGGGTAGGTGGATTGCTGAAAAGCATTTCATCTACAACCTGAACAGGAATTTGATTATTGTAAGTGCATTTTGTGTTAAGACATTTTATTTTGAAACTTCTTGTTTCTACATCAAACCCATAGTCGCCTTCGGAAACTAATTTTGTTCCACACCAAGGACAGGATGAAATTTGAAATGTATTTTTCGTTTCAGGTTTTCCGTTTTGCTTGCGACATTCACTTTCAATTTCATCAACGATTTTTTTTGCATCTGAAATTTTTCCAGGTGTTAATTGATTCCCTACCCACAATCCAATGCTGATAGTTTCTTTTTTTAATTCATCTGTAAAATTCTTTCTCAAAAACTCTAACGAAGCAATCAATTTTGATGCTCTTTCAAATTGTTGTGCTGTTAGCAAACGTAAAGTGTAACGCATAATAACGGAAACGCCTTGTGATTCTTTTACATCGTTCATCATTCGCCTCCAAACAATGGTAAATGCAGTAACGGCTAAATAGGCTTCTGTTTTTCCGCCACCTGTCGGAAACCAAATCAAATCCACTACATTTTTTCTGTCTTCTGATTGAGGTTCTGTAATTCCTTTAATACTCAATAAAAGAAACGCTAACTGAAACGGTCTGTATTTAGGTTCAAATCCTAAACGAGAATAATCGTATCGACTAAAAAATTTCAAGTCAGTGTATGGTATAGACGTATTGATTTGTGAAACTTCTTTTTCACAATTTGTTTTTGAAAAATCTTTATCGTTTGAAATGATTATTTGAATGAGCATTGCCGTATTTGCCAACTGAAAGGCACGGAACACATTTTCATCATTAAGACAATCAATGTTTGTTTTTAATCGGTTGTAATTGTAATTAAGTCGGTCAATAATCCGTTGCCCGATTTCTTTTTCTTTTGCAGTTCCTGATTCGTTTTTTGATTTCTGCTCTTTAATCCATTTTCCGTAAAGTTCAACGAAGCTTTGCAAACGTTTTATAGTTTCTGCCTTATCAACATTGCTGAACAAGGAAAGATTTTTTATATCAAGCGATTGATTAAGTAATTTGAAATCATCAGGATTTTCAAAATCACTTTCGTTGAAATCGTTTTTTGTGTCCTTTACATTAAATTCGGGCAGAAACGTAGTTTTCAGTATGTTTCCTTCTTTGTTCCAAGTAACTGAACAATTATGTCCGATACCGTAATTTTTCACTTCACGATAAAGAAAATTCAGTTCTTCTGCTTCGGGGTCAAACGGATTTAGTTCCTGATTGGACTTGTAAGGCAGTATCTTGTCCGACTTCACTTTTATTTCTGCTTGGAATAAACATTTTGAGTTCAGTTCAGGTGTTTTAGGTGTAAAACGTTTTGATGATTGTTCTTTTGAAGTGTTTACCAACTGAATTTTTACATACTTGTTTCCTTTTGCAAAGAAAGTTTTAACATTGTAACCTAATTTGGTTTCCTTGTGAGTTTTGTCAGTAAGCGGAATTTCAATTGGTTGTAGTGTATCTTCAATTTTAACGGTTGCTGGATACGAAAACGGTTTTCGTTTCCAAATACGTCCGATAAGTTTTTGGAAATACTCAATGTAATATTTTGCTGAACTATCTTTGTAACTATCCGTCTTTTTGAAATCTTCAAACTGCATGTATTCGCCACTACGTTGATTTTTTCCACCTTTATCGCCTTTTAGTTCTCTTGAAAGTGATAAGTAACCGTTTTCATAAGCTAAAATATCCTTGAACGGAAAGCCTAATTTTTCATCAATGAAAGCCTGATAACCTGCTTCAGCAATTTTTATTTTTATTTCGTGTTGTTTGTCTGGAGTATAATAAAAACCTCCGCTAAATTCTACTTCAATAGTTTCAACTTTCGGGTCAATGCAGAAAGTTAAACCGAAATTGTTCGGGTGAAAATGGTTTTGATTGGCTCTGTTTTCTTCTTCCGTGCTTTCCTCTTTTTTCAGTTCTGTGGCTACATCATTTTCAGTTTCTGTAACAACTTCTTCGGGTATAAGATTGTTGGCTTCTTCCGTTTCTGTTTGAAGTTCTAATTCATCTTCTTCACTTTCGGTTGCAGAAAATTTCTTTTCAGGGAATATGACTGCTGAAAAATACCGTTGCAACGGATAATCCGATAAAATTTCTTCTTCATCAGGTAATCCGAAATTGTCCGAACCTGAACCAATTAAACCTTTTAAAAGGCGTTCCTGAAATGTATCTCGATGTTTACTGCTCATTAGTCTGCAATTTCTTCTTCAATTATTTTAATAGCTTTAATTGTTCTCAAAGGTGCACCATCAGACACAATTTGCTCGATATGTTCGTCAGAAAGCCAATCTAACATTTTGCCTTTTTCCTTGGTTAAAATGTAAGTATTGATTTCTTCGCTAAACTCAACTCCTGCTTTAACTAATCTGCCTGAATAAGTTGTTTTAAGTGCAAAAATATTTTGAATGTTCCTATTTAATTCAGGATGGTTCGTGGTTTTGATAATTGCAAGTAAATCCCGCTTTTTCATCGGAAATTTTGTTTTACAATCTTCTTTTAGCCAATATTCTAATCTTGGACTATCAACGGACAAACCGTTTTCTTTTAGTTCTTCATACAACCTTTCAAAATGATAGCCAAAACCTTTACTTGAAAGATAACTTCTTAATGCGTTTTTCCATAGTGAGGAAAAATTATCTACAGTTGTAAAAAGCTCTTTTTCATCGGTCATTTTTATGATGTCGTGAAGTGTTTCTTTATCTGGATTGTGATAAATTCTTACTCGGTCGCCCTTTTGAAGTTGTTTTATTTCCTTGTATAATTCTTTAAATCCATCAACGAATACTTTCTTGGATTCTCTTTCTATGGTTTTGCTTTCATCTTCAAACACAATTTCAAATCGTTGTTCATCTGCTCTTGTGTATTTATGTTCGTCAAGTCCAATTAAATGCTTAATCCAATCGTCAATATTTTCAGTATTAATGTTAGGCATTTCTGGATATTTAATTTCGCAAAGTAATTCTCTTTGAACAGAGCGAAGCTCTGTTTCATCTTCACTCTGAAAGCCTTGTAGATACATTTGCATTACTTTGGATTCTTCCGTATAGCAAAGGATTTTTGTTTTGTGATTTCTTGAAAGAATTTTCTGTAAAAGAATGTCCGTAAAAATACCATTGCTATAAAGTGAAAGAAATAGATGCGTTTTTCTGTCAGGTTCTTTTTGGAAAAACTCTGAAACGGTAATGACTTTCGTATTTTCCAATCCTGTGTAACTACCGTTTAAATTTTGTTCAGGTTGGTTTAGTCGTTCGGCAATGTTTCCAAAACTGTTTAATCTTATACCTTTTTGTTTGGTTTCAAAACAATTTTGAATTTCTTTTTCGTAGTGTCTCTTTATAGATTTGGGAACAACGATATAATCAATGTCTGTTGCATTTTTGAACCAATTATCTTTTGCATTTGCGTTTTTAATCAGGTCAATGATGTTCTTCGTTATTGATTTCAATCGCTCCAAATCTTCTTGGTAGTCTGTGCCAATGTTGTAATATTCATCTTGAAAAACTTCTTCTGCTTCGCTTTCAAAACTTGCATAAATTTCATTAGCTCTTTCTCGTATTCTGTTTGCGTTACCTATTGCTGTAGTTGGATATATTCTGCGAATGAACTTTAAAAGTCGTTTTAGGTTTATCAGATTTTCGTAACGCTTTTCAGTTTCGGCAATGAAATTTGTAAATTTCAATGTTGCATCGCTTAATCCTTTGTTGCTGATAATTTCGGGTGTTAGGTTTTGATATTGCTGTTGATTAAAGAATTTTATTTCAGGTAAAGTCCAATTCCATTTCAGAACTTCAAAGTTTTCGCCTGTTTCAATATCTTGGGTTCCGATAAAAATACAGCGATTAAACTTTTGCTGTCTATAAGCTTTAGATATTGCAGAAATGGATTGTTGATATTTAGTGTCGCCAATGAAAGCGATTGTGTCAATCGGTATACCTTTTTCAATAAAATTTTCTTTGGCGGTATAGAAATCATTTACCACAATTAACAAAGGGTCAAAAGGTGTGTCAGGATATACTTCGCCACTTTTGTTTACATACAAGAATGGAATACAACTTGGGATTTTGGGAAGAATTTCGTTTTTTGAAGCTACAATAATTACTTTGTTTTTATTTTTTAAAGGCATTTGAATATCTTTTGAATTGAAATAGGAAATAATGCCTTTGTAAGTTTCATATTCGGCAAAAATCTTTTTTCTAAGATTTTCATATCCTTTGTTTCTTTGAATAAGAGTTTCTCTGCTTGCTATTTCTCTTATTTTGGAGCTAAACTTAGTTGATATAGAAATATAATTTTCAGGATTGTCAAGGTCAATTCTCTTAATATTTCCCAAAGGTAAAATGCGAACATGAGTTCCGGTTACTTCTCTTACTGTTGATACAATACCGTCTTGTTTTGAAAGCAAAATATCCGCCAATTCAAACGTAGCTTCTTCATTACTGTTTTTCTTTTGGCAATGCAAGGTCGTGGTTAGAATTGTCGGTAACAGAAAGTCATTTAGTCCTTCTTTTGTTGGGGTTGTTATGAGAAAGTTTGTTCTATCACTATTCAGAACTTTGTCAATGAGGAAGGAATTAACCGTGTCGAACTTGGAAAAATTGTCTTTGTGGAAATTGAAAGTCTGACTGAGCGATTGTCTGCTATGCTCAATTAAATCCTTTAAATATTCCTTGTTTAACATATCCATGTCCAAACTAAAAAATTATGTTGTTACTTAGGTTGTGCGTTGGGGCAAAAGCAAATGTGCTGCATAGGTTTGGCTTTGAGCGTAAGGATGCAACTCTTTTGATTTTGCTGAAGCGTTGGCATTTTGTATTTCATTTTTCTGTACATTTTCTGTCATTCTAGTCGTCTTTTAGGGTTGCACACAACGTTTTGCGTATTTGTTGTGTTTGGGAGTTTGAACCTCATAGTAAAACTACCAAAAAGCGTTAAGAACACCAAATGCGTCATCAATCCAAATAGAATAAATACGCTGTTATGTGCTGTTATTTAGTTATCTAGCCATTTATATTCAATGTTTTTCTGTTCTAGTATTTTAGTCAAACATCGTAGAATCACTAACTGTCCATCGTTTACTTCTGCGTGTCTGCCAATATATACTTTCTTCAGTTTTAAAAGTTTGTCTTCGGCATTTTCATTAGGACAAAAGAACGGAATCTTATAATAGAACTGAGCTTCATTCTCTTTCGTCAATGTGAAATAAAAAGTCTCATCTTCATAAAACCTTTCTAATGCGCTTTTGTCATATTGTGCAATAAGTCTTACTTCTTTCTCAAAACGATATTTTGGTTGCTTAATACTTGCAAACAGTGGAATAAGAGCTTTTAATATTACACTATTTGTTCTTTTTTTCAATGCGTTTAACAACATGTTTTTTTCATCTATAGTGTCGAGATAATTGACATTTAGCGAGTAATGGTAAGGATATAATGGTGTTCTAACTATTTCAAATTCAAATGAAACACCACGGTGTTTATTCCCATATTTAGTCCAATGATATTCGAAGTTTTCAATTTTTTCATTTCTGTCAAATGGAGTAAAACACGAGACAAATGTATATCTCTTTTGTTCTTCCAATTCGTCACTGTATTGTCCGAGCAATTTCAAACAATGAAGCAACTCTTCCTTATCGTCAAATATTGAACTAAGATTTGTTGCTCGAAGAGTTTGTGAATTAAGAATCGATAATGCTGAGTTTAAGTTGGTAAAATGTAAAATACTTTGATTGAAGTAATCGAATGAAAAAAAGTTATCATTTAACTGAATCTGCGACAAAGATATGTCTATAGTTTCTCCATTGATTTGAAAGTAACCGTCTCTCTCAAATCCAGATACATTTGAGATTATTTCCTCAAAATTCTTAATGATATTGTCATTACAAAACATTTTCGACTTAATTTTTGTCTTTTACACAGCGAGCAGCAAAACCAGTTTTATCGCTTTCAGTCCCTTCATAAAAAATGTTAGAAGTACTACTCAACCATCTATAATATGCGAAATTTTTATCGTATTCAGTTGCACTCCACCATTTACCAACTTCTCCGATAAAATAAAACTGACCAATACACTCGTTGCTAATCATTCCCCTATATCTCTGACCTGCAGGAAGAGCAGAAAACCCAAAGTTGTCATTGCCATTACCATTATTATTCCAACCTGTACCTGCTTTTAACGCAGAACCTTCAACTCCATTAAAACTATTATTATATAAATATATTTTCACCTCCTCCCATTCATTCTTTGTTGGCAAATGCCATCCAGTTGGGCACGCTTTCATTGCTGCTGCATAAGTATAATAAGCCCCATATTGATTTTTCGAATTGTTTTCATAGAAGCAATAAGCCTCAGCATTTGCTCCGAGTGCCTGCCAATCAGCACATTCAGTAACATTCGGAATTTGTGTTCCAGCTGGATATTTTGTAACTCTTAGATTTTCAGCCATCCAAATTTGATTCCCGATTGTAACAGTCTTATAACTATTACCATCAATATCAGTAAGTGTTTTTGTTTTCTCTTTCTCGCAAGCTACGATAGCAAATATTGTAAGTAAAAAAATCATTTTTCTCATAATTGTCATTCTGTTTTGTTCGGTCATTCCCATACTTCTTTTTATTTTTTTATAATAGCACATAACGGTTAGTATATGCAAAGTAGGCGATTGCGGGCTTCAAACTTTTCAAACCGCTACAATTTTAAAGCGGGCTACAACCCTTTAATTTAGTACTATTTCGCCTATTTTGTATATACATTGTTATGCCCTGGCTTTAATCTTCTTCTTCTAACTCAAATATTTCATTTACGCTTTTATCAAATACTTTTGATATTTTCAACGCAAGAACTGTTGATGGTATATATCGATTCTTTTCAATAGAATTAATAGTTTGTCTCGAAACTCCTATTTCTATTGCTAATGATTCTTGAGTCATATTTTTAATAGCTCTTTCTATTTTTATAGTATTCTTCACTACCGTTTCTTTAACATAGAATAAAAAATCATGAAATAAAACAGAAACATCGTAATTAATACTTCTGTTACTCCTTTGTCTGAAAGAAAACCATCCTTAAAAAGTAAACTTACAAATGGTTCTACAATTACATATGCAACTCCGAAAACAAATGAACTTGCAAATGCTTTTAATCTTATTCGTGATGTTAACTCATCTTCTATTTTATTCTTTGTCAAAGCGAGTAGAAGTAATGAGACTAAAATTCCAGTCTTTGAAATTATCTTTACGATATCTTTGTCAACTGTAATTACTTTTGAAATTGTCAAAACAATGAATAAAACACTAAGTGTAATTATTCCAAAAGCAACCTTTTTATAATGGACCGGCAGTAAACGCAAGTCTTGATGATTTTTATGCATATTAGTTAATTTAAAATGTAAAGTATTTGATTCTATTAGACAAATATACTTTACATTATATTTAAATCCAAATCCTTTTATTGAATCTATTATATGAAGATATGTAGCTGTCGTGTCTTAGCTTGGGCATAACGGTTTGGCGGTAAAATCTCGTTTTAATGGGATTTAACGCGTGTTATGGGGTGGTTGCGCCGTTCCATCTATTCTTCGTCGATTTTTACTGTGTCTAACTCTCTTACTCTCATTCCCGGTAAACT
>Ga0228535_1002614_pt1 | contig 16420 bp, 14 predicted proteins | sample SJ1metagenome_FD_168457 | JGI IMG/M metagenome (GOLD analysis project Ga0228535, IMG submission 168457) | Enriched culture of PCE-dechlorinating microbial communities from Ithaca, New York, USA - SJ1 | ecosystem: Engineered > Modeled > Simulated communities (microbial... > Unclassified | place... | reverse complement strand
AAAGGGAAGTTCGTCCAGAAAAAACTGCTGGGAGAATCTGAACTGCTCGTTCCGCCGACTGCCCAGTCCCTTGCTGAAGGCGCCGCCCGCATTCTCTCGGACGAATCCCTGCGGCTGAAGATGGGCAGGGAGGGGAAAGAGCGCCTGGGAGGCCCGGGAGCACTGGACACGGTGGTTGCACATGCAGCGGGGGCCATGGGATGGGACCTGCGGTGCAGCCTCTATCAGAGGCTCTCGGAGCGGTGGGGCGGACTGTGAGTGATATTGTGTTATTCTGTCATCCTGAAGCCGGTTTAGTTATTCTGTCATCCTGAGGCAGTTTCATCGCCGAAGGCAAAAGCTGTCATTCTGAAGGCCGAAGGCCTGAAGAATCTCGGCTTGAAAACCCTTCAAAGGCAAACCAGATTCTTCGCTGGCGCTCAGAATGACAATCAATAATGGATTCTGTCATCCTGAGGGCTGTCTTACCGCCCGAAGGATCCGGGGTGACGACCCATATGAGGAGATGATCGAAGATGAGCGATACCGAAAAATTCGCGGATTTCACCCCCGTCCGGGTGGAAGACTCCTCCGGTGAGGGCCGCTGGAATTTTACGATAGGTGAAGGGGCGCTCGCGCTCATCTCGGGCCCGTGCTCTCTTGAAAGCGAAGAACTCGGACTCGAGATAGCCGGCACGGTGAAAGATATCTGCAGGTCCCTGGGCATCAATTACATTTTCAAGGCTTCATTCGACAAGGCCAACCGGACGTCCATATCGGGATTCCGTGGCCCGGGGCTGGACGAGGGGCTTGCCCAGCTCTCCCGTATCGGCCAAGAGGCAGGGGTCCCTGTCCTGACCGATATCCACGAGTCATGGCAGGCGCAGCCGGCCGCCATGGCAGTGGATATCCTCCAGATCCCGGCGTTCCTCTGCCGTCAGACCGACCTGCTTCTCGCGGCGTCAGGGACAGGAAAGCCCCTGAACGTGAAGAAAGCACAGTTCCTTGCCCCGTGGGACATGAAGCACGTTGCGGCAAAATGCAGGGAGGGAGGCTGTTCACAGCTCATGCTCTGCGAGCGCGGGACCACCATGGGATACGGCCAGCTCGTGGTGGACATGAGGTCACTGCCGGTGATGCGTTCGCTGGGGTGTCCGGTGGTCTTCGACGGTACCCACAGCGTTCAGATGCCCGGAGCTGCAGGAAATTCCAGCGGAGGGGACAGGCGTTTCGTTCTTCCTCTTGCCCGTGCTGCAGTTGCGGCCGGTGTGGACGCCCTGTTTCTCGAAACCCACCCCTGCCCGGAAAAAGCGTTGAGCGACGGTCCCAACCTCGTCCCCCTCAAAAAAATGAGATTCCTCCTGGAAGAGCTGGCCGAACTGCACCGCTTCATTGCCGGAAAGCTGGGAATGCCCTCCCTTGGCTGGGCTGAAGGGGACAGGTGAAATGTTCTGCCTTCCATGGGAGCGGGAAGGGCGCTGTCTTTCTGACGAACAGCTGCTCGAGGCGGGAAAGGGGATCCTCCGGTCAGAGGCGGCCGAGATCGAGCGGGCGGCTGACCGTGTGGGAATGGAGCTAGTAAAGGCTGCACGGATCATTCACTCATGCAGGGGGCGCCTTGTCGTGGCCGGCATGGGGAAGTCAGGGATCATCGGCAGAAAAATTGCGGCGACCCTTGCCTCTCTCGGAACACCGTCGTTCTTTCTTCACGCTGCGGAGGGCTCCCACGGCGACCTGGGGATGGTCTGCAGGGACGACGCGGCCCTTATTCTGAGCAACAGCGGAACCACCGCAGAAGTGGTGTCCATCCTTCCTCATTTCAGGCGGCTCGGGGCCCCCATAATAGCCATAACCGGCGGCATGAGATCTCCCCTTGCCCAGAACGCCGACGTGGTCATCGACTCGTCGGTCCTTTCCGAGGCGGGAGTCCTTGCCCATACCACGCCCGCAGACGGATCCCAGGCGGACGATGATGCCCTGAACCTTGCCCCTCTCTGCAGCACCACCCTCCAGCTGGCCATCGGTGACGCCCTTGCGGGGATGGTGACGGAGCTTCGGGGACTGAGGCCGGAGGATTTCGCCCTCTTCCACCCGGGAGGAGCTCTCGGAAGGCGTCTTCTCACGCGGATCCGGGACGTAATGGCCACCGGGGAGAAACTGCCTGTCGTGGGGCTGTCCGTTTCTGTGAGCGACGCGCTCTTCGAGATGACGAGCAAGGGGTACGGGGCGACCATTATCGTGAACGACAGTGGAGACCTGGCAGGTGTCTTCACTGACGGCGACCTTCGCCGGCTTATAGCAAAGCGGGGAGTGGAGTGTCTTTCCTGCGAGGTTTCCGGGGCCATGATCGCCAACCCGGTGGTCATCACTCCTGAAAAGCTCGCCGTGGAGGCAGTGCGTATAATGGAACAGAAGGAAATATCTGCCATCATCGTTGTGGAAGGCCGGCGTCCCGTCGGGATCCTTCACCTTCACGAGCTGCTCAAAGCGGGGGTGGCATGATCTGACTCCCTTTCTTTACAGGGCGCTCATATCGGTCCTTTATCCGGCCTTCTATCCCCGTCTCGCGCGAAAGTACGCTGAAGGCCTTGATGAAAGGCGGGCCCTTTACCCGGAAGAAAAAAGACGAGAACTGCCGGAAAATTCCTTGTGGATCCATGCGGTTTCCGTGGGCGAAGTCCAGTCGGCCTGGCCCCTGCTTGAACAAATCGCCGAAGACGGCAGAGTCGGAAAACCGCTTCTTTCAACCACCACGGCCACAGGCCGGGATATGGCCTTCCGTCTGGCCGGAAACCTCGTATCCGGCCACATTTTTTACCCATGGGATGTCCCGCGGATCGTGCGGCGGGCTCTCGACGCCATTCGTCCGAAAGGGTATATTGTGATCGAGACGGAGATCTGGCCCTCCATGCTCTTCGAGCTCAAAAGAAGGAACATACCTGCGTTCCTGGTGAACGGTCGTTTTTCCGAACGGACAGCGGCAAATATCAGGAGGCGTCCGTCCTTCTGGAGAGAGGTATATGATTCCTTCTCCCTGCTTCTCGTCCGGTCCGGGACGGATCGAACCCTTCTCCTGGAAACCGGGCTGGGCGATGAAAAAATACGGGTGACCGGCGACTGCAAAATCGACGCACTTTTGCTTCGGAGAAAAAAGGCCGATCTTTCCTGGGCGAAAAAAATTGCAGGTGGAGCCGGACCTGTGTTCCTCGCAGGAAGCACCCACCAGGGGGAAGAAACGGTCGCCCTGGATGCGTATCGGATCGTACGGTCGAAACTGCCTTCAGCGCGCCTGATCCTGGCTCCCCGCCACCCGGAGAGAAGCGGGGAAGCGGCAGCCCTCGCCCGGAGATATGCCCCGACCGCCCTTCTGTCGGAAGCGGAATCGGACAGGGCAGCGGACTGGAGTGTTCTCGTGATCGACAGGATAGGCGTCCTGTTCGATCTCTACGGCGTTGCAGACAGCGCCTTTATCGGCGGAAGCATCGTGGACAAGGGAGGACAGAACATCATGGAGCCGGCAGCCTTCGGAATTCCATTCTCCCACGGGCCCTTCATGCGTGATTTCGTCGATGCCGCGGAGGGGCTCGGGAAAAAGGGAGCGGCCGTCCTTGTCAGGGATGCGGGGGAAATAGGCGCACACTGGATGCGCTCACTGGAGGAGGAAGAAAAACAGAAAGCCCGAACCGGCGCCGGGGAGTTTTTTGCGGCCCTCGGAGGTGCGGCGGCGGTTTCTCTTGATGCGATTTACGGGGAGATGAATTTGAGATGATCAATGAGCAGCTTTTGAACAGCTTTTATTCGAACCTGGACAGCCGTTCCAGGAAGAGCCTTGACGATGCCGTGGAGAAAATAGTCGAGGCGCGGAAAAAGGGAGGCAGGATCGTGGTCGCCACGGGGAGCGGCCCGAACATCCACGAGGGTGTGACCACCCTCATTGCCGAACTGATGGACAAGGGGATGATCCACGGGGTCACCACCAGCTCGGCGGTCGTGGGCCACGAGATGGGCGGCGCGCTCGATCTCGTCAAAATGTGCAAAGCCTCGGCCCTCGGGTTCGAGGAGCGGTTCATGCCCCGGGGCGATGTGTTCGAGTTCACCCAAATGCCGGAAGAGCAGATGGCCGACCTGAGAAAAGAAATGGTCCTGGACGATGACCTTCTCGCCAGGGGGGAAGAGGCTGAAGGGCATCTCGTCATCAAGGCTGCGGGAAACATGGCCTACCCCATGGGGCTCAGGAACGAAGAACTTGCCGCGGAGATCCTCGTGCTCTGCAAGGCGTACGGACTTCCTTTCGAGACTGTGGCGGGCTGGGGCGCAGACCGGAGGACAATGCTCGGCATGGGGGCGGAAAAAGGGCTTCCCGTGCTCGTAAGCATTCCCCAGCTGGTGGGCAGCGGCCATATCGGCATGGCCATCGGCGAGAGCATATCCATTTTTGAGCGCTCCAAAAGAATCGCATCCATGCTCGAGAGCGCAGACGTGATCATAGAATCCGCAGTGGCACTCACCCAGGAGATCCATGACGGTCCCTTCGAATGCTACACGGGGCACGGGATCTGGTCGTGGTGGAAGGGCCTGCACACCTACTCCCTGAAAGACAAAACACTCATCCGCATCGACCTTGACGAAAACCTCCGGAAAGCACAGGACCTTCAGAAAGAAAGCGCCCTCATCCAGGAGGCCATCGACAAGGGGCTGCCCAAGACAAAGATATCGAAGATCCCCTTCCGGATGGAGATGTCGGCGTTCGCACGGCACGAAGGAAGCATTCCCGTCATCGGCGACATCGGGGAAGTGTGGCCGGTGCTTGCCTGGAAAACCGCGTCCGCTCTCGGCGTATCCCTGGATTTCATGAGCTACGCCCAGCACACTGACGAAGGAAAGGCCATGCGGGATTGGATCGTGAAAGAAGTGAGGCCGGTAAGCCGGCGGAAACTTCTAGACCGGGCCGGGGAGTACGGCGCACGGTCATGAAAATACTGGGCGTCATCCCGGCACGATACGAGTCCACCCGTCTTCCCGGAAAGCCCCTGGCCGACATCTGCGGGAAAACACTCATCAGGCGGGTCTATGAACAGGCCGCGAAATCGTCGAGGCTCCGCCGCCTTCTTGTGGCGACCGATGATGAACGCATCCTGGCCGAAGTCAGGGGCTTCGGCGGAGAATGCGTTCTCACATCACGGGAACACCCCAACGGCACCAGCAGAGTTGCTGAGGCCGCTGAAGGATGTGATGCAGACATCGTTGTCAATATCCAGGGAGACGAGCCGCTCCTCGACCCCGTCATGGTCGATGAGACAGCGCAGGTACTCGCAGAGGACGGTACTGTTCCTTCATCGACGCTCTGTGTCCCCCTGAAGGACGACGGTACCATACGAGACCCGAACACCGTAAAGGTTGTCCTTGACCTCAGGGGACATGCCCTCTACTTCAGCAGGTCCCCCATACCGTTTACTCGTGTGAAGACAGGATGTCCCGTGTACCGCCACATCGGCATCTACGGTTTCAGGAGGGACTTCCTGAAGACATACGTCGGGCTTCCCGCGACGCCTCTTTCGTCGGCTGAATCCCTGGAGCAGCTGAGGATCCTCGAACACGGGTACGCGATGAAGGTTGCCGTGACACAGGCGGAGGCCGGTCCCGGCGTGGATACGCCCGAGGATCTCGAGGCGGTCCGCCGCATCATTGGAAGCTCTTCAGGAGTGTAGCGGCATGACGGGAGGCCCTTCACTGATCGTTCTCCTCAGCGACGGCATTCGGGGTCATCTCTTCCAGTCGAGGGGAGTGGCGGGATGGCTCTCCCGTTTCACGGGTGCAGATATCATCGAGCTCGAGGTCCCGAAATTGAGCGGGTGGGAGAGGGTGCGCCTTCTCAAATGGAAGGCCCGGTTCCTGCCCTCTGCTGATCCCGAAGATGCACTCCGCTGGCTGAAGGAGGCAGGTGCCTCCTCACTGGCCGAAAGAGCGGAAACAGAAATCGCCTCCAGGAACTGTGATGGAAGGAACGTCCTTTTTCTCTCGGCAGGAAGCAGTGCGGCCCCCTTCACAACAGCGCTCTCGAAAACTTTCGGCGGAAGATCGTGTACACTCATGACCCCGTCGGTCCTTGGGACGGATCCCTTTGATTTCGCCATAGTTCCCGAACATGACCACCCTCCGGACAAAGAGAACGTCTTCCCGACACTCGGCGCACCCAATGCCATCTTTCCTGACGAACTGGAGCGCAAAGGGTGGGAACTTTCCCAGCTTCATCCTCCCCGGGAATGCTGTCCCTTCGGGAATCGATGGTCACTGCTCGTCGGCGGGGATGACGGGAATTACAGGGTATCAGCCGAATGGGCGGAACGGACACTTTCGCCCATCTTTGATGCGGCGGAGCGATTGGGAGCCGACCTCTACGTCACCACGTCGAGACGTACGCCGAAAGAGGCGGAGGATGCCCTCACACTTCTGGCGGAGGGGAAAAAGTCGGCACGAATGTTGCTCCTTGCCTCCAAAGACCCGTTCAACCCCGTGCCCGGCATGCTCGGCCTCTGTTCCGTGATCTTCGTGACCGAGGACTCGGTATCCATGGTGTCCGAGGCTGTGACAGCAGGACGGGCCGTCTATCTTGTCCGTACAGGGCGGCAGAGCAGGATCCGGACCATGCTTCAGAACGTGACGGCGTTCCTGGTACGAAAAAGGATCGCCCCGAGGATGTTTCTCTGGGGTATTCCCCGTTTTGATGCGCTTTTCGATGATATGATTAAAAAAGGTTTTTTAGTAGAGTTGAGGTATGATCATTTGAACCATTACCCTGGCAGATCCCCCCATCTTGCCGATGGGCCGCTTCTCAACGAGGCGAGAAGAGCGGCGGAATGGATAGTTGAAAGGTGGACGGATGCGTGAGAGTTATCCTTGTCCTGCCGGAATTCCATGAAGGCGGCGTCGAACGGCACGTGCTGTGGCTTGCCAATGAACTTGCGGCCATGGGACATGATGTCGTCGTCGTGTCTGCCGGAGGAAAGCTTCAGTCGAAGCTGAAAGGGGTCTGCCATATCAAGCTTCCGGTCCACCGGAAAAATCCTTTGACTGCGATCTATTCAGCGATAAGGATCACCGGCATCGCAAAAAGAGAAAAAATAGACGTTCTTCATGCCCATTCGAGGGTGCCGGCCTGGATAGCCTGGTGGGCTTCACTTCTCTCCGGGGTTCCATGGATTGCCACATGTCATGCCTTTTACAGCAGGAATGCCGGGCTGATACCGTACAAAAAGGCCTCGGCACTGATCTGCGTCAGCGAGTCGGTGCATCGCTTCTTTCTTGAATTGTTTCCCGACAGGGATTATACAGTCATATACAATGGGCTTCCTCCATCACCGTACAGATGGAATCGAAAAGAAGACGGCACTGCACGATTCCTTTTTGTGGGCAGGCTGACACGGAAAAAGGGGATAATTACCCTTATCGAGGCTTTTTCACGTGTCGGTTCCGGTACGTGGAGGCTTGATGTGATAGGTGACGGTCCGCTCATGGGTGAGGCGAAAGCATTGGCTGATTCTCTCGGTCTCGGAAACCGCATAGTGTTTAAAGGTTTTCAGGATATTCCGGAGCAATGGATGGAGGAATGCTCCTGTTTCCTGTTTCCGTCACTGGAAGAAGGCATGGGGCTGACACTGATGCGGGCAGTAGAAATGGGAGTCCCGGTGATCGCCTCTGATCTGCCCGCGGTGAGGGAACTTCTGTCGTCGCCGGGAGGACTTGTTGCTCCTGGGGACGCAGGGAAATGGACAAAGGCAATAGAGATGTTCCTCACGTTCGGAAGAGGAACTGCTGAATTTGAAAGGGGAAAAATTCCTTCAACTGCTGAAATGGCAAAAGATGTAGAAGCTGTGTACAGACAAATTTCAAAAAAGCGGCGGGGATAATACAATGAGAAAAACTGCACTGATAACCGGAATTACGGGCCAGGACGGGGCCTACCTGGCGGAGTTCCTGCTGAAAAAGGGATACGAGGTACATGGAATAAAGAGGCGAAGTTCCCTTTTCAACACGGGCAGGATAGACCACCTCTACCGGGATCCCCACGAGGAGGATGTTTCGTTCAGCCTCCACTACGGAGACCTGACCGACGCATCAAACCTTCTCCGTGTCATTCAGTCGGTCCAGCCGGACGAGATCTACAATCTTGCCGCCCAAAGCCATGTCCAGGTCTCGTTCGAGTCACCCGAGTATACGGCGAACAGCGACGGTCTTGGTGTGCTGAGGATCCTCGAGGCGATCCGTATCCTCGGCCTTGAGAAAAATATCCGTTTTTACCAGGCGTCAACGAGCGAACTTTTCGGCAAGGTACAGGAAAGCCCACAGAGGGAGACGACTCCCTTTTATCCGAGAAGCCCCTACGCGGCCGCGAAAATCTACGCCTACTGGATCACAGTCAATTACCGGGAGGCCTACGGAATGTTCGCATGCAACGGAATATTGTTCAACCACGAATCCCCTCTCCGGGGCGAGACATTTGTCACGAGAAAAATCACCAGGGCTGCCGCAAGAATCGCTCTCGGACTGCAGGAAAAACTCTACATGGGGAATCTTGATGCTCTCCGGGACTGGGGCCATGCCCGGGATTACGTAGAGGCCATGTGGCTTATGCTGCAGCAGGAGAAACCCGATGACTTCGTGATCGCCACGGGGGAAAATCATTCCGTGCGGGAATTTGTCGAGAGGGCCTTTCAGGAGGTCGGTATACCTGTTGTTTGGACGGGCAGGGGAGTTGAGGAAAAAGGTCTGCACGGAGAGACCGGCAGGGTGTTGGTAGAGGTCGATCCCCGATATTTCAGACCCGCGGAGGTCGAAACGCTGCTCGGGGACCCCTCAAAAGCGGCAGAATTACTCGGCTGGAAGCCCCGGGTATCCTTTGAGGAGCTTGTAACGGAGATGGTCCGGTCCGACCTGGAGCATTTCCGCAGGGATCTCCTGTGCAGGGAGGCCGGCTACGGGATATGCCCGGCCATTGAAGACCGATGCTGAGAAAAGACGGTGAGAAAAAATGACCCGGATCACACGGGAAAATACTGTATTCGTCGCCGGGCACAGAGGGCTTGTCGGTTCGGCGATCGAGCGGAAACTCAGGGAAAAGGGGTATGAGAAGCTCCTCACGAAAACCAGGAGTGAACTCGACCTGACCGACCAGTCCAGTGTGAGGGACTTCTTTGGATCGGAAAAGCCGGAAGCTGTTATCCTTGCAGCGGCCAAGGTCGGGGGCATAGGAGCGAACAGCGCCTATCCTGCCGAATTCATCTACACCAACCTCGCCATCGAGGTGAATGTTATCCACCAGGCATGGCTGAGCGGAGTGAAAAAACTCCTCTTTCTCGGAAGCTCATGTATTTACCCCAAGTTCGCCCCGCAGCCGATCCGTGAGGGATCGCTCCTTTCCGGTTTCCTGGAACCGACGAATGAGGCCTATGCCATAGCAAAAATCGCGGGACTCAAGATGTGCGAGTACTACAGCACGCAGTACGGGGCTTCCTTCATCTCCGTGATGCCCACGAACCTGTACGGCCCGAACGATAATTTCGACCCGGAATCTTCCCATGTTCTCCCTGCCATGATCAGAAAATTCGATGATGCGGTGCGGAACGGGGACGACAAGGTGGTTTTATGGGGTTCCGGGGCTCCGAAGAGAGAGTTCCTTCACGTGGACGACCTTGCCGGCGCCTGTGTTTATCTTCTCGAAGGGTATTCGGGGACAGCCTTTTTAAATATCGGTTCAGGCAGGGAAGTCACGATAAGAAAGCTGGCCGGAATCGTAAAAAAGATTACGGGATTCAGCGGTGAAATTGTATGGGACTCCGCGAAGCCGGACGGAACTCCGAGGAAACTCCTTGATGTTTCGAGAATAACCGCACTCGGGTGGAAGCCCGCGATCGACCTTGAATCGGGCATCGAAAGCACATACCGCTGGTACCTGGCCAACAGGTCCCGATTGATGGAGGAGAAAAACGATGGGTGAATCTCTCCATGCCATAGTACTTGCAGGCGGCAGCGGAACGAGGCTTTGGCCTCTTTCCCGGGGGGAGCTCCCGAAGCAGTTTCTTCACCTGTTTGGGAATGAAAGCCTGTTCCAGGGAACGCTGAAGCGTCTCCGGCCGCTGGCCGGAGAAAGAATAAAGGTTATCTCTCCCGGGTGCTTTTCTGACCTTGTGCTGCAGCAGTCCGGAGCGGCGGGGCTGGATCAGAAATCACTTCTTCTCGTTGAACCGTGCGCAAAAAACACCGCACCTGCAATAGCCCTCGGCATTGCCACTCTTGTCGAGGAGGGCTGCACGGAAGATACTCCCGTGCTCGTGTGTCCAAGCGACCATGTGATCAACGAGGACGAAAAATTTATTCAGGCTGTGAGATATGGCCTGGAGGCCATTTCAGAAGGCGCCATCGTTGTTTTCGGAATTGCTCCTAAATCTCCGGAGACCGGGTTCGGTTATATCAGGGCAGGGGAATCCCGCGGTTCATGGTTCCGGGTCGATGAATTCGTTGAGAAGCCAGATGCGAAAAGAGCAGCAGCTTTGCTAGACGAGGGAGGCTGGTTCTGGAACGGCGGGATCTTTCTGTTTCGGCTCGGCGATATCCTTGACGCCTTCAGGGCACACCTGCCAAGGATAGGGGAGCTTCTGCAGGGGGGAGTAATAAATCTCCTGGATCAATACAATTCCTTTCCTTCAATTTCCATCGACTACGGCATCATCGAGCGTTATCCCAGGATGGCGGTGGTGCCCCTTGACGCCGGGTGGGCGGATCTCGGCAGCTGGGATGCTTTCTACAGTATCGGCGGGAAAGATGAACAAGGAAACGTTATTTCAGGAGATGTTATCACTGAGGACTGTACGAACTGCCTTTTCAGGGGAAACGGGCGCCTGGTGGCTGCAGTCGGCCTTAACGACATTTTGGTAGTCGATTCCCCGGATGCCCTCTGTATCTCCGCCAGGGGGACCTCCCAGAAGGTCAGGACGGTGGCGGAGAAACTCCGGAACGAGAAGCGGCGGGAGGTATTTCAGGCGCCCGAGAGTGTCAGGTCGTGGGGGGAATACAGGATCGTCTACGAAGGTGACGGCATCAAGATAAAAAGAATCAGGGTGCTTCCCGGGAAATCACTGAGTCTGCAGTATCATCATCACCGGAGCGAGCACTGGATCGTGGTTTCAGGGACGGCTAAAATAACGAGGGAAAACGAAAATTTCTTCCTTCATGAAGGAGAAAGCGCATTCATTGGAAAGCACCAGGTCCACAGGCTCGCCAATCCGGGGAAGCTCGCCCTTGAGATCATCGAAGTCCAGAACGGGTCCTACCTTGGCGAGGACGACATTGTCCGTCTGAAGTACGAAGAGGGCGGAGAAGCGCAATGAAAATAGGAGTCGTAGGTCCAAAGAGTTATTTTGCACCGGAAGTATTTGAGTCCGATGACCCGAGGTATCTTGAGGACCGAGCAACATGCTTTCTCCGGGTGCTCAGGAACCGCCTGGAGGGATCGGGAATCTCTCTCGTGCACTGTGACGAAGTCTCTCCCGGAGAGGCTTGGGGGTATCTCTTCATCAACCATAGCCAGCGTTTTATGACAAAGCTCCTAAGGTCCGGATATCGGGGAAAACTGTTTCTCATCGTCTTCGAGTCTGCGCTTATCCAGCCGGACAACTGGTCTGAGAAAATTCGCAGCCGGTATTCAGCCGTGTTTTCCTGGGGCAGGGATGAGAAGATGGCACAAGGAGGCGGACAGGAGATAATCCCGTTCTTCTGGCCCAATCCTCTGGGCCTGGCAGAGCAGCCTTTGCCGTTTTCCGACAGAAAAAAGCTGTGTGTCCTCATGGCGGCGAACAAGTGGAAAAGAAGACCGAATGAACTATACACAGAACGCTTCCGGGCCATTCTCTGGTTTATGAAAAATCACCCCGGTGAATTTGATCTCTACGGATATGACTGGGATATATCCCCCGCCAAGAAAGTGGTCGAATATATCAGGAACGGCTATCGGACCCTGAAAGGACGCCAGGTACGTCCGATCAATGTCTCCCCGGTATACAAGGGATGTGTTCCAGTGAAGAAGGATATTTTGAAAAATTACCGCTTCTGCATCTGCTATGAGAACGCCGAAAATTTCCCCGGCTATATCACGGAAAAGATCTTTGACTGCTTTCTTGCCGGGGTTGTACCGGTTTACCTCGGCTGGGACCGGGTACAGGAGTTTATCCCGCAGGACACGTTCATTGACAAAAGGAAATTTCCTGATTACGAGTCGCTCTACGACCGTCTCCTGTCTATGGGGGAAGAGGAATACGACCGCTATCTCGAAGCTGTCGGCCGTTTCCTGTCCTCGGAACAGGCGAAGCGTTTTGACGTTTCGTCTTTTGTGGAAATTCTTCTCGAGGGAATGGGCATGAAAAACTTTTTGAAGGAGAGCAGTGGACCATGATCAGCGTCATAATCGCCACGAAGAACAGGGATGAGGCTTTACGGGACATCTCCCTGCCTTCGCTCCTTGCCCAGGATACGATTGATTTCGAAGTGATCGTATGGGATGCGAGCGACAATGACAGGTCTGAGAAGGTAGCTGGGGATTATGCGTCCCGATTCGGAAAGAAAGGGGTTCTATTCAGGTATTATAAGGCCCCGAGGGTAGGAAGTGCGTCCCAAAGAAATGACGCCGTTTCTGAGGCAAGAGGAGATTTTGTTTTTTTTATCGATGATGACTGCGAGGTATCTTCAGACGGGCTTACCTGCCTAGAGAAATGTTTCACAAATAACCCGGCATGCATGGGGGCAGGACTGCGGCTCATGGATAGCAGCAACGAAAAAGGATCACAGCCCTCCCTGCAGGACCAGTTGAAAGAAACACTGTATACTGTTTTTGCCTATGTGAAGAAACGGAAAGTGCACCCTTCGGGATCAAACAAGGGAATCTCCGCGCCTCCCGGACCTGCGGAGTGGCTGAGCGGTGGAGCTATGGCATTCAGGGGGGAGATTTTTCATTCAATGAAATTTAATGAAAAACTTCAGACCTTCGGAGGATATGCCATGAGTGAAGATGTGGAGTTCTCCCATCGGGTTTTTTTGCATTTCGACACACCCCTTCTGGTTCCTTCCGGGGGGTATGTTGTTCACCACGAGGCCCCTCAAGCGAGGGACCGGACCGATGAGAAGAGAATTGCCATGTTTTTCTATAACCGGTATCTTGTAATGCAGACGGCTTCTGTCCGGGCTCCCTTGTGGGGCAGGGTGGCCTTTTCATGGAATATAATGAGACGGTTTCTCAAGATGGCTCTTCGTTATGGCTTTCGCGTGACAGGAAAGGGATTTGTTCTGGCAGTCCGGCAAATCCATGAGGATAAGAAAAACAAACGTTCGGTTAAAAAGACCTCGAATAAGGAGTTACCGAGATGAACGGCTTACAAAAAAAAGTCGAAGAGAAGGAAATCCAGGCTCTTGTTTTTTTCCTCTGCAGCGTGTTTGCCCCCCTGTGGGGAGTAGGGTATGTGCTGCCCTTTCTGCTGGTGCTTGTGTTCATTCTTTTGAAGAACTTCCTGCAGGAAGAAACGTGGCGGATTTTCAGAGCAAAAAAATTAGTCCCTGTACTCATTGTTTTTGCTCTTTTTCTGCTTTTGGTGCTTTTTTCCTCTCTTTACCACGCTGAATCAAAATGGGGGAGTACGGAGGGATTCTGGGTCGTATTATCCGCATTTATTTTTTTTGTTTTCGGCGCTTTCGTGGGAACCCTAACAGGAAGAAAAAAACTGGTCTTCTATCTGAAGCTCTATTTTTGCCTTGGTTCTGTACTTCTAATTCTCACTACAACATATTTTAAATCATTCCAGGGCGGAGTTTGGGGGAGCATGAACGATCATACAACGGCAGTTCTCATGGTCACAGGCGCGCTCTGCGGCATTTTCCTGGGGGATACGCGGGAGACGAGCAGCATCGGTGTAGCTGCTATCCTGTTGCCCTTCATTGTCTTCGCTTTTTACTTTTCCGTTAAAATTTCATCTTCCGATGCGGCTTTCCTTCTCCTCGTGGGATTTTTCTTTTTCCTGAGTATCCTGGTTCCCGGCAGGCACGCTTTCGCTGTTATATGGACGTTTTTTCTCCTGATAATCTGTACGGGCATTGCGTACATGGTATTTGGCGAACCGTTCAACTTCAAATCCCTCCTCAGCACCCAGCGGCTCGAATCCTTTCTTTCATTCCGCCCCCAGGGGTGGCTCGCGTCCCTTTCCCTGATCCGGGAAAATCCATGGACGGGTATTGGTTCGGGGCTGTACAAGCAGTTTTACGAGGTTCTCCTCCCGCTGCTTCCGGGGAAAAAAGTGGTGCTGTCTCATTCCCACTGCCTGTATCTTGTGTATTTCGTGGCGCATGGTGTCGTGGCAGGCATTGCGTTTATAACGCTCCTGGCTCTCATTCTCCGTCTTGTCTTCAATTCACTGAAGTATCCTGAGCTGGCGCCCTTGGGGTTGATGGTTGCCGGAATCTGGTTTTTTGCCCTGACCTACGGTCTGGTGGAGCTTACCCCTGCATCCCGGGAAATGGTCCCACTGGTGTGGGGCACTTCAGGGCTTCTGGCAGGGAATTCTGTCCGGGGAAAAGCAGAATGTATCGGAATAAAAAGGCTAATTTAAGAAAGGATATCCAATGGGGCGATTTCAGGAACTTGATCCAGCTCACATAAAAACCTATTCAGCAGCCGACAGGGTTTCAAAAGTAAGGACTGCATTCCAGGCTGTTCCTCCGTGGAAAGGAATGTCTGTCAGTGAATTTCTGAAAGGTCTTCCCGCTATTCTGAAGGCGGAGGATCTCATTGCTGCCGCAAGGGCCATTGCGGCAGCAAAAAAGGATGGCAGACCGGTTATTGTAATGCTGGGCGGGCACGTTGTGAAATGCGGCTGTGTCCCGATTCTTCTTGACATGGCCGAACGTGGATTCATCTCCTGTTTCGCATCCAACGGGGCCGCCGCGATCCATGATGCTGAGCTTGCAGCCTGGGGGCAGACATCCGAAGACGTTGCTTCCCGGCTGGAGGACGGGTCATTTGGCATGGCTTCCGATACGGCTGAAATATTGAACACTGCGGCAAAAAGGGCATGTGAGACGCAGGCGGGTTTTGGCGAGTCCCTCGGCGTTTTACTTGAAGAAAGAAAATACCCTTTTCGGGACGGCTCACTTGCAGCAGGCAGCCTGAGGTTCCAGATCCCCTATACGGTCCACGTTGCAATAGGCGCCGATATCGTTCACCAGCACCCCGATGCCGACGGAAGATCAATAGGCGACTCGTCCCTCAGAGATTTCCGGATTTTTGCCTCCGTGGTATCACAACTCGGCGAGGGGGGAGTGGTGATGAATCTCGGCAGCGCGGTCATCATGCCGGAGGTGTTTCTGAAAGCCCTTTCCCTCGCCAGGAACCTGGGACACGTGGTCCGGAATTTCACAACGGTGAACATGGACATGATCCAGCATTACAGGCCCACGGTGAACGTGGTGCAGCGGCCGGTGCTTGCGGGAGGCCGGGGATATTCCCTTACTGGTCACCATGAGATCATGATCCCCCTGCTTGCAGCGGCCGTCTGCGAGGAATCAGATGAATAAAAGGCTGGAGCTGACATGAAGAACATTTCTCTGGATACCTTCAAGGGAATACGGGTCCTTGTCGTAGGTGACGCAATGCTCGACCGGTACGTCCGGGGCGAGGTGTCGAGGATATCCCCTGAAGCTCCTGTTCCGGTTCTCTCCGTCACGGAAAGGACTGATGTCCCCGGAGGGGCGGCGAACGTTGCGGCCAATCTCCGCGGCCTCGGGTGCTCTGTCGCTCTCTGGGGAATAACAGGCAGCGATGGCCAGGCAGGCATTCTCGGCTCTCTGCTGGAGGAACTTCGTGTAGAGAATTTCCTTGTATGCGACAGGAACCGACCCACGACCTCGAAGACTCGCCTGGTGGCAGACAGCCAGCAGATCGTCAGGTACGACGAAGAATCAAATGAACCTGTAAGCAGCGAGCTCGAGGACAGGCTTTTTCTCTCCCTTGAAAGCTGTATCTCCGGGGCTGATGCCGTTGTTCTCTCGGATTACGGGAAGGGCCTTTTCGGCAAAGGGCTGGCCCGGAGGATTACAGACGCGGCCCGCAGAGAGGGAAGACCGGTATTTATCGATCCCAAGGGGGACAAATGGGAACGCTACAGGGGAGCCGACTGCGTTACCCCCAACGAGAGGGAGCTTTTCCAGGTTCCCGGGGAATGCAGGGAAAAAGGGCTCTCCCTCCACGGCGGAAACCTGCGGAATTCCTTCGCGTTCCGGAAACTTCTCGTGACCCGGGGAGCGAAGGGTATGTGCCTTTTTGATGAGGAGGGAGAGTATTCTCTTCCTGCACCCAGGGTCAGGAATGTCTATGACGTGTCCGGAGCAGGGGACACGGTGATCTCTG
>Ga0228535_1002611_pt1 | contig 16439 bp, 11 predicted proteins | sample SJ1metagenome_FD_168457 | JGI IMG/M metagenome (GOLD analysis project Ga0228535, IMG submission 168457) | Enriched culture of PCE-dechlorinating microbial communities from Ithaca, New York, USA - SJ1 | ecosystem: Engineered > Modeled > Simulated communities (microbial... > Unclassified | place... | reverse complement strand
GCCTACCAGTCAGCAGAGCTCAAGAAGCTCCAAGACAAGGAAAACCCGATGGAACGCGTCAACAGAATCCATTTCTATCTGAAAAGGTTCTTTCTTGCTCATTCCAGCTTCGACAGGGACTCGATTGCAGGGTTCATCAACCTCTTCTCATTCGTAATGAATCCCCCGAAGGAAAAGCTTGAAAAAGTGGATATTTTGATCAATTTGGGAATCGAGTGCTCCCAAACCATCTCATATCGGGAGCTGTTTCTCAAAAAGAAAGCGAATTCAGAAGGTTTCTAGCTCCCGTGTGCAAATACGGATTTTTTTTAGTTTGCAGAGGGAAACCCTGTCGCTACCTGCCGCTGTTGTACAAGTCGAAAACCTTGAGCTTCTCCCTGAACTGCTTCAGGGTGATTTTCTCCTGGGTCTTGAAGACGACCACCTTTTGGGCGGTAGGCCGGATTGCAAAGAGGTTGTCGCTGAAAACTCCCTTCAGGTCCTGGGCGTCGAGGGCTACTTCAAAAGCGGGGTAGGTGCAGCTTACCGTAACGGCGAACCCTCCGCTTACTTTCTCCACCTGGGTCTGCAACTGCGGGTCAAGCAGTTCACATGCCTTCGGTTTATCCAACAGCAGGCAGTTCTCGATGTACAGGTCGTCACTCTTGAGCTTGATGTAGATGAAGGTTTTCCTGCGGTCCAGCTTATGATTCCTTTTCAAGTCGATGGTGCACATATGGGTGCTGCTCTTCGGTTCGATGGTGAGGCGGTACTCCTGCTTGCCCAGCTTCTGTGCATCAAAGGTACAGAACTTCACCGAGAGCTTGGCATCTTCGACGGCCTTCGGCCCGTCGTTGACGATGTAGACCTCGACTTTGCCGTCCTCCTTATGATATGCGATCGGCAGGACGGGAGCGTAGAAACGCTTTGCGGCATAGTGCAGCAGCTTCCACTTGCCGGTATAGTCGATTGATGACCAGGAAGCGACAGGCCAGTTGTCATTGAGCTGCCAGTACAGCGTCCCCATGCAACGGGGCATGGTGGTCCTGTAGTACTCGATGGCCATCTTCATGGCTGCAGCCTGCTGGACCTGACTCAGATAGAGCATCTGTTCAAAGCTGGAAGGAAAGCGGTAGTAGCGGCTGAAGTTTTCGATGATGATTGAGTTGCCTCGTGGATTCTTCTGGTGGTGTTCCATTTCTACGCTGGTCAGATTCCACATGGACTTTTGGGCATAGGTGGCGACGGTGGACAGGGAGGGGAAGCTCTGGTAGCCGAATTCGCTGACAAAGCGCGGCTTGATCGAGTAGTACTCCTCAAAGCTTTTGCCTTCATGCCAGACCGACCAGAAGTGCATGTCGCCTCGTTTGTCGCTGTGCCAGTTGTCGGAGAAATCCCCTTCTCCGGCCGAGGGGCTGCTGGGCCACCAGGTGCGGCTTGGATCGAGTTCCTTGATGACTTTGCCGACCACACCCTCGTTGAGGCGATCGTAATCGACGACGTAGCGGTCACGGTTCCTGCACGATTCCTCGTACCAGCTGATGGCTCCCAGGTCCTCGTTGTTGCCGCACCACAATGCCAGGCTCGGGTGGTCGTGCAGGCGGGGCACCTGATAGCGCAGCTCGGCTTCGACATTTGCAAGGAAAGCCGGATCGGAAGGGTACATGGAGCAACTGAACATGCAGTCCTGCCACACCAGGATGCCCTTCTCGTCACAGAGCTCGTAGAAGTCCTCCTTTTCGTACAGGCCGCCTCCCCAGACGCGCAACATGTTCATGTTTGCATCGATGGCATACTGCAGCAGCTGATCGTAGCGTTCACGCGTGAGCCGGCCCATGAAGGCGTCCAGGGGAATCCAGTTGGCACCTTTTGCAAAGATGTCCCGGCCGTTCACCGAGAAAACCATGCCCTTTCCGCCTTCTGCATCTTCCTCTGTCTTGACCTCCAAGGTTCTGAAGCCGATGCGCTTGGTTGCTTTCTGAGCGCCGATGGCAAGCTGCAGAGGATACAATACAGCCTTGCCCTCGCCGTTGGGCCACCATGGGTGTACCTTGTTGCAGACAAGACGGAAGGTGATTCTATTCAGACCGACGTGGGTCTCGATGGTTCCCTCTTGTGAGGCACTGCCGCAGGTTGCACTGCAAGGCAGGCTGAGTGCTTTTTTTGCATTGAAAACTACATCGACAACCAAATTCCAGCTGTCGTCGCCAAGGAGGTTGGTAGTACAGGTGATGCTCTCGATGATTCCTTCGTCGACGAAAGCGAGCTGGATCGGTTCGTAGATGCCGAAGCTCAAGATGCATGGACCCCAATCCCAGCCGCTGTGGCACTGGGTCTTTCGAACAAGGTTCCGATGCTTGGCTGATACCGGATACACCGAGTAGGGTATGGGGTAGGGAAGCTTCTCAGCCAGTGCGAGGGCATGGGACTCTGCACTGGTAAAGACCAATTTGATGGAGTTTTCCCCGATTGTCAGTGCTTCACTGACATCAAAACGCCAGCGCCTGAACTGATTGTCGCAGCTGCCGACCTGCTTGCCGTTCACCCATACACTGATGATGGTGTCGGCCATGGTCAAGGTGAGGACAGCACTTCTGTCGGCAAGCATCTCCTCTGATACCAGGAATGTTCGCTCAAGCACCCAATCATTGCGGCCGACCCACTGGATATCCAGTTCCTGTGTTCCGATATAGGGATCGCTGATGACCGAGCTTTCCAGCAGGGCTGAGTGGATATCGCCTGGCAGGGTGCAAGGTATATGGGCCTGATGTTGGAAATATTTGGTATAAGGTGCGATGTTTTCCCTGTGTAGCGGCTGCAGATTCCAGACTCCATTGATATCGAGTGTAAGCATGAAAGACGACCTCCGATGGCTGAGTATAGCACACGGAGCCTGTCGTGCGTTGAAAAAACTTGAGAGCAGCATCCCTCCAACCCATACTGTTGCCATGTGGCAAAAGCCGAACATGCATGGTCAGGCTTCACACTATGAGGCACAAGACAGACATGAACGATCTCAGATTCTGCGTGCGCCTGTCCGGGCTTGATTCCTGCCTTGAGTATCTGGAACACACACCCTTCTTTTGCTTTTGCAACGATCAACCGACAGAGCGTACAAGGGAAGGATCTGTACAAGCGGCTGAATGAAACAAGACCGGGCTCTCTTGCCCGGTCTTGTTTCTGTCACCTACTTGGATTGCTCCAAGACCAAGGTGACGGTGGTTTTGTCACATACCTCGCTCGGTCCATAGTACTGTACGGCACCGGGGTAGGTGAAACAAGTTTCGCGTGCCCATCGGCTGCGGTGCTTTGCAAAGTAGGTAAACGGCTTTCCTTCCAGTTCAACCAGCGCCTTCTTTATTACAGGTTTCTTTGCACCATGGCGGACTTCCATGTTCATCATCATGGTGATGGGAATGCCGCCTGCATTCCAATTTTGGGCGGGGGCGCACAAGTTGGTGACCGAGCTGAGGTATCCACTCAAGCCGGCTCCGATCAGGCAGAAAGCGTTGTACCCGAGGCTGTAGCAGTAATCGGCGTCGAAGTTGGTCGGGAAAGCACAGCGGCCCTCATAGCCAAAGAAGTGGGTCATCGAGCTGAATTTTCCTTTGTAGGTTCCTTCAGCCTTCATGTGCTTCAACCGATTCTCAACCATTGATGCAAGAAGCTTGTCGGTCTCGATGCGTGAAACCTGGACGTTTCCGTGGGGGTCGCGGTCCATCAGCAACTGTTTTTGAATCTCATCGGGGAGAATGGTGAATACAGCCTGTGAGCTTTTGCTCAATCGGGAGCTGACAAACGCAACATGCTGATCGCTGTCGGTCAAGGCATTGAATGCTGTCGCTTCCTTGGCAAGGAGATGGTTGATCTCATCGATCAAAGCCTTGATCTCGGGAATGAACTCAACCAAGCCTTCGGGAATGAGCACAACACCAAAGTTGTTCCCATCCAGAGCCCTGGCGCTGACCGCCTGGGCAATATCCTCGACGATGCCGACAAGACTCTGCTTGTTTGCTTCCACTTCTTCACTGATGAGGCAGATGTTCGGCTGGGTCTCGAGGGCGCACTCCAAAGCGATATGGCTTGCACTGCGGCCCATCAGCTTGATGAAATGCCAGTACTTCTTGGCACTGTTGGCATCACGCTCGATATTGCCGATCAGTTCGCTGTAGGTCTTCGTGGCGGTGTCGAAACCAAACGAGATTTCAATGAATTCGTTCTTCAGGTCCCCGTCGATGGTCTTGGGGCAGCCGATGACCTGGATTCCATGGTTCTTTTCCAGGAAATACTCGGCAAGGACTGCTGCATTGGTGTTTGAATCATCGCCTCCGATAATGACCAGGGCGCTGATGTCATGCTTCTTGCAAACTTTGGCACAGATTTCAAACTGCTCTTGGGTTTCCAGCTTGGTGCGACCGCTGCCGATGATGTCGAATCCGCCGGTATTGCGGTATGGGGCAAGAAACTCACTGGTGATGATTTGATAGGAGTCCTCCAGGATGCCGGAGGGGCCTCCCTTGAATCCGTAGAGGATATTCTCGGGATTTGCAGCCTTGAGGGCGTCGAACAGGCCGCTGATGACATTGTGTCCTCCAGGAGCTTGGCCCCCGCTGAGGATGACTCCGACATTACGCCGTGCAGTGATGGCTTGGTTGTCGCCTTCAGTAAAGGTGACCCGGCTCATCCCATAGGTATGGGGGAACAGTGCCTTGACTGCATCAGCATCGGTTGCAGCGCCGGTCGCCTCGCCAAACGCGGGTGCAATGCTGGTGATGTCCTTCCTGAGAATAGCGGGCAGTTTAGGCTGATATGCATAACGGGCCTGCTGCAAAGGGGAAATGTCCATAATGAACTCCTCATGATTAAAGTATCTGAACATGCTAACCATAGAACAAAATGCCCGTGTGTTTCAAGCGTGAGCACTTGCTTGGCGGCCGTGAGGCTGGTATACAGGAGGCAGGAGGCTGAGTATGTACCAAGAGATTGACGCCAACGATGGTTGGTATTTCCATCCGGGTTTCGAGGATGCGTTTCTCCAAGCCGATTACGATTATTCGGCCTGGCAGCAGGTGGACCTGCCGCACAGCCCTCATCAGTTTGGGATTGGCTACCGCCAAGAGCTCTCGTATGAGGGATTCTCTACGTACAGGCGCGCCTTCTCTGTTGCAAAAAAGGCGGAACATCTGCTCTCTCTCCATTTTGACGGCATTGCAAACAGTGCAAAGTTCTACTGCAACGGCGAGCTGGTCGGCTTCAGCAAAGGTGCCTATCTGCCCTATACCCTTGATTTGGGAACCTTGCATGCATTTGATTTGACAGTGGTTGTCGATGCCACCGAAGATCCGGCCTTTCCTCCTTTTGGGGGAAGCATGGACTATCTCTCATTTTGTGGCATCTATCGCTTGGTTACCCTGGTCGTCACCGAAAAGGAACATCTGACATTCCTGTCGGTGAGCAGCAAATCCGATACCTCTGTCCAGCTGCAAGGAAGGGCGGTCGATAGTGATGCCCTTGGGGTGACAGCCTTGCTGTATGACGGACGGTCCTTGCTGGCCCGGTCGGAAACCACCATCGAAAACGGCTCTTTTTCCCTGGCCTTCGAAGAGCTGAAACTCAGGCGCTGGAGCTTGGACGATCCCTATTTGTATACGATGCACATCAAGCTTGCCGACAAGGATCAGCGGATGATCCGTTTCGGCAGCCGGTCGGCCGAGTTCAGGGCCGATGGCTTTTATCTCAACGGCAGCAAGCTGAAGCTGGTCGGCTTGAACCGCCACCAGGACTATCCGTACCTCGGGTATGCAGCACCACCAAGCCTGCAGCGGGAGGATGCAAGGCAGCTCAAGCAACTGGGAGTGAATCTGGTACGAACCAGCCACTATCCGCAGGATTGCAGCTTTCTCTCTGCCTGTGATGAGTTGGGTCTCCTGGTTTTCGAGGAGATTCCCGGTTGGCAGCACATCGGCAAAGAGGCCGGTTGGCGTTCTGCCTGCCTTGAGAATACCCGGGCCATGATCGAGCGGGATTGCAACCATCCCAGCATCATCCTGTGGGGGGTGAGGATCAATGAATCGGCCGATGACCGGCAGCTGTATGAAGCAACGAATGCACTGGCTCATGAGATCGATCCCCATCGACAGACCGGCGGGGTGCGCAATCTCAAACACAGCGAGTTCTTGGAGGATGTGTATACCTACAACGACTTCTCCTATGCCGGTAAAGGAAGAGGGCTTATGAAGAAGTCGAAGATTTGTTCCAAGGATGCACCGTATTTGGTGAGCGAATACTGCGGGCATATCTATCCGGCCAAGCGGTTCGACCCGCCGATGATGCGAAGCGAGCATGCCCTGAGGCATTATCAGATTCTTGATGCAGCGGCCTCTACCAAAGGACTGAGTGGAGCCATAGGCTGGTGTATGCATGACTACTACACCCATGCCAATTTCGGAAGCGGGGATCAGATTTGCTATCATGGGGTTCTCGATCTCGCCCGAAACCCCAAGGCCGCAGCGTATGCATACCAGAGCCAGTTGGACGGGCCGCCCATGGTGTGCGTCCTCTCCAGCATGGAAGGAGGGGACCATCCCAATGCATGTCTGGACCAAGCAGTGGTCGCTACCAATTGTGAGGCGGTCCGGCTGTGGTACAACGATGATTTGGTCGGTATTTTCCACCCCGATCGCAAAAAGTTCCCCCACCTTGCCCATAGTCCGGTCATCATCCGGGATTTCATCGGCGAACGGCTCAAGGCAGAATCCTATTTGAATGAAAGGCAGCGAAAAAGCCTCTCCCGCCTCTTGGGCAAGGTAGGCAGGCAGGCTGTAAAACTGACGATGCTCGACACCCTCAAGATGGGGTTGTTCCTTATGCGGCACCGCAAGAACTACGGCGATGCAGTACGCTTGTTCTCCACGTATGTAGGAAACTGGGGAAGCAAGGAGGCAGTCTGGCGTTTCGAGGGCTTGATCGACAATGAGGTGGCTGCAGTCGAGGTGTTGAGGGCAGGCATCAAGCCGGAGCTGTGCCTGCTCGGCTCCTCAACCGACCTCTCACTAGGCCTGTCCACCTATGATATGGCAGTTGTTCGGCTTCAGGTGGTGAAAAAGGGACAGCAGCTTCCGTTAAGCTATGCCAATATTGCATTTGCCGTCAGCATCGACGGTCCGCTTGCCTTAAGCAGCCCGGATACCGACTGTACCATAGGCGGAAGTGCGGTTGTGTATGTACGGACGGTTGGAAAAGCAGGAAAAGCGACGCTGACGGTCCACTCGAATCTGGGTGACACAACCCTTTCTTTTACTGTACGCTGACACCATGTTGAAATTGTATGTTGATGCCGATTCCTGCCCGAAGAATCTCCGTCAGATTGTGCTGCGTGCAATCATGAGGAACAATCTTGTATCATGCTTTGTCGCCGACCGTCCCCTGAAGGATATCGAGCAAGCCTGTCAGATGCATACCGCCGAGCTTCGCAATGCCGCCAGGAAAGCCGGAGAGTGTGATGAGATGGCCCTGCGTGCGATACGAAGCCCCATCACCATGGTTGTTGTCCAGCCTGGCATGGATAGTGCCGACGATTGGATTGTTGAGAACGCTACACCCCCGGCGATCGCCATCACCCATGACATTCCGCTGGCAAGCCGGTTGGTCGAGAAAGGATTGACGGTCCTGGACGACCGAGGCAAGACGTATACCCGTGAAAATATGGCCCAACGGCTTTCGGTGCGCAATGCAATGACTGAATTCAGGGAGATGGGCTTGTTTGCCGAAAAGCATGAGCGTATGGGAAACAAGCAGATCAAGGCGTTCAGCGATGCTTTCGATTCGTTGTTGACTGCAATGCTGAAGCAATAGGGGCATCGTCTGTTCTTCAAGGGTGATGAAACGAACAGCCCTGCTTCTCTATCATACGAGTCTGGAGCGCGAGCAACTGCTTTGCCGCTTATCCCCGTTCTCGTTTCTTGAGCTGGAATGCCACAAGCTCGAGACAGAAAGAAAGACCGAATATGCACAGCCGGTGATTTGCTTTGCACGCGACCTGCCGTCGGCCCTTCATTTGAAACAACACCTTTGCTGTCCTTCCCTGCTGCTGTTCTGTCCCCCGGCACTCATTGGAATGTTCAGCCTCCTTGACGATGAGCGATGCCGTACCAAAAGTCTTTCCTGTTCCACTGCTTCCCTTCAACAAGCCCTGCTTCTTGTGACCGACACCAGCGAACCGGCGTGTGTCCAGGAGCATTCGGTCCTGCTGACCAGACGGGAGCAACAGGTTCTCGCCCTTATGCTCAGCGGTCAGGATATGAATTCCATCGCCGGCAGTCTTGGGATCAAACGGTCGACTGTCATAGCTCATAAGAAACATTTGTTCTTGAAAAGTGGAGTCCATACCACCAGCCAATTGGTGGTATGGGCCATGCTCAAGCAGGTGTGTGTGCAATAAAAAAGCGGTGGAGTGTTCCACCGCTGCAGCTCTAGAAGTCTGCGAGTTTAGGGGCTCTGGGGTAGGGGATGACATCGCGGATGTTTCCCATACCGGTAATGTACTGCACGGCACGCTCGAATCCCAAACCGAAGCCGGCATGGGGTACGGAGCCGAATCGCCTCAAATCGAGATACCACCAGTAATCCTTGGGATCGAGCTTGAGTTGCTGCATCCGCTCGATGAGGGTGTCCAGATTCGATTCTCGTTCGCTGCCTCCGATGATTTCTCCCAGGCGGGGGACCAGGACGTCCATGCCGCGGACCGTCTTTCCATCATCGTTGAGCCTCATATAGAAAGCCTTGATTTCTTTCGGATAGTCGGTGACGATGACCGGGCGCTTGCACACCACCTCTGTCAGGAACTTCTCGTGCTCGCTTTGCAAATCGTTGCCCCAAGCCACCGGGAATTCAAACCCGGAATTGTGTTTCTCCAGCTCTTTCACCGCTTCGGTGTATGTCATGTGGGCAAAGGGAGTCTCCACGATTTGACGCAGGGTCTGCTCCATGCCCGCTTCCACGAACTTGCTGAAGAAGGCCATATCCTCAGGGCATTTCTCCAGTACTGTCTTGAAGAGATATTTCAAAAAGGCCTCGGCAAGTTCCATGTTGCCGTCGAGTTCACAGAAGGCCATTTCCGGTTCAACCATCCAAAATTCTGCAAGATGGCGTTTGGTGTTGGAATTCTCGGCTCGGAACGTGGGCCCGAAGGTGTAGATGTTCTTCAAGGCCATGGCATAGGTCTCGCCCTCAAGCTGCCCGCTCACCGTGAGAAAGGCTTCACGACCGAAGAAATCCTTGGAGTAGTCGACCGCCCCATCCTCCGTCCTCGGAACGTTGTTCAGGTCCAAGGTGGTCACCAGAAATTGTTCGCCGGCGCCTTCTGCATCGCTGGCGCTGATGATCGGGGTGTTTACATAAGCGAACCCGCGTTCCTGGAAAAACTGATGGACGGCATAGCTGAGCGTGTTTCGCACCCGTGCCACCGCTCCGAACATGTTCGTCCTTGCCCTGAGGTGGGAGATTTCCCTCAGGTACTCGATGGTGTGGCGTTTCTTCTGCAAAGGATACGTATCCACCGGGCATTCTCCGACCAAGGTGATGTCACTACAGGCCATCTCGACAGCTTGGTCTGTGCCGGCACTTTCCACTATCGGGCCTCTGCAGATAACCGAACAGCCGGTGGTGATACCTGCCAGGATGCTCTGATCTGCGAGCTTGTCTTTGTCGATGACTATTTGCAGACCCTTCAGGCACGAACCGTCATTCACCTCAAGGAAGCATACATTCTTGCTGTCACGCTTGGTTCTCACCCAACCTTCGGCTGTGACTATCTCTGTAGATGGTGTTCTCTTGAGCAATGCTGAAATACGTTCTTTCATGGGTCGAAACTCCTTCTTGTAATTACGCCATTATGGTTGCTTTGCCTTGGGATAGTCAATATTCATCAAGATGCAACCGGTGAAACCCTGTTGTTTGTATTGCGGTGCATCGGCCTTGATAATACATGATATACATAGAAATTGTGCTTGTATTTGACAGATTGACAAAAAATGAAATAGTGTATATATAATAGATAGAATACAACACGGAGGCCTTGCATGTATAAGACCATACCTCAGACATTTGCCCACATCGTAAATCAGTACCCTGCCTATGCCGTGCAGATGAGCAAGGATAAGCATGGTGTTTTTACTTCGGTATCCTATTCCGAGCTCTCCAGTGAGGTGAACAGTCTTGCAGCCTCCCTCGCCAAGCGGGGAGTGAAACGGGGCGACCTCATTGGTTTGATCAGCGACAACCGCAGCGAATGGCTTGCCAGTGATCTGGCAATCCTCACCCTCGGGGCAGCTGATGTCCCCAGAGGCCGCGATGCGATGCCGTATGAAATCAGCTTCATTCTCAGTGTTACCGAGGCTCGGTTTTGCTTTGTGGAAAATGCCGTCCAGCTTCGTAAAATTGTGAATCTTTTGGATAAGCTGCCTGATCTCAAGCATCTGATTGTGATGGACCAGGAGTTCAGCGGGGAGATGGCTGAGGATATCGTCGTGCCCCAGGGTGTTGAGATCCTGCTCTATCGCAGCTTGATCCAGGAGGGGCGTGAACTTCTCAATGACCGCAACATCACCCAATACATCGAAGAAGAACGCCGCAAGGGAACCGTCGATGAGACGGCCACCATCATTTTCACCAGCGGCACAACCGGCGATCCGAAAGGTGTCATTCTCACCCACAAGAACTTTGCCTACCAGCTGGAGGCGATTCCCAAGTTGATCAAACAGTTGGCCCCCGGCCAAAGATGGCTCAGCGTTCTTCCCGTTTGGCACTCTTTCGAGCGCATCCTGCAGTATGTGATCATCAGCAACGCTTCAACCATCGCCTATTCAAAACCGCTTGCCTCGGTATTGCTTGCCGACCTTGTTGCGGTGAACCCCCAGTGGATGGGCTCTGTTCCCAGGATTTGGGAGGCGGTGAAGGCGGGCGTATTCGCCAGCATGAAGAATAAGAGTCCGGTTGCCAAAGGCCTGTTTTCCTTCTTTGTACAGGTAGCAAGGCTGTACAGCCGCAATAAGGACCTGCTCCTTGGTGAGGTGGCTACCTTCCAAAAACACAATCGATTGTTCGACATACTTCGTTCATTTTTACCGACGATCCTGTTGTACCCGCTCTATAAGTTGGGCGACAAGCTGGTGTTCTCCAAGGTCAAGCAGAAACTCGGCAGGAACTTTATTGCCGGGGTGAGCGGCGGCGGCTCACTCAGCGAGGGGGTGGACCTCTTCTTTGCTTCGATCGGCATCAAGTTGCTCGACGGGTATGGCTTGACTGAAAGCGCCCCGGTTGTTGCAATAAGGCCGCTCGCCCATGGAGTGAAGAGAACCATCACCGCGTTGGAAGGAACCGAGGTGCGTATCGTCGATGAAGAGGGAAACGAGGTGAAGCCCGGTCAGAAGGGTGTCGTCATGATAAGGGGACCGCAGGTGATGAAGGGCTACTACAAGCGTCAGGATCTCACCGACCGCGTCCTCTCCAAGGATGGTTGGCTCGATACCGGCGACCTTGGCATGTGGACTCACAACGGTGAGTTCGCCATCTGCGGGCGTGCAAAGGATACCATCGTCCTCAGCGGCGGCGAGAACCTTGAGCCGGTTCCCATTGAAGCGAAGCTCTGTGAGAGCGAATTCATCGAAAGTGCTGTAGTTCTTGGGCAGGACCAAAAGTATTTGGGTGCCTTGATCGTCCTCAACAAGAAGCGGATCGAGGAGTATCTGACCGAGAAGCAGATTCCCTACCTTGCAGATAAACTAGCCTCCATGAAGGAAGTGAAGGAGCTCATCGAGAAGACGGTGGGCGAGATTGTGAACAGCAAGCATGGTTTCAAGAGCTTTGAGCACATTGTACGGTTCCACCTGCTTGCCAAGAGCTTTGAAGTAGGCAAGGAGCTGAGCGCCAAGCAAGAGCTCAAGCGCTTTGAAATCCAGAAGCTGTATCAAAACGAGATTAAGGAGCTGTTCGTCAGCTGAATGACACGTTCTTGGCAGCTGTCAGCTTTCTTGCATTTTTCCCTTGACTCCTATACTATAAATATAATACATCGGAAGTCAGGGGATGCAATGATCCAGATCATCGGCACCAAGAAGTGCAAGGAGACAGCAAAGGCCTTACGTGCCTGCAAGGAGCGCACCATCGCGTTCCAATTTGTAGACTTGGCTGAGCGTGAGCTCTCAGCGGGTGAATGGAAATCGCTTTTTACCGCCCACGATCCGCTCTCACTGGTCGACAGTGAGAGCGCTTACTATAGCAAGCAAGGCTACCAATATCGTGATTTCGATGCTCAAGAGGAACTAATTGAGCATCCAGCGTTGTTGAAGACACCCATCCTTCGGTCCGGCGGCCGTGTCCATGTCGGCTACGACCTTGCTGTGATAACCGACTGGGGAGCGCGGTAATGTTGCAATACGCTGTTCTAGGCAGTGGCTCCAGTGGAAATAGTTATGTGTTTTCCGATGGGACCGTCTCCTTTCTCATCGATCAAGGCTACAGTGTGGTTGAGCTGAAGCGCAGGCTTGAGCGATTTTGCATCGGCTTGGAAACAGTCCAGGCTGTGTTTGTAACCCATTTGCACCCTGACCATGCAAAAGGAGTTGGAATCTTGTGCCGCAGGCAACCTGCAGGGGCATACATCAGCTCTCGCTCGATGCTCGAGCAGCCCGACCAATTTGCAAAGCTCGGCATCCCTCTTCAGCAGGTTTTCCCGGTCGAGCCGTTTGAGGTGGTCGAAATCGGACCTTTCAGCCTGTTCTGTTTTGCAACAAGCCATGACAGTGCCGGTTCGGTTGGATGGTTCATCACCTATGAGGACCAGAATCTGATGGTTCTTACCGATACCGGTTTTACCACCGTCGAGCATAAACAACTTGCAAAGGATGCAAACATCCTCTTTTTGGAAGCAAATTATGACAAGCGGATGTTGGAAACCGGACCGTATCCGCTCTATTTGAAGCGACGCATCGATGGTTCGCACGGCCATCTATCAAACGAGCAAGCCCTGCTTTTCCTTAAGGATAGCGGGTTTGCCGGCAACCACATTTATTTCATCCATTTATCAGATGTTAACAATGATCCCGCCCTCTTGGAGAAAGCAGCACGCCGGACTATCCAAACCCCGTTCACGGTGTGCCATAAAAACCAATGGTATGGTCCACAGCCGGAGGCGCTATGAAAAAGAAGAAGAAAAAAGAAAAACAAATCGTATGGTCGTATCGTAAGATTCGCAAGCTGAAACGAGAAGATGGCCTGACCATGAAGACTGTCACCGAATACACAATGGAGTCGGTGGTTGAATGCACGGTCAGCAGGAATGCCAAGCGCATTGCGCTTCGCACCTATGGGGATGACGATAGTGAGGTGACCTATGCCGGGCTGAAAACCATGAAGGATGCCATCGGCGTCTTTTTGCTCGAGCATGGGTATGTCAGAGGCGACCGCATCGCCATCATGGGCGAGAGTTGTCCTACCTGGCTTATCGCATATTTCGGTATCACCAGCATCGGATGTACCGCGGTGCCTATTCTTCCCGATTTTTCTGGAAAGGAAGCCTGCCAGATCCTGGCCCACTCCAAGGCAAAGGGAATCGTTGTCAATGCAAAACATTTTGAGAAAGTGATTCCCTTCGTGAAGGACAATCCGTCGCTGTTGGTGCGAATGGAAGACCTCTTCCACATACCCGATCCCATCAGCAGCCAGCTGGTCGACAGGCAGCAGTTCGCTGCGGCTCCCGGGCGGGATATCAGGAGACGCAAACTGGACAAGAAGGCCGAGGAGCTCAGGCGGGCCTCTCTTGCCAGGGAAGAGGACCTTGCATCCTTGATCTATACCAGCGGGACAACGGGGAACAGCAAGGGCGTCATGCTCACCCACAAGAATCTGGTATGGAATGCCGACGTCTCCACCGACGTGTATGTGAACCTGAAGCCCGGCGACAAGGTGCTTTCCATACTCCCCATCAGCCATGTGTACGAATTCACCACCGGCCAGATCCTGGAGTTGATGTGCGGCTGTGAGATTGTGTACCTTGGCAAGGCTCCAGCTACATCCATCCTGCTTCCCGCCCTCAAGGAGGTCAGGCCCAGGATTGTCATGACTGTTCCCCTGCTCATGGAGAAGGTGTACCGCAGTTCGGTGCTTCCTGTACTCAGGGATAACAAGAACCTCCAAAAATGGCTGAAATACCCCGTTGTCCGCCGCTTCATCTGCCGAGTCATCGGGCGAAAGCTCAAGATGACCTTCGGCGGAAGGCTCAAGTTTTTTGGTATAGGGGGAGCCCCGTTGGACCGTGAAGTGGAACAGTTTCTCAGTGATGCAAAGTTCCCCTATGCCATCGGGTATGGTCTGACCGAGACCGCTCCCCTGATCGCCGGCGGCCTGCCGAAAAAGCATTTTGTCGGAACCATCGGGAAAGTAGTCGAACACGTGGATGTCAAGCTTGAGAATCCCGATCCGGTCACCAAGGTAGGAGAAATTCTGGTCAAGGGCCCCAATGTCATGCAGGGCTATTATGACAACCCCGCCCTCAATGCCGAGGTCTTTACCAGCGACGGGTATTTCAGGACCGGTGATTTGGGGCATCTGGACAAGCACGGCAGACTCTCCATCATGGGAAGAACCAAGACGATGATTCTTGGCAGCGGCGGTGAGAACATCTATCCCGAGCTTATTGAGGCGGTCATCAACAACCAGAGTTTTGTCACCGAGTCATTGGTCGTTCCCGAGGACGGGGGTCTGATCGCCCTGGTGAAGATCGACTTTGACTTGTTCGCCCAAAAAATGGCGGTCAACGTCAATGATGCAAAGGCCGAGGCGCTCAAATATGTGGCAAAGCTTCGTGAGGAAGTGAACAAGGAGCTCAGCGCCTTCAGCAGGATCAGTGCTGTCGAGCTGCAGGAGGAGCCGTTCCAGCGAACGCCTACGCAGAAGATCAAGCGGTTCCTTTACTCAAGAATCAAGGATGATGGGTCGAAGGAGAAACAACGGACTTGAGTCTTGGCCCGTTGGTGTGGTATATCTTCTGAAAGGATAAACCATGGCAAACGTAGACATCAGGATTCGAAAGGTGGAGGCTCTTGCCACTCCGGATGAACTGTACACCCAGTTTCCGGTGGATGAGGCAACCAGCGATTCCATACACCGGAGTCGGCAGACGGTAAATGATATCATCCAAGGGAGGGACCGGCGATTGTTGGCAATCGTGGGTCCCTGTTCTCTGCATGACCCTGTTGCAGCCCTTGAGTATGCAAGAAAACTGAAGGCACTCTCCTTCGAGATCGAGGATGAGATGTTTGTGGTGATGCGCACGTATTTCGAGAAACCCAGGACGGTCGGCGGCTGGAAAGGACTTATCCTTGATCCAAAGATGGATGGAAGCTACGATATCGGCGGGGGTATCGCCTTGGCAAGGTCCTTGCTCCTTGAAATTGCAAAGATCGGGCTTCCTGTCGGTTGTGAAGTGCTTGATCCCATCATCCCCCAGTACATAGATGAGCTGATCAGTTGGTCCAGCATCGGGGCAAGAACCTCCGAAAGCCAGATTCATCGTAATCTTGCCAGCGGCTTGAGCGTCGCAGTGGGTTTCAAGAACAGCACCAGCGGGGATTTGGTGAGCGCAGTCAATGCAATAAAGAGTGCCCATCAACCTGCGTCGTTCATCGGTATGGACGGGAAGGGGGCGAGTGCAATTTTCCGCACGACCGGCAACGATTGCTGCCACCTGATTCTTCGGGGAGGGGATCAGAGCCCCAACTACTACGAGGATGATGTGGAGAGCGCCCGCCTGCTTCTCCAGAAGGAGGGGCTTGTGCCGGCCATCATCATTGATTGCAGTCACTCCAACTCCCGCAAGAACTATGAGAGGCAGAAAAGGGTGTTGCGCTCGATCATCGACCAGGTATGCTGGGGCGAGAAGGCGATTCGCGGTTTCATGCTGGAGAGCAACCTTCTGAGCGGCTGCCAAAAGATTCCAGATGACTTGACCCAACTCAAGTACGGGGTTTCCGTTACCGATGCCTGCATCGGATGGGACGAAACCCAGAGAATATTGCTGCATGCTTGCGAATTGCTTCGCAAGGCTCGACTCGAAGGCGGTAGTGTTCAACCGCTGTAGCACGGGGAGGTTGTATGGTTCCTTCTGTTTTGGTGATTCTCGCTGAAGGCTTTGAGGAAGTGGAAGCAATCACTCCCATCGACCTGCTTCGCAGAAGCGGGGCGATGGTGGTGGTGGCCGGACTTGATGATATGATGGTCAAAGGCTCGCACGGTTTGGTTGTCGGTTGCGACCGGCTGCTCAGTGAATGCATGGATGGCTCGTTCGACTGCGTGGTGCTGCCCGGAGGCGGAAAGGGTTCTCAAAATCTTGCATCATCGTTCAGCGTTCTGGAAGCGGTGATCAAGACTGCGCAAACAGGTGTGGTGGCAGCAATTTGTGCAGC
>Ga0228535_1002609_pt1 | contig 16444 bp, 12 predicted proteins | sample SJ1metagenome_FD_168457 | JGI IMG/M metagenome (GOLD analysis project Ga0228535, IMG submission 168457) | Enriched culture of PCE-dechlorinating microbial communities from Ithaca, New York, USA - SJ1 | ecosystem: Engineered > Modeled > Simulated communities (microbial... > Unclassified | place... | reverse complement strand
AACCTGATTCTCGGCAACGGGTCGAATGAACTGCTGAATCTTGCAACACGGACGTATATGGGGCCCGGCGACGAAGCAGTGATGTCGCAGATGTCATTCGTCGTATACAAAATGGCGGTGATGTCGGTCGGTGGCGTTGCGCACGAAGTCCCCATGACCGATTTCCGCCACGATCTCGACGCGATGGCGTCGGCGATCACGCCGAAGACAAAAATGATCTTTGTAGCCAATCCGAACAATCCGACTGGCACCATAAATACTGCCGGAGAATTCGATCGGTTCATGCGGCGCGTCCCTGAAAATGTCCTCGTCGTGGTTGACGAGGCTTACATCGAATATGTTTCCCGGCCGGATTACCCCGACTCGCTGCGGTACTTTGCCGATGGCCGCGATGTACTGTTGCTCCGCACCTTCTCGAAAGCCTATGGACTTGCTGCACTCCGCATCGGCTACGGCATCGCACAGCCGGAGATCGTGGCGGCGATCAATCGCCTGCGCGAAGCATTCAATACCAACACACCGGCGCAGGTTGCCGCTGAAGCCGCGGTCGGCGATACCGACCACGTGCGGAAAAGCATCGAAATCAACGCCGAAGGCAAGGCCTATCTCATGAAGGAACTGGCAGCCCTCGGCCTGCCGGGAGTGCCGTCGGAAACGAATTTCATTTTTGTGCCGCTTCAGCGGGAGTCGATGCCGCTGTTTGACGGATTGCTCCGAAAGGGCGTCATCGTCAGACCGGTCGGTCCGAAGGCCATCCGCATCTCGATCGGGCTGCCGCACGAGAACGAACGCTGCATTGCCGCGCTGAAGGAAGTCCTCGCCGCGTAATTGCCGGGGAATCACTACGGAGGAAACAGATGGATATTATCGTCTTGCTGCCTGAAACGTCGGAAGAACATATACGCCACATCCTGAAAAAACTCGAAAGCAAGGGCCTGAAGGCGAATGTCTCGCAGGGCACCGAACGGACGATTATCGGCGTCATCGGAGATACCTCAAAGGTTACGGAAGAGGAAGAGGATGCGATTCGCGCCATGTCCGGCGTCGAAAACGTGCTTCGCATCCTGAAGCCATACAAACTGGCGAGCAGGGAATTCCGCCGGACAACGACCGAAATAGACCTCGGCGGCGGTGTCGTGATCGGCGGCAAAAAGCTTCAGGTGATGGCCGGACCGTGTTCGGTCGAAAACCGGGCATCGCTCATGCTGGTCGCTGAAAAGGTCAGAGATGCCGGCGCGACCATTTTCCGCGGTGGTGCGTTCAAACCGCGAACTTCTCCCTATTCCTTCCAGGGGCTCGGCGAAGAAGGACTTGCCTATCTTGCGGAAGCCCGCAAAAAAACGGGGCTGCCGATCGTGACCGAACTTATGGATTCCCGGGATCTCGATGTGATCATGAAATATGCCGACATCATCCAGATCGGCACCCGCAACATGCAGAACTTCCGCCTCCTTCTGGAAGTGGGCGGCGTAGACAAGCCGGTGCTCCTGAAGCGCGGCCTCTCCGCCACGATCAAGGAGTGGCTTATGTCCGCCGAATATATCATGTCGCGCGGCAATCAGCGGGTCATGCTCTGCGAGCGCGGCATCAGGACATTTGAAACGGCAACGCGCAATACGCTGGATCTCAGCGCCATTCCAGTGCTGAAACAGCTTACGCACCTGCCGGTCATCGTTGACCCGAGCCATGGCGTCGGCAAATGGGATCTGGTTGCGCCCATGGCGAAAGCAGCAGTCGCCGCCGGTGCCGACGGGCTGATGATCGAAGTCCATGCAAACCCGGAAGAAGCGCTCTCCGACGGCGAGCAGTCGCTCCGTCCCGAGATGTTTGCAACCCTGATGCGTGAACTGAAGCCGATCGCTGCGGCGGTCGGCAGAGAAATCTGACGGACTCTGCGCAGTGACCGACAGCCCGCGCCTTTTCCCGGAAAAGATCACCATCTTCGGAGTCGGTCTGCTCGGCGGCTCCTTTGCCCTGGCACTCCGTGCACGCGGAGCTGCTGTCACGATTACCGGGTGGGGACGCAATGAAGAGCGTCTCCGCCAGGCATATGACCGCGGCATCCTCGACTCCTTCACCACAGACGCCGCGGACGCCTGCAGGGATGCCGACCTGATCCTGCTTGCCACGCCGGTTGACACTTTTCGGGACTCCGTTGCAGGCATGTGCCGGCACCTGAAGCCCGGCGCAATTGTTACTGATGTCGGGAGCGTCAAGGGAACGCTCGTCTCGCGCCTTGAGGCGCTCGTGTCCGGACATGCCCGGTTTGTCGGGGCGCATCCGATCGCCGGCGGTGAAGCCTCCGGATTTGAGGCCGCCCGGGCAGATCTCTTTGAAGGGGAGCGCTGCATCATCACCCCGACGCCAAAAACCGATCGTGACGCTCTCCGGACGGTAACGGCAATCTGGGAGTCGCTCGGCATGGCGGTTGAGCAGATGTCGCCGGACCGCCATGACGAAGTGTTTGCACGGGTGAGCCATTTCCCGCACCTGGTGGCGTATGCGCTGGTAAATGCGGTCGCGGGACATGATGGGGCCGTCCTCGGGTATGCCGGCAGCGGTTTTCGCGATACAACGCGCATTGCGCAAAGCTCACCTGAACTCTGGAGCGGAATCCTCATGGCAAACCGCGATGAGGTGCTTGCCGCAGGCTCGGAGTTCCGCAAGAAATTTGAACAGATCATGAATGCGCTTGCCGCTGAAGACCGTGCTTCACTCAAGGCGGCGCTTGCCAGGGCGCAAACAGCGAGGGCGTCCGTTCAGAATCGCAAAGCTACGGGAGAATAACCACGACATGTCCACCCGAATCATCACACAGACAGACACCCTCAGGGGAGAGCTGACCGTTCCTGCCGACAAGTCCGTCTCGCACCGCTCGATCATGCTGGGAGCGCTGGCTTCGGGTACGAGCGTCGTGCGCAATTTCCTTCGTGCGGAAGACCCCATCAGCACCATGAACGCATTCCGCATGCTCGGCATTGACATCCAGGATTCGGGCAGCGAGGTAATCATCAAGGGGAAGGGCATCAGAGGGCTGGCTGAGCCGGCAAACATCATCGATTGCGGCAATTCCGGAACCACGATGCGGCTGCTGGCCGGCGTACTTGCCGGCCAGCCATTCTTTTCGGTCATGACCGGCGACGACTCGCTTCGCCAACGGCCCATGGCACGCGTGATTGATCCGCTCCGGGCCATGGGAGCTGACATATCCGCCCGTTGCAGCGGCAAGTACGCGCCGATCGCGATCCGCGGCACCGCATTGAAGCCGACCGACTTTGCCCTGCCGATCGCATCGGCCCAGGTAAAGTCCTGCATTCTTCTGGCAGGGCTGGGAATTGACGGCACCGTCACGGTTACCGAGCCGGAAAAAACCCGCGACCACTCCGAACGGATGCTGAGCGCCATGGGAGCCGACATTGCCGTCGACGGTCTGCGCGTATCGCTGAAGGGCGGGCGCGAACTGCAACCGTTTGAGTTGACCGTGCCGTCGGACTTTTCGTCTGCTGCTTTCTTTATTGCTGCCGCGCTGATTGCACCAAACGCGTCCGTTACCATCCGGGGCGTCGGCGTGAATCCGACCAGAACCGGGATGCTTGACATCCTCGCCTCCATGGGGGCTTCCGTTGTCCTTGAAAATGCCCGGACCGTGTCCGGCGAGCCGGTCGCTGACATCGTTTGCACAACTGCCCCAGGCCTCCGTGCGGTAACGCTCGGCAAGCGCGAGGTTGCCCGCGCAATCGATGAATTCCCGATCCTCTGCATTCTTGCCTCGCAGGCAGAGGGAACCACGGTCATTCGCGGGGCAAAGGAGCTGCGGGTCAAGGAATCCGACCGCATCGCCGCAATGGCTGAGGGGCTGAAGCGCATGGGCGCACAGGTTGAAGAATTCGAGGACGGCATTGCCGTAACCGGCAAGGCTGCGCTCACGGGAACAGAGATCGAGAGCCGGCACGATCATCGCATCGCCATGGCGTTTGCGGTTGCCGGTTTGATCGCGGACGGCGAAACCGCCATCCGGCATGCATCGTGTGCCGACATCTCATTTCCGGGATTTTATGAACTGTTGGGAGGGCTGACGCGCTGATATGGGGAAAGTTATCGCGATCGACGGTCCGGCCGGCGCCGGAAAAAGCACCATATCGAAACTGCTCGCTGAGCGACTGGGGTTCCAGCTGCTCGACACGGGGGCGCTCTACCGGGCGGTTGGGCTGTATCTCCGGCGCAAAGGGGTGAGCTACGACATTTCCGACGCAAAGCTTGAGCATGAGCTGGCCGGGGCCTCGGTCGGATTCGAGAACGGCAAAGTCGTGCTGAATGGGGAAGATGTCTCCGCTGCCATCAGAACGGTCGAGGCCGGAAACGATGCTTCGGTGTTTTCGGCCCGAAAGCCGGTGCGGGCGTTTCTGCTCCAGATGCAGCGCGATGCAGGCATGCAGAACGACATCGTTGCCGAGGGCCGGGACATGACAACCGTCGTATTCCCTGACGCATGGCGCAAGTTCTTTCTTGATGCTACCGAGACCGGACGGGCGGAGCGGCGTTTCCGGCAGATGGCCGAAAAAGGGACCCCCATCACCATGGACGAAGCCCTTCGCGATATTCGCGACCGGGACCGGCGCGACAGCGGCCGTGACATCGCACCGTTACGGCGTGCAGACGATGCGGTGTATCTTGATACCACCAGCATCAGCATTGAACAGGTCATTGACCGGATTCTTGAAACCCTCAACTCCTGAAACGGCCGCCGCCTGAATTCATTTTCCCTCTTTCCGGTGCGCTCATGGTATAATAATTCCTAAAACTTTCAAGAGGGTGTGCGGTATGTTGCAAGATGAGATTCCATTGGGATTGACGTTCGATGATGTTCTGCTGCTTCCTGCCAAATCTGATGTCCTGCCGACTGAAGTTGACGTAAGTACCGACCTGACCAAGAATATCAAGCTGAACATTCCGATTGTCAGCGCAGCCATGGACACGGTCACCGAAGCGAACCTTGCGATTGCGCTGGCACGCGAAGGAGGACTCGGTATTCTGCACCGGGCGCTCTCGCCGCAGCGGCAGGCGCTTGAGGTCGACAAGGTCAAGAAGTCCGAAAGCGGCATGATCATTGATCCGATTACCGTTGCCCCTGACGCGCCTATTCAGAAGGCGCTCGATCTGATGGCCCGCTACAAGATTTCGGGCGTCCCGGTTACCGAAAACGGGGAAATCGGCGGCAGGCTCGTCGGTATTCTGACTAACCGGGATCTCCGGTTTGAGCTCGACAGCAAGCGGTCTGTTTCGGATGCGATGACCTCCAAGAATCTCATCACGGCGTCGGTCGGCACCACGCTTGACGAAGCCAAAAACATGCTGAACAAATACAAAATCGAAAAACTGCCGATCGTTGACGATGACTTCACTCTGCGCGGCCTTATTACGATCAAGGACATCGAAAAACGCAAGAAATATCCCAATGCCTGCAAGGACAGTCTCGGCCGCCTGCGCGTCGGTGCAGCCATCGGCGTGGGGGACAGCGCCCTTGCGCGGGCTGAACTGCTGATCAAGGCAGGGGTTGATGTCATTGCCATTGATACGGCGCACGGCCATTCCAAGGCAGTCATCAACACCCTGAAGCACCTGAAAAGGAAATTCCCCGACGTTGATGTGATCGCCGGAAACGTCGCGACTGCCGATGGCGCTGAGGACCTGATCAAGGCCGGGGCCGATGCCATCAAGGTCGGTATCGGCCCCGGATCCATCTGCACGACCCGTATCGTTGCGGGGGCAGGCGTTCCGCAGCTGACAGCAATACAGTCATGCTGTTCGGTCGCCTCGAAAACCGGCATTCCCGTTATCGCTGACGGCGGTATCAAATACTCCGGAGACGTCACCAAGGCGATTGCCGCAGGCGCCCACTGCGTCATGATCGGCAGTCTCTTTGCCGGCACCGAGGAGTCGCCTGGAGAAACCATCCTCTATCAGGGCAGAAGCTACAAGACCTATCGCGGCATGGGGTCGCTGGGCGCAATGCAGCAGGGCGCGCGCGACCGCTACGGTCAGGAAGGCGTTGAGAAAGAAAAGCTGGTGCCGGAGGGCGTGGAAGGACGTGTGCCGCTGAAAGGACCTCTTGCAATGAGCATTCACCAGCTTGTCGGCGGCCTCCGCTCGGGCATGGGCTACTGCGGATGCGCAACCCTGAAAGGACTGCGCGAAAATGCGCGTTTTGTCCGCATCACGAATGCCGGCTGGAAGGAAAGCCATGTGCATGACGTTATCATCACCAAGGAAGCCCCGAACTATCGGATCGAGTAAACACAAAAAACAGGGGAAAGGCTGAGCGTAAAGATTAGGGCAAAAAACGTTCACTCATAATTTTGCACTTTTCACTTTACTCTTGTACCGCAAAAGGGGTGCCATGAACACACTGGACAAAATTCTGATTCTTGATTTCGGCTCCCAGTACACGCAGCTGATCGCACGCCGCATACGCGAACAGAAGGTGTACTCCGAAATCGTGCCCTTCAATACGCCGATTGCAAAAATCAGGGCGTTTCAGCCCAAAGGCATTATTCTTTCGGGAGGCCCGTCGAGTGTGTACGATGAGGGCGCCCCGATCCCGGCAAAGGAAATTTTCGAACTCGGACTGCCGGTTCTCGGCATCTGCTACGGCATGCAGCTCATGGCACGCATGCTCGGCGGCGAGGTGGCGCGGGCTGCCAAGCGCGAGTACGGCAAGGCAACGCTCCACGTGGACGACGACAGTGATCTTCTCTGGGGGCTGACCCAGAAATCAACCGTATGGATGAGCCACGGCGACCGCATCGAACAGATGCCGGACGGTTTCACGATCGTCGGCCATACCGACAATTCCCCGATCGCTTCCATGGCGAACAGGAGTCGCAAATTCTTCGCGCTCCAGTTCCATCCGGAAGTTGTCCATTCCGACGAGGGGACCCGCATCCTCCAGAACTTCGTCTTCGAGATCTGCGGGTGCAGACCGACGTGGGAAATGGCTTCATTCATCGACTGGCAGGTTGCCGAGATTCGCAAAAAGGTGGGCGAGAAAAAAGTCATCTGCGCCTTGAGCGGCGGTGTCGATTCATCCGTTGTCGCCCTGCTCCTGCACAAAGCCATCGGACCGCAGCTCACCTGCATCTTTGTGGACAACGGCCTGTTGCGGAAGGGCGAGGCGGAAAAGGTGAAGAAAACGTTCGGCGATCATTTTCATATCAACCTCGATTTTGTGGATGCGCGTCAACGGTTTCTCGACCGCCTGAAGGGGGTGACCGACCCCGAGCGCAAACGCAAGATCATCGGGCATGAGTTTATTGCCATTTTTGAAGAAGAAGCAAAAAAATATGCCGATGCCGAATTTCTGGCTCAGGGGACGCTCTATCCGGATGTCATCGAGAGCGTCTCGTTCAAGGGACCGTCTGCGGTCATCAAAAGCCATCACAATGTCGGCGGGCTCCCGGAAAAAATGAATCTCTCGCTGATTGAGCCGCTTCGCGAACTCTTCAAGGACGAAGTCCGCGAACTTGGGCATGAACTCGGCCTGCCGGAGGAAATCTGCTGGCGCCATCCGTTCCCGGGGCCCGGGCTTGCGATCCGCTGCATCGGGGAAATCACCGCGCACCGGCTTGAACTCCTGCGGGAGGCCGATGCGATCGTGCTCGAGGAAATCAAAGCAGCCGGCCTGTATCGGGAAATCTGGCAAGCCTTCGCGGTCATTCTCCCGATCAAGAGCGTCGGCGTCATGGGCGATGAACGCACCTACGAAAGCGTTGCGGCTGTCCGCGCGGTCACCAGTCTTGACGGCATGACGGCCGACTGGGCACAGATCCCGTACGAGGTGCTCGGCAGAATTTCGAACCGTATCATTAATGAGATCAAGGGGCTGAATCGGGTCGTATTCGACATCACGTCCAAGCCGCCCGGAACGATCGAATGGGAATAGCACATTCTTTTGCAGATGGTTGAATGCACGTTGAAGCAACAAAGAACAATGGCGGTCCAGTCATAATCCGACAATCATGAATCCGAATGTCCGGGAGTCCTGTGCTCCCGGTTTTCGTCTGCAGGAACATGCAGCGGGGCTTGTTGATTCCCGGACACTGGCGGTAGAATAGGATTGCCTGTCGAAATCTTCATTGTTACAGCCATTACCACGAACAGGAAATGAAACGATGGATCTGAAGACCTATTTGCAGGAACGGAAACGGATGGTTGATGCATTTTTAGGCTCGTATTTTTCGGTGCCGTTCCGTCCGCAGCGGCTCCATGAATCCGTAACCTATTCCCTCTCGGCCGGGGGCAAGCGCATCAGGCCGGTGCTCTGCCTTGCGTCATTCGAAGCATGCGGCGGCAGAGCGGAGGATTGTGTTTCGTATGCAGCCGCTCTCGAACTGATTCATACGTATTCCCTCATCCATGACGACCTTCCGGCGATGGACGATGATGATCTCCGTCGCGGCAAGCCGACCAACCATGTGGTTTTCGGCGAGGGAATGGCGGTCCTTGCCGGCGATGCCCTCCTGACAGAAGCCTTTGTGCTGCTTTCGGATGTCCGTTTCCGTCCTGATTCAATCAGCGACAGTCAGGTATTGCAGGTGATTCAGGAGATCAGTTTCGCCGCCGGACAGGAAGGAATGGTCGGCGGCCAGGCGCAGGATCTGTTGTCCGAAGATGCCGAGCCGGATGCCGACACGCTGGCGTTCATTCATGCACACAAAACGGGGGCTCTTCTCCGCGCCTCCGTCGTCTCGGGAGGCATCCTCGGCGGCGCAGATGTTGATGCGCTGGAATCGCTCAGACAGTATGGCCAGAATATCGGGGTCGCTTTCCAGGTTGTTGACGACATTCTCGACATTGTCGGAGAGACCGAAGTGATCGGGAAGCCCGTCGGTTCTGACGAGTCGAACAAAAAAATGACCTGGCCGAAACTTTACGGACTGGAACAGTCGCGGCTCAAGGCCGCAGAGTTGATCGCCGCCGCGATCGATGCGATCAGCGGGTTCGATGAAAAGGCAGAGCCGTTACGGGCAATTGCGCGCTATCTTGGGGAGCGGAAGAGCTGAGACCCGGTCATGTATCTTGAATCAATAACGACTCCTGCCGATCTGCGCAGGCTTTCGATGGACCAGCTGAGAGAGCTCGCCGAGGAGCTGCGGACACGCATTATTGAGCAGGTTTCCCGGGGCGGCGGACATCTTGCCTCAAACCTCGGGGTTATCGAGCTGACCATTGCATTCCACTATGTATTCGATTCTCCGCGTGACAAGATCATCTGGGACGTCGGCCACCAAAGCTATGCCCACAAAATACTGACCGGACGCGCCGCGGAATTCGGCTCACTGCGCCGTTTCGGTGGACTGTCCGGCTTTCCGAAACGGAGCGAAAGCCCCCACGATGCGTTCGGCACCGGACACAGCGCCACCTCAATCTCGGCGGCACTCGGCATTGTGGAAGCCCGTGATCTCAAGGGCGAGCAGTTCAAGGTCGTCGCGGTCATCGGGGATGGCGCCCTGACCGGGGGGCTCGCCTTTGAAGGTCTGAACCAGGCGGGTCACCGCAGAAAAGACATGATTGTCATCCTGAATGACAATGAAATGTCGATCTCGCCGAATGTCGGCGCACTGTCTGCATACCTGCATCGGGTATTGACCGGCTCGTTCTTCAAAAAGGTGCGGCAAGAGACCCGGGCGATTCTCGAAGGCATTCCGAAGATCGGCGAATCGGTGGCAAAAATTGCCCATCGGGCCGAAGGAAGCCTCAAAGGGTTCTTCCTGCCGGGCGGTCTGTTTGTTGATCTCGGATTTGAATACCTCGGGCCGATCGATGGACACGATATTCAGCTGCTGATCGAAACCTTCGAGAACATCAAGCAGATCAAGGAACCGATTTTTTTGCATATCGTCACAAGGAAAGGCAAGGGGTACAAATTTTCGGAAGAAGACCCCTGCGTATTTCATGGTGTCGGACCGTTTGAGGTCGAAACCGGCACGCAGCAGTCGGCAATAAAACAGAGTGATCAGCCGAATGTCTGTTCACAGTCCTGGTGCGAAGCTTTCGGCAGGATGCTGACGGAAATCGCCGCACAGGACCCGAAGGTAGTTGCCATAACCGCAGCCATGACCGAAGGGACTGGGCTGACCCCCTTTGCCGAAAAGTATCCGAAGCGGTTCTATGATGTCGGGATTGCCGAGCAGCATGCGGTTACGTTTGCTGCGGGACTTGCCACCCAGGGGCTGAGACCGGTCGTTGCCGTCTATTCGACGTTTCTGCAGCGGGCCTATGATCAGGTTATCCACGATGTCTGCCTCCAGAATCTGCCGGTGCTCTTTGCCATCGACAGGGCCGGCATCGTCGGCGAAGACGGCCCGACCCATCATGGAGTATTCGATATTTCCTTTCTCCGGTGTGTCCCGAACCTGCTCGTCATGGCCCCGAAGGACCTTGACGAACTGAAGCGCATGCTCGTCTATGCGCTGAAGCATGACGGCCCTGCGGCCATACGCTATCCGCGCGGGAAGATGGAGACCAATCTCAGTTATCTCTTCCATGACTTTGATCTCAAAAAGGGCTCTGCCGAAGTGCTCACCGAGGGGACCGATCTGGCGATCATCGCGGTCGGCCATACGGTTGCGCCGAGTCTGAAAGCCGCTGAATTCCTGCGGAGAAACGGCGTGCGTGCAACGGTCGTCAATGCCCGCTTTCTCAAGCCCATTGATGCCGATCTGTTCATCTCCCTCGCGGAAAAGACGGGGCGCATCCTGACCGTGGAGGAAAATGCGCTTTCAGGCGGTTTCGGGGCAAGCGTTCTGGAAGCCTTATCCGTGGCGGGCGTTACCGGCGTTGCAACGCGCTGCGTCGGCGTCCCGGATCATTTTGTCGAGCATGGTTCGCAAAAGCGGCTTCGCGAGATGTATGGCCTCGATGAAAACGGCATTTATCAGGCGGCAATGGGGCTGATTGACAAAGTCCGCAAAGCGTAAGGCCTGCCGAGCAATGGGTAATGCGTAACAAAAGAAATACCGCATCGGTGAAAGCATCTCTTTGCATGATTGCTGTTTTCCTGCCGCGTGCTGTCCTCCTGTTTCTGCTTCGAGTGATCGTTCCTTTTTTCTCAGCAAGCTCTCAGGTTTGTGCCGCTGCCGATTCCCCGGCACTCTTTACCCATCACGGTCCCCGGTTTGTGCCGCTGCCGATTCCCCAGCATGTTGCACCCAGCTCTGTCTCCGCATGAAACAGCGTCTCGACAAAATGCTCGTCCAGCGCGGAATGGTACAGAGCCGCGAACGCGCCCAGGCATTGATCCTTGAAGGCAAAGTACTGGTAAACGGCATGCCGCACGCCAAAGCCGGAACCATCATTGCCGAGGATGCAACGATCGAAATCAAAGGGGAGGATCTCCCGTTCGTCAGCCGCGGCGGATTGAAGCTCGAAGGCGCACGGAAGCATTTCAACATCGACTTTTCAGGCAAGACAGCCCTGGATGTCGGTGCATCGACCGGCGGCTTTACCGACTGCATGCTGCAGCATGGGCTGAAAAAATCCTGGTGCATCGATGTCGGATACGGCCAGCTTGCCTGGAAACTCCAGACCGATTCACGCGTTGCCCTTTTGGATCGCACCAATATCCGTCATCTTGAACGGGCAGCCATTCCCGATGTGATCGATATCGCAGTTATTGATGTATCATTCATATCGCTCATCAAAGTGGTTCCGTCGGTGCTCATCTTTCTGAAGCCGGGAGGCGAACTGGTAACGCTGATCAAGCCCCAGTTCGAAGTCGGCAAAGGCGAAGTCGGCAAAGGCGGCATCGTAAAGGATGCTGAAAAGCGGGAAGCAGCGGTTGAGCAGGTGAAGACCTCGCTTGAACGCCTCGGACTCCGGACGATCGGCATTATCGAATCACCAATCGCGGGAACCAAAGGCAACCGGGAGCATCTCGGCTATTTTCATTACACCGGCGGAAATGCTGCCGAAAAACACGGGGAGCGTCCGAATGACGAAGCAGGTTTCGATGCTGATCAGGCAGGCTGACCGATTGGTGCGCACGTATGCTCTGCGCATGTGTTGACGCGTTTCATCCCGTGTCGGTAATCTAAACGCATGAAGTTTATCCTCTTCGATATTGATGGCACACTGGTCAGCACCGGAGGAGCAGGGGTGCGTGCGCTCGACTATGCATTCCGCGATATTGTCGGCATCGACCATGCCTTTGAGGGAATCAGCATGGCCGGAAAGACCGACCTGCTGATCGTGAAGGAAGGGCTCGCAAAACATGGCCTGCCGAATGAAAACGGCATTGTTCCGAAGCTGCTGAATGCCTATCTCGACCATCTTGTCCGCGAGATGCAGAACGATGCGCGCCACCTCAAGCCCGGCATCCGCAGGGCGCTCGATACCCTGAAGACCATGCCGGAGTATGCGATCGGGCTTCTGACCGGCAATCTTGAAGACGGGGCGCGCATCAAGCTGGAGGCTTTCGGCATATACGACTATTTTCTCTGCGGCGCCTTCGGCAGCGACAACGAAGACCGGAATCTGCTGCTGCCGGTCGCCGTTGAACGGTTCCGTGCAAAAACACAGCGCGAAATTGCTTTCAGAAACTGCATTATTGTCGGCGACACGCCGCGCGACGTTGCATGCGCCAAACCCTATGGAGCCGCCTGCATCGCAGTCGCAACGGGGCCGTATGCCGCTGATGTGCTGAAACAGACTGATGCTGATATCGTCATGGACGATCTTGCAGATACCGCATACTTCCTCGATGCGCTTGCCCGCATCTGAATCCTGGTGACCATGCCCTACAGTTTCTGGAACGCTGCCCGTCTTGCTGCCGACGCTCCGCCAACCTATTGCGGCAAACAGCCTGCGGCCATCATGGGATGGGGAGGCATCCGCATCTTCAGCGACGCGGTCGATCTTCGCGCCCTCTGCGCGCACTATGCGCAGGCATTTGCGCAGGCGTCATGCGGACAGTGCATGCCCTGCAGCTTCGGTTCGAAGGAACTTGCCGGGCGGCTTTCCGTTCTTTGTGCAGGGAATGCTTCGCAAAGCGATCTTGATGCAATCCGTTCTCTCGCAGATTCGATTGCGCAGTCATCCATGTGCCAGATCGGCCAGACAACCCCGCTGGCACTGATTCACGTCATCGATACGTTTTCCGCGGTACTGTTGGAGCCGGTGCGGCCGTCTGACAGCCCCCTGAAGCATGATTCGATCCTGACGGCTCCCTGTATGCAGGCATGTCCGATGCATCTCGATATTCCACGCTATGTCGAAGAAGTAAAAATGGGCCGTTTCTCCAAGGCGCTTGACGTAATCTGCGCAAAACTGCCGCTGCCGGGGGTCGTCGGCAGGGTCTGCACGCGGCCATGCGAAAGCAACTGCCGCCGCACCCTGCTTGACGAACCGATCCAGATCAAACACCTGAAACGATTTGTGGCGGATCAGGCGCATGAAGCAGACTACACCCCTGCATATACTCCCGTCGAAAAAAAGTCATTGCCGGTTGCAGTTGTAGGAGCCGGGCCGGCGGGGCTGACCTGCGCCCACTTCCTTGCCCGGCAGGGGTATCCGGTCACCATATTCGAGACGCTTCCCGAGCCGGGCGGCATGGCAGCAGTCGGCATTCCCGACTACCGGTTGCCGCGTGCAGTTCTCCGGCGCGAAATCGCGCAGATCCAGAAACTCGGCGTCACCATTCACTACCACAAAACCCTCGGCATCGACTTTACGATTGAAGATCTTGAGCAGCAGGGCTTCAAGGCGGTTTTTCTCGCGATGGGCTGCCACTGTCACAAGAAACTCGGCATTGAAGGTGAGGATAAAAACTACGAAGGATTTATTCCGGGAGTCTTTTTCCTCCGCTTTGCCAATCTCGGCGAGGAGACTCCGAAGGGGAAAAAACTGGTCGTCATCGGCGGCGGCAATGTTGCGATCGACTCGGCCAGAATGGGATTCCGCCTTGGATTTGAAGAGGTACATGTCGTTTACCGCCGCACCCGTGCGGAAATGCCGGCAGATCATGTTGAAGTGCGCGATGCAATGGCTGAAGGGGTGCAGTTCCATTTCCTGACTGCGCCGAACCGCATCGTGGGAGAAAATGGAAGGGTAAAAGGGCTGGAATGCTCCCGGATGGAGCTCGGCGAGCCGGATGCGTCAGGCCGCAGACGTCCGGTGGCAGTGCCGGACTCCGGCTTTTTTATCGACGCTGATGTCCTGGTCCCTACCGTTGGCCAGGAGTCTGACTTCGGCTGCCTTACCAACCTTCCGGGTGTCGAAATCACAAAGCATGGAACCGTCATCATCGACCAGACCTTCATGTCGCACAAGGCAGGGGTGTTTGCTGGCGGAGACTGTGTTACCGGGCCTGACATGCTGATCCGCGCCTGTGCCCAGGGACGACTGAGCGGGCTGCATATTCATGAGTTTCTCAGCTCCGGACGATCGATGCCGTTTGCCGAACAGCATTACGAGTCGTTTCTTTCGGAGCTCAAGGTCTTTGATGCGAAAGAGAAGATGGAGATTCCAGGCGGCGTTCCGCGCATGCCGGTCCGCCATGAAGACGCTGAACTCCGCAAACATGATTTTCGCGAAGTAGACCTTGGGTTCACCCCTGCCGAAGCCCGGAAGGAAGCAAGCCGCTGCCTCAGATGCTACCGGCTGGTGATGGTATCGTATCCCGCCTGATGTCCCCTTTGTGCCCCGCATCGGGGGCATCGCACACACTTCGTCACACGATTCATTCCAAAACTGTCATTAGGATTCGACCGTAAGCGTTCAGAGCTCGGCTGGGCTGGCAACAGAGCGGATTTATTCGGCGAAGCGGCACATACAGGACGGATGTGCCAGGCGAATACCTCGGAGGACGGCTGGATGCCGTCCGAGGAACGGGGCCCCCGAAATGTCCATGACTTTTCGGGGTGGCAGTTGAGCGGCGTTGCCCGCCCTGCCGGGCTAATGACAATTCCGGGTTCATGTTTCTATGCGGTCAATGCCAGTGTCCGGCCGAGCCGCTCGCAAGCTGATGCAGCCTCTTCCGCCAGATACGGCTGGGCCGGGCCGGTTCCCCAGACAGGGCCCGGCCAGGCCCTGTCATTCCGGTAACGACCAATTACATGGATATGCAGCTGCGAAACAATATTGCCCAGCATGCCGATATTGATTTTGTCGGGAGAATAGACTTTCTTGACTGCTTCTGACGCGCGGCTGATCTCCTCAATCAACGCCGACCGGTCGATCCCGTTGAGTTCATGGATCTCGGTCACACCCATTCGCTCAGGCACCAGAACAAGCCATGGGAAAGAACAGTCATTCATGAGCAAAACCCGGCAGAGCGGCAGGTGAATGACCTCAAACGTATCGGCTTTCAAGCGTGCATGCAGCGCGAAAGAGTGCTGTTCAGACATGAACCACCTCGTCGGCAAGCGTTGTCAGTTTCTCGCCGCCATGCGGCGTGACCATCCAGGTATTTTCAATACCTACGACTCCCTTCCCGGGAAACACAAACTTGGGCTCCAGCGCGAGCGTCTGCCCCTCCTGTAACGGCGACTGGAAGCCCTTTGCCAGCACCGGGAACTCGTCCAGCTCAAGACCGACCCCATGCCCGACAAAGCGTGCCTGCTCCCCGGGGTATCCCATGTAATGATCCCCCAGCCCGGCCGCCTGTGCCATGCCGAGAGAATGCAAATACAGATCTTCACAGACAGCTCCCGGCCGCAGATGCTCCGCAAGCCATGCCTCGATATCACAGGCAACAGAGAATGCCCGGGAAAGTTCGGGGCCAAGTGCTCCCTGCACAAAAATTCTGGAGATATCCACTACATAACCGTTCCAGATGCCTGCATAATCGATCAGTATCGGCGTATTGCGGGCGATGGGTTTCGTGGAAGGTCCGAACGGACATACCGCAGACATGCCCGCCCCGGTCACAGGTCCGTCAAAGCCCCCCGGAACAGCCGCCTGCAGCCCCGACGTAGTGAGGCCGACCATGTCCATGCCGAACGAGCGGGTTCGGACAATCCCCTCGCTGTCAGCCTTTTTCAGACGGTATTCAAGCTCCGCGGCAAGGTCAATCTCCCGCATGCCCGGCACAAAAAACGAAGGTATTTGCGCAAAGATCTCCGCGAGTCTGCGTCCGTTTTCACGCAGACGCTCCTGCTCCCAGGGAGACTTGATCGAGCGGAGTTCACGATTGATGAGTGATATGTCGATAAACTCACGTCCAGGCAGCACGTTGGAATAATATGCATGATACTGCACGGGCAGGACATCGAATGTCAGCCCGATGCGCTTCACCCCCTGACTGAACAGGAGCGGTAACTCCCTGCTTGAGGGAAACGGGCGTGTATCGGCAATATGGCTCTCTTGCTCCGCTCGTGCAAAGCTCTTGCGCACCAGCAGCATCGGCTCACCAGATGCTGGAATCCAGAGCGTGCCGTTCTGCCGGGTC
>Ga0228535_1002608_pt1 | contig 16447 bp, 12 predicted proteins | sample SJ1metagenome_FD_168457 | JGI IMG/M metagenome (GOLD analysis project Ga0228535, IMG submission 168457) | Enriched culture of PCE-dechlorinating microbial communities from Ithaca, New York, USA - SJ1 | ecosystem: Engineered > Modeled > Simulated communities (microbial... > Unclassified | place... | reverse complement strand
ATTTTTGAAGGAAATTGGACAGTTTCAGGTGATGAAAGAAGCGGTCGACACGAGTCTGGAAAGCCTGTTCTTCGGGTCGAGAAACTGATATAATACTGGTCACAGGAAACCTCCAAAGTGCTGGTATTGTTGGGTTTGTCGTTACTCACAATTATACCATTCTGCGGCGGTTTTCTGTTTTTATGAGTGCGTTCAGCTATATTCTTTTTTCAAGGTTCAGACCCTTAAATCGGGTGGGAAAGTTGAGTTATTAACGGTAAAACCCTTTATCGCCGGATACTAATAAGGCGCATAATAAATGAAAGTGGGAATTGTGTATGAAAATCAAATTACATGAAATCCCCGTCAGAGAAGTCGTCGATGGATATTCTGATAGTGCAGAATACGGCGTTGTTGGTTACAACGGTCGATTGAATATTCGCCCCGCTTTTCAACGTGAATTTATTTACAAAGACAAACAACGTGATGAAGTCATTCGAACGGTGCAAAAGAACTTCCCGCTCAATGTTATGTACTGGGTTAGAAGTGACGACGGTAATTTTGAACTCCTTGATGGACAGCAACGGACAATTAGTCTTTGCCAATACGCGAATGGCGATTATTCTATTGACCATATGGGCTTTGATAATCTGACTCAAGCTGAACGACAGCAGATTTTAGATTATCCTCTAATGATCTATATTTGTGAGGGGACCGACAAGGAAAAATTAGACTGGTTCAAAATTATAAATATTGCGGGCGAACAACTATCTGCACAAGAGTTGCGTAATGCAATTTATACCGGTGAATGGTTGACCGAATCAAAGAAATATTTTAGCAAAACCGCCTGCCCTGCATACGCCATTGCTAGCGATTACTTGAACGGTTCTCCAATCCGCCAAAATTATCTCGAAACCGCTATTCGCTGGATATCATCTCGTGATGGCAAGGAAATTGAAGATTATATGGCTGAACACCAACATGACACAAATTGCAATGAATTATGGCTTTACTTTCAGAATGTCATAAATTGGGTAAAGGCAACATTCCCAAGATACCGAAGTAAAGAAATGAAAGGGCTTGACTGGGGAATTTTCTTTAATAAATACGGCACGGGTAAATATGACCCGAAGCAACTTGAAGCACAGATTGTTACCCTTATGGACAATGATGATGTAACAAAGCTTTCTGGCATATATGAATATCTGCTTGATGGTGATGAACGACATTTAAGCATTAGAGCATTTACCCCCAAAATGTCAAGAATGGCGTACGAAAGGCAAAAAGGTGTTTGCCCAAGGTGTAAAAGGCATTTTGAGATTGATGAAATGCAAGCCGACCATATCACCCCTTGGAGTAAAGGTGGTAAGACAATACCGGAAAACTGTCAAATGCTGTGTTCAGATTGCAACCGACGAAAAAGCAATATTTGATGGTGGTTAACCAGATACATGAAAAATGATAAAATGGCGACAAATAATTTAAATTACAATACTTATGATAATTATGAGGATCTACTTGAGTTTTTGCTTAGATTAAGCAAAAACAGAAATCTTGTTTACAGGGGGTACAGTTTAAACGAGCATCTACTTCCTAATTTATTGCGAAAGAAATTTGCAGAGTATGAGTTAACCTTATTAGATAGGTTTGAGCGATATGGTCGCAGCTATTTTTCTGCCACAAACCCAATAGATTTTATGAGCCAGGCTCAACACTATGGTCTCCCAACAAGATTACTTGATTTTACTCACAATCCATTTATCGCATTATATTTTGCCATTTATTCAAAAAAGGTCCATAACATCAAAGATATTTCTGATAAAGATTATTATTATATCCGATTCTGCGATTTAGAAGATCAAATTTCCTTTCGGCAGCTTCCGTCTCAACAATTTATTCATTACGCACTGCCTTATACAACTGTAAGTGAATGTATCAATGTTTTAAACACTTTAAAGCATATGATTTCAATATCTAACATTGATTTGGACAGCGATGTTTTTAATAAAAGTAAGCCGCTAATGGAAGAATTTGATCATTATATTCGGGCTGGGATATCGTCAAATCCTGATAAGAGTATTGAGGTTTTGGATCAAAATGAAATCAGTTCAGTTGTCTCGAAATTTAAACAATCAAAACTCCTCTTTGTTGAACCAAGTCAAGGGAACCAAAGACTAATTATGCAACAAGGTCTATTTCTTTTTCCATATGACCTGAGTAGTGAAAAACTGTCCCGACAAATAGAGGAAAATACAAACGTTATAAGGATTCATAAAAAGCTTCGCCAACCTTTACAAACATATCTTGAAAACTTAGGAATAACTGCCTATAGATTAATGCCTGATCTTAGTAATATATGTGCTGAAATTGAACGAACCATTAGAAGTGGTTAAACTTTTACAACATACAATTATAAATTCTACAGGTTGACGATTATTGAACAGATGGGAGACAAACTGTGGCACTCTTCACTGAGCGGAACGGCATGAGAAAACCGATTGAACGCACTTCGACGATATCAATTGAAATGTATGCGATGTTGTTTGATTGTTGTGTAAAATACTACGAAAATCTGGCATGGAGATTTCCGGCAGAATGTCCTGATGGACAGGGATGCTGTGGACTCGATTATCAACAATTCAGTACACATTTGAAATTTGATATTCCATCGCTTTATAGACAATCCAATGGTCGGATAGATAAGCCGGGTGATAACTATTATGATAGTAGTGACGATTACGACCAGTATGCTTTGTTGGATTTAATCGAATTTTTCGGCCAGAATTGCAGGGATATTTCGATTGGTAGTTTTCACAGCTATTTTGGGCACCACCATATAAGGTTTATGGAGACCAATAATGTTTCTTTAACATTCCGTAGTGATATAAACGGTATCTTCCAAAAGACGGGGTTGCTATATACACTGACTGAAAACATGACAGTTGAAAGGGTAATTGAGAATAGTATTTTATCGCCTGAAGTCGAAACAGCTATAGAATCAGTAAAAGAACATGGGTTGAAGGATTTATTGAATGAAGCCGTTACACTTTTCAAACAGCCGAATCCAGCAATGCGTAATGATGCCGTAGAAAAGATATGGGATGCGCTTGAACGGTTGAAAACATATTATACAGCTCTTGATAAAAAAGCCTCGACAACTAAAATAATTATTGATATGAGCGACGGACAGAAGGCATTTGAACAACTTTTTGAAGCTGAATTTTTTACATTAACAAAAATCGGTAATGATTTCCGTATTCGTCATCATGAGACAAACAAAATCGATATTAATGACATACTGCACTACGACTATTTTTTCAACCGTTGTCTCTCGTTGGTTGCAGCCGCGATCCAATACCTAAAATAATTAACGCAGCAATATCAGCATGTCTAACTAGCTAATTGCCCTATTCGAGTATTGTACGAATTGGGATATAAAATTTGAAAAACCAATGAGTTCTGCCAAATATTAGAAATGATTAAATTACCCAGAATATGAAAATGTTTTCATTAGGAAATATTTATCATCAAAAAGGCCTATTACAATCTCAAAGAGTTAAACTCTGGAAGGTATTCAAAATGATTTTTCAATTAAAAGACGAACTGCAGCTTACGCACGTGTTTCTACGGACAGCGAAGAACAGCTGACCTCTTATGAGGCCCAGGTTGATTATTACACCAAGTACATCAAAGAACGCACTGATTGGGAGTTTGTAGGCATCTATACTGATGAAGGCATCAGTGCAGTCAATACCAAAAAACGCGACGGCTTCAACCGAATGGTCGCAGATGCTTTGGCTGGTAAAATTGATCTGATCATTACAAAATCAGTCAGCCGGTTTGCTAGAAACACAGTGGACAGCCTTTCAACGGTTCGAAAGCTAAAGGAGAAAGGTGTTGAGGTGTTCTTTGAAAAAGAAAACATCTATACCTTTGATGGCAAGGGCGAGCTGCTGATCACAATCATGAGCTCCCTCGCTCAGGAAGAAAGTCGCTCGATCTCCGAAAATGTAACCTGGGGTCAGCGAAAGCGATTTTCCGATGGTAAGGTTAGCATGCCTTACAAGCGGTTTCTCGGTTATGAAAAAGGTGAAGATGGGACTCCGAAGATTGTTGAAAGCGAAGCAGAAATCGTCCGCATGATATATTGTCTGTTCATGGAGGGAAAAACCTCATCGTCCATAGCAAAGCACCTCGCAGATAGTAATATCCTTTCGCCAGGAGGTAAAAAGCGATGGCAGGTTGCAACAGTGGATTCTATCCTGACCAACGAAAAATATAAGGGAGACGCCTTATTGCAGAAGCGATTCACAGTCGACTTTCTGAGTAAAAAGATGAAAGACAACGAAGGCGAGGTTCCCCAGTACTATGTCCAGAATAGCCATCCCGCGATCATAGATCCTGATGAGTTCGATGCCGTTCAAGTAGAGTATGAGCGCCGAAAGAATCTGGGCCGACCGAATGCCTGCCAAAGCCCTCTATCAGCCAAACTGGTCTGTGGCGATTGCGGCGGCTACTTTGGTTCCAAGGTCTGGAATTCCAATAACAAATATCGCCGCCTGATCTGGCGGTGCAATGAGAAATACAACTGCGATCAAAAATGCACGACACCACACGTGACCGAAGAAGAGGTTATGGAGAAGTTCGTTGATGCCTTTAATTCGATCATGATCTATCGGGATGAGCTAATCGCCAATTGCAGACTGGCCCAGCAAGTCTTATGTGACTACACTAGCATCGATACCGAACTGGAGAACCTGCATCGAGAGATTGAGGTAATTACTGAATTATCTCGCAAAGCCATCTCCGAAAACGCTCATGGCGGTTTGACAGCGGAAGAATTCAACGAGCGCTATAGTGGTTATCAGCAGCGTTACCACACGGCGATGGAGCGAATTGCTAAACTTGATGAGCAGAAATCGGAAAAGCAGCATAAACGGATTGTGTTGGATATCTTCATCAAGAATCTGGCAGCGAAAAAGCATGCACTTGGTTCCTTCAACAACAAGATCTGGATGGCTACGATCGATCGGGTCTTGGTTTCTAGGACCGGCCTGCTGACATTCCGGTTCAAAGACGGAACGGAAATTAGTCGGTAGTCCTAATTACTAGAATCGTATACAGGACTAAAGCTTCGCTACTTCTGTCTTACGTAGTCTAGACCGCTTAACGCTACTGGTGCTGATTTGTGCTTCGAATTAGATTCTGATAGAATTCATATCATAGTTGCTAGATCAATACCAACTCAGCATTTGGAAATACAGATGAAAAACAACAAGATATTTGACTGGTTTTTCCGTTTTATAAAAGGCATGTTTATTGGAACCGGAGCAATTTTGCCAGGTGTCAGCGGCGGCGCCCTGGCAGCGGTTTTTGGCATTTACGAAAGAATTATCGCTTTTCTGGCCGATATACGAAAAGACTTTCTCAAAAATGTGATCTTTTTTTCCCCGGTTGGACTCGGTGCCGTTTTTTGCATTTTTGCCCTGTCCAAACCGCTGCTTTATTTTCTCGAAACCGCGAAAATACAGGTCATGTGGTGCTTTGTCGGCTGCATCGTCGGCACACTGCCAGCGCTGTTCAGAGAAGCCGGCAAAAAGGGCAGAAAGCCCCGTCATATTGTCTTGACGATCGTCACGGCTGTTGTCGTGCTGATCGGGTTGTGGGCGGCCAATCAATATTTCGATGTAGCCATGCCGCAGAATTTCTTCACCTGGCTGCTGGCTGGTGTGATCTTTGCATTCGGCATGATCGTGCCCGGCTTGAGCCCGTCCAACTTCCTGATCTATATGCAGATGTTCGAGCCAATGACAGAAGGCATATCAAAACTGGATTTTTCGGTTATCCTGCCGCTGGCGATCGGCGCAATCCTGTGCGTACTGCTGTTTGCCAAACTGATGAAGTGGATACTTTTAAAAGCGTATGCCAGTGTCTTTCATTTAATTCTCGGTGTTGTTATAGCGTCAACGGCGATTATTATTCCCACCGATTACACAGGCGCTGATACTGGTGTCATTGTGGTCAGCGTGATAGTTTTTCTGGCCGGTCTGGCCGTTGGTCTGCTGATGAACTGGCTGGATAAAACATTTAAACCAGCAAACTAAGAAATATCGAGACAACTCAAATGAAATAAATGCCGTTATTGTACATCGAAAATTGCGGGAAAAGCAAAATTCAGGTTAGTTGGTTAAGGCAAGACCGGAATTATAATATAGTCACGATCAGTGCAGCGATTGCAATGAGCTTTGCAGACAATTAAGGCCTAAGCAAAAAATGTGAAGCAATTTACACAATAGATAACAGGATTACTTAATGTTTACAGACATTGATCTTCATCAAAAATCTGGCCGCGAAAAAACATGCGCTTGATTCCTTCAACAACAAGATTTGGATAGCTACGATCGATCGCGTTTTGGTGTCAAAGACAGGTCAGCTGACCTTCCGGTTTAAAGATGGAACGGAAATTGGTAACTTGTGAATACTTTTTGCTCACTATTTATAATTCAACTATAGTTTCAATTTGGTCCTGAAGTATGCCAATGCATATCAAGAATTTCAATTATGCATGAATAATTGAATATGTGGCAATTATCGCCCCTGAAAACAAATATCGTGCAAGATAAAATACTGGAACTTGCATGACGATGTATCTGCAAACAAATATTTATTGACCCGAAGAGTGATATGTGGTAAACTCATGTTCGATCGAGGTGGTGTAATGACAAAGGGCCAAGCTGAAGCAAAGATCAGCGAAGCGGTCAGCAAGTTCGAAATTGAGTACATGGGGCGTGGCCCGAAGCAAATTCGAACACTGATCATTCAAGACTTGATAATAATTAGGCTCAAGGGCTTCCTCAGCCAATCAGAACAAAAATTGGCGGAGAATAGTCAAGGGGTTGAATTATTGAAAAGAGTCAGAACGATGCTCTTTGAAAATTCACGCACGTACTTAGTTAGTTTGATCAAAGAAGCTGTTGATGTCGAGGTAATCAGTACCCATTCCGATGTCAGTACAAAAACCGGGGAGAAGATAATCGTCATTACAGTTGGTGAGAATCTTGAAGAAAAGCTATCGAGATAATCACCAGTAACAAAAAATTGGAAGACTAAGCCGGATAGTTTTTAACTAGACGCACAGTAAGCCAATATTCATATTCCGAAAGGAATTTGGATATTGGCTTTTTTTATGTTTTGGATCAGAGGTGATGATCATATTGCGCAAAGTATTGTAAGCCAAAATTTTAAGTCAACCACTAACAATTCATGGGAGCCATGAAAAATAGAGAGGAGAAATAAAAAATGACAACTGCAAATGTACCCGGTCAAACTAATAGCGAGGATCTTTTCTTATGCGAATCGACAAAAAGGTTGATGAATTGCAGAGAGTTCTATATTATACTCGAGCGGTTTTGTAACACAATCGGAAAGACCAGCCCGCAATATGATGAATTCTTGAACTTATATTTCAACGATGAAGGATATGTCGATATCTGGCGAATTCCTCACCTGATGCTTGATGCTTTCAATCAAAACCTGAAATTTCATAAATTGCTAGAGTTTGAAGAATTCAGAACTACTTTTCACCAGTTTCTTACCGAGCTTTATAACTTCTGCCTGAGTGAATGCCAGACCGGACTTTGTGTGAAACCGGATCCGATTTCAACACAGAACACGCTAAATAATCTCAGAGTCAGACAGCAATTTTTGAACACACTCATGGGTACGTTTATCAGTGTGATGGAGAATATTGAAAACTACGAAAAGGTGGAGATGACAGCATGAATGAGCAAATTGCCAAACTTGTGTTGCCAAACGAGTTGAACCAGCTAATCAGCAGAGGAGTAAAGATCACTGTTCCCGAGACTCGTGCCGGCCTGTTGGAAATGGCAATGGGGGGCAAAGACACAAACCTTTATGAAGTAGCCTATGATGTTCCAGGCAAAGGCAGGTTTGTTGAAGCCACTGTCGCCAGATGTAAAAATGGGGCTGTTGTCAACTATACAGATATTTACATGCGGCGGCGGGATCCGGACTGTATGGTCATTGCTGACAACGGCAAATCTGATAAGCAGCGGTTTAAAAGTAGATATGGTGACGAATTTGATTCTCTAAGGAATTTGACTTTTGACTGGCTGGCTGATCAAAATCTGATTCTTATGCCATTCATGGCTGGAGGTGAAGAATTGGGTTATCCAGCGCTTTTAGTCGCTCCAGACAATGCAGGATTTTTTGCCGGCGGTCTTGCGGATCTGCAGGGCTTTATCCCAGGCAGTGAAATTCCAGAAGGGTTTAAGCCCAGAGCTATCATTTATCTCGCGCCGACATTCCGACACACACATTTCCATGGCAAGCAGATGGTCGTTCATAATCGCTTGGAAGATGTCTACGAGCTGTTTTCTTATAACCTGTATCCAGGGCCAAGTGCAAAAAAGGGTGTTTATGGTGTATTAATCAAAATTGGTGAGGAAGAGGGCTGGATTACGGCTCATGGCTCGACTGTAAAAATAGTTACACCCTATGATAACTCAATTACCATCATGCACGAAGGTGCCAGCGGTGGCGGCAAGAGCGAGATGATTGAAGAGATCCATCGAGAATTGGATGGCAGAATCCTTTTATCAAGAAACGTGATTACACAAGAGAAACTATATATTGATCTGGCTGAAACCTGCGAACTAAGGCCAGTTACCGACGACATGGCTCTTTGTCATCCTCAACTGCAGAATGAAAGCAAGAAGCTGGTCGTGACAGACGCCGAAAAAGGCTGGTTTCTCCGCACCAATCACATCAAAAAATACAATACAGATCCATATTTGGAAAGCATGTGCATACATCCACCGGAACCCTTGATATTCATCAATTATGATACGGTACCCGGCTCGACCTGCTTGATTTGGGAGCATATAATGGATGCCCCTGGCAAGCCGTGCCCAAATCCGCGTGTCATCATGCCGAGACGATTTGTTCAGAATATTGTCAATCAGCCGACGGAAGTAGATGTTCGCAGTTTTGGCGTTCGTACCCCTCCTTGTACAAAAGAGAGTCCAACCTATGGTGTTATCGGGCTTTTTCACATTCTGCCGCCCGCTTTGGCTTGGCTCTGGCGATTGGTTGCCCCCAGAGGTCATGACAATCCTAGCATCACCGATACCGAGGGCATGAGTAGTGAGGGAGTCGGATCCTATTGGCCGTTCGCTACGGGCAAGCAGGTTGATCAGGCAAACTTATTGCTGAGTCAGATTCTGGAAACACCAAATACGCGTTACATACTTGTGCCTAATCAACATATCGGTGCTTATAAGGTTGGATTTATGCCGCAATGGATTGCCCGTGAATACCTTGCTAGAAGAGGTGGTGCAAGGTTTAGCATGGATCAAATTAAGGAATCCCAATGTGCTCTTCTGGGCTATTCAATCAAAGGAATTAAGGTTGAAGGCACTGTATTGCCCAAAGACCTGCTTGAAGTAAATAAACAGCCCGAGGTTGGCGAGGAGGGATATAGAGCAGGTGCTAAGATACTATCCGACTTCTTTAAGCGGGAATTGTCCAAATTTGACGCACCGGCATTGGATCCACTGGGTAAACAAATTATCGAGTGCTGTATTGCAGACGGATCGGTTGAGGATTATGTCAAGTTGATTCCTATCAGACTTTAGGTGGTGAGTATCAGTATGCAAAAACAACGGTCAGATTCGTTACATCCACCTGCGAAGATTGGTATTATTGGTGGAGGTCAACTCGGAAAGATGACAGCCATTGAAGCCAAAAGGATGGGCTATTATGTAACGGTTCTTGACCCCGGTCCCACATCGCCTGCGGGCCAGGTAGCGGATCAACAGATTGTCGCCGGGTTTTCCGATACCAAAGCCCTACGTGAATTGGTCGCAGGGTCGGATGTATCTACCTTTGAATTTGAACACATTGATGCAGACACACTTGAGACTCTGGAACTGGAGGGATATGCAATATATCCCTCCGGTTCTACCCTGAAAAAAATACAAGACAAATTGTCGCAGAAAAAGATGTTAAGCGAAATAGGTGTCCCTGTACCGGAGTTTTATGAAGTAACTAATTATATAGAGCTCCTGACTTGTTCAGACATTCTTGGGTTTCCATTTGTTGTGAAATTCCGTAAAGGTGGCTATGACGGCAAGGGTAACATTATTATTTATGAAGCTAGCCAGATGAAAGACCTGGAATCTTATGCCGAGAAAGAGTTGCTGATGGCAGAAAAGTTTGTCGATTTTGAACGTGAGCTATCAGTTGTAACGGCCAGAGCGATCGATGGACAAATCAAGTTGTATCCAGTCGCAGAAAATGTACATGAGCAAAGCATCCTGCGACTGACCAGGGTTCCAGCAGATATTACCTTAAATGTTCAACAAGACATTGACAAGATCTGCAACAAAGTGCTGGCAGGACTAAATGACAGTGGAATTTTCTGCATTGAGCTATTCTTAACCCGCAATGGGAAAGTCTTTGTCAATGAGATAGCTCCTAGACCGCATAATTCTGGACACTACACAATCGAGGCCTGTGTGACATCCCAATATGAGCAATTGATAAGAATCATCACGCGATTACCTTTAGGTTCATGCAAGCTTCGTTCCCACTGTGTCATGGCCAATATTCTCGGAAACGAAACAGCTGTGGGTGATTACACATTTGATGGATTCGACAAGGTTCTGGATGTGGAAGATCTGCATCTGCATATCTATGGCAAGCAAAAATCAGGCTATCTGAAAAAGATCGGACATATAACGGTGCTTGATGACAACATTATGACCGCCGAACAGAAGTGCCTGGATGCAATAGGCAAGATCAGGATTTCAAGTGTGTAATGAATGATGAATTTATATGAAGGAGTGAACAAAATGCTTGTAGGAATAATCATGGGCAGTGATTCAGACTATGCAGTCATGGCAGAAGCTGTGCAAGTCATGAAAGCTTTGGATATCGCCTATGAAGTGCAAATAGTATCAGCACACAGAACTCCTGACAAAATGTTTGAGTATGCCCGGACAGCAAATGCGCGTGGTGTTTCGGTCATTATAGCCGGGGCTGGCGGATCGGCGCATTTGCCGGGCATGGTGGCGTCATTGACTTGTCTGCCCGTCATCGGTGTGCCAGTTAAAACGACAAGTATGGATGGACTTGACTCACTTCTTTCAATCGTCCAGATGCCTTCGGGCGTTCCTGTGGCGACTGTTCCAGTCAATGGTGGTATCTCCGCTGGATTGCTTGCGGCCAGGATATTGGCAATAGAGAATGAAGATCTGACAGAGAAACTGCTCAAATATATGAATCAAATTGTTGACAATCAATCAATCCATATCTGGCTAGACAGTCAAACAATATCTTAGTTGTGGAGGTGTCTGAATTGACCCAGCCAAACCAATCCTTTTTTAACATGGACAAAGAATCTGTTTTGAAACACGTTGAGACTCAGGCGTTGGGATTATCTGAACGAGAGGCTTCTGATCGTCTTCATCGATTAGGTCCAAATACGATCGAGAGTGAAAAGAAGATCAGTCTGCTTCACCGCATCGTTAATCAGTTAAAAAACGTCATGGTGCTGATCCTTACCGTTGCGGCTGCTATAGCGCTCTTGGTGGGAGACGTCAAAAGCACGATTATTGTGGTTGCTGTTATCGTAATGAATACGGTGCTTGGTGTTGCTCAAGAAAGTAAAGCAGAAAAGGCTATCGAAGCACTTCGAAATCTTGCTTCCCCTGATGCCATCGTGCGACGGGATGGACTGGAACGAATCATAAAGGCAAAAGATCTGGTCATCGGGGATATCGTTTTAATCGAATCAGGGAATCACATTCCTGCAGACATGCGACTAATCGAAGCAATCAATCTGAAAATCGAAGAAGCCTCATTGACTGGTGAGTCCGTGCCAGTGGAAAAGCAAACTGACCTGATACAGGATGCTGAAGCAGGCATAGGCGACAAAATAAACATGGCTTTCACGGGTACCAGCGTGGTTTATGGCAGGGGTACCGGCGTTGTTATTGCTACCGCCATGGAAACGGAAATCGGTAAAATTGCCAAGTACTTATCGCAGAACAACAAGATAGAAGAGACCCCGCTGCAAAAACGATTGGCTGAAATGAGCAAATATATTTCGGTTATCATTGTTCTGGTCTCGTTGGTCATATTTATCACCGGCTTAATTTGGGGCAGAAGCATGTTTGACATGTTTCTGACTGCTGTCAGTCTGGCAGTAGCAGCTATACCCGAGGGACTTCCGGCAATTGTGACAATAATTCTTGCCTTAGGTGTCCAGAAAATGGCAAAAAAGAATGCCATTGTACGGAAACTACCGGCTGTTGAAACATTGGGAAGTACACAAGTTATATGTACAGATAAAACAGGGACCTTGACCAAAAATGAAATGACTGTTGTGGAGTTGAATTTTGTCAACGAGACCCGCTTGGCAGATTCAATGATAACGAACCAAATTCCTGAACGGTTGCTGCAAGCAATGGTTCTCTGTAACGATGCACGATCTAACACAAATAATGGAAATGAGAGTTATTCAGGAGACCCAACTGAAACTGCTTTATTGAAATTTTCGATGCGGCATGGTGCTGAAAAATCTGCGTTCGAGTCAATAATGCCAAGAATTGCTGAGGTCCCTTTTGATTCTGGCAGAAAGATGATGTCGACTATCCATACTTGTCAGGGATCAGTACTGGCACTCACCAAGGGCGCTTTGGATATCATGCTCGAAAAATGTGATCATATGGTCGGTGATAATGGCATTGTCCCTATTTCGGAAGATGATCGTGAACATATTGAAAGTACCAGCAGACTGATGGCAAAAAAGGCGTTGCGCGTCTTGGCGTTTGCCTATAAAGAAATGATGGCGTTGCCAGACCCAATATCTTCGGAAACGATCGAAAGCGGATTAGTTTTCATAGGATTTGTTGGAATGATCGATCCAGCAAGACCGGAGGTGCGTGATGCTGTTAAGGTTTGTCGCGAAGCAGGCATACGGCCGGTCATGATTACCGGAGATCATATTGTGACAGCTGAAGCGATTGCAAAGGATCTTGGGATCCTTAGACCTGGAGATGTAGCCCTTGAAGGGAAGGTACTGGAAAAGATGAGTGATGCAGAGCTCTTGCTGAATATTGAGAAATATTCTGTCTATGCTCGCGTTTCACCGGAGCATAAAGTCAGGATCGTGCAGGCATGGAAACGTCTGGGAAAAGTAACGGCAATGACTGGTGACGGTGTTAATGATGCTCCAGCGCTTAAAGAAGCAGATATCAGTATTGGAATGGGCATTACAGGAACCGATGTGGCTAAGGGCGTATCGGATATAATTCTTGTCGACGATAATTTTGCGACTATTGTTTCTGCTGTCAAGGAAGGCAGGAAAATATATAACAATATCAAAAAGGTCATTCATTTTCTGCTTTCAACTCATTTGGGTGAAGTTGTTACCCTATTCATAGCAACACTATTTAATTGGGTCATTCTTTTCCCAGTACACTTACTATGGGTGAACCTGATCATTGACACACTTCCCGCCTTGGCACTGGGCATGGAAAAGGCGGATAAAAGAATTATGCTAGAGAAACCAGCCTCTCCTGATCAGAAGTTGTTTGCAAACGGATTAGGGGTAAACATCATTTTTCATGGATTGATGAAGGGAATTTTAGTGTTGGCGGCTTATCTGGTGGCCAGAAACATTCATGGGCAAGACGTTGCTGTAACAACAGCGTTCGCAACCCTTGGACTTGTCCAACTGGCTCACGCCTTATCGCTTCGATCGAAAGATTTCTGGACATTTTCTACTAAACTTCCGTTCAATAAATATCTTTTGGCGGCTGTCATGGGTGCAGCCGCTATGCAGGTCATCGTGATTGTAGTGCCCGTTTTCAATAAGGTATTTAGCGTTACACAACTCAAATGGGAGGAATGGCTGATCACCATTGTAGCATCACTCATGATCATACCGCTTGTAGATCTACAAAAATGGGTTACTGCCAAATTCAGCATACGAAAAAATCTATGAAGATTTGATTGACAAGACTCAGGGAATTTGTATCAGGAGGAGCAGGATTGTTTAAGACTAAAAATCATGCAAACGATCTGGACGAAGATCTTAATACTTATAATCCCAAACAATGGGGTATAAATCTACCAATTCGTGATTATCGACTTAGATATGAAGATCTGATTCCAGCTTTGGCTGGCGCTATTGGTAAAATATCACTTGTTGCTGCATTTGCTATGGCTTGGGCTACAGGATTAGGCATCTCTGATCCTTCCTTTGTCACAGAAAATGTCCGACTGGAAATTGTGATTGCCAGCTTGTTTGCCTTAGTTTTCAGTGTTGTTCTCAATCCTGCCGCTGGTCCGCCGGGAACGTTGGCCCCATTAATCCCTCTTGTTCCGCTGATGATATCAGCTGGCGTTCATCCACTACCGTTCGCCATTCTGATTAGTCTAGCGGGCTTTGTTTTCGCACGAAAGGGTTACTTTCAAGAAATAGTCAACATCAATGGGGCAGGCACAAAAGCGGGTATTTTGCTGCTGTTTGGCTTCATGGGCATTACAAGCTCGCTTGAAAAACTACAGACATGGACATCTAGTAACAGCCAGGACAGTCTATTTTTTGTCTTGCTTTTTAGCGGTGCAATTTTATATATCCTATTATTGAGGATAAATGCCAAATGGCTGATCATCCCTGCAAGTGCTTTGCTCGCTTTAATCGTATCATCGTTTTACGGTTTGTTACCTTCGTTTGAAACAGGTCTCGGATTGCCGATTATCAACCCTGAGTATTGGTGGAATCAAAAATGGGGAATTGGGTTCGGTATGACAATACAGAACTTTATCGTCGCAATTCCCTTTGCATTGCTGGTTATGACAATGTGGCCAATAGATGCTCTGGCTGTAAAGACCTTGCAGGAATCGAATTATCCGACTACAGCAAAACGTGCCATTCTTGACATGAATGCGACTTTTATAGTGGTTACAATCAGGAATCTGGTCGGAGCATTGCTGGGTGGTGCCCAGACTGCCGCAGTATGGCGAAGTTTCATGATTCCATTAGCTGTCGTGAAAAGACCGATAGGTGGCAGCGCCCTTTTTCTGGGGTTGTTTGGCATCGCATTCGCGTTATTAGGATTTCCTATTGATATTTCCGTATTCCCACCGCTCGTATGGTTGGTGCTTATTCTTGGTGTTTTTGCTCCGATGCTGGAAATCGGCTTTGGTACAATCCGAGATGCTGCTTCTGCACATATTGCTTTGATATGTATTATCCTTGGCATAGCCGTTAATCCGGTCATTGGCTGGAGTTTTGCTGTTTTGATTGAGAATTTCAATATTATCCGTAACCGTGAATCAAGTCGAAATCTGAAGACAAGAGATAAAATATTAACTGTTGTCATTTTTCTGATTTCAATCATGTCGTATTGGCTTACGCTATGAGAACAGAAAATGAAAAGGCATTGATCGTGCAGATCGAGCGATTGACATCTCAAAATATGATTCTCAAGTCTTTTGTAAATCTTAGAATTGGACTCATGATAGAAACAAACAAGCAAAATATATATGATTCTGTTTTGAATGACCTTCAAAAGTTCTTTGGAGCGAAATGGTGCGTGTTGCGAATAATTGATTTAGAAACAAACGAGCTGGTTATGGTGGGGGGGAATACTTTAATCAAGAAGATCGCCAATCGTGTAATGCCGAAAGGGACTTTTCTGGAAAAGGCGATGATATCTGGAAAAGTAGTGATTATTGAGGATATTGCTACAATTAATTCAGATGAGCGATTGCCCTATTATTGCGCTGATATGAGAGCCGTCGCCGTGGCTCCGATTAGCATAGGTACAACAGCCATAGGTACTTTGAAAGTTTATTGCCCAATGCCACGGCAATGGTTGGAATCTGAAGTGAATTTTCTTGAAACGATAGCAAAAATAACAGGCCTTTTACTCGAAGGCATTGATAATCGAGAGTCTTTAAATCAATCGAAATGGGATATTATTTACTCACTTGTTGCAGCTCTGGAATCGAAAGACAAATATACATCTGGTCACTCGCAACGAGTATCATCAATTGCCCAAATGTGCGGTGAGTCTTTGGGGTTGTCTATTGAACAACTTAAACATCTCAGGCAAGCTGCTTTGGTTCACGATGTAGGCAAAATAAGTATATCTGACGCCGTCTTGTGTAAAGCTGGAAAATTGAGCGAACAGGAATGGGCTGTAATGAAAGAACACTCAATATGTGGATATAACATTTTGAATAGTGGAAACATAGCCAAACCTGTGATTCTAGGCGTATTACATCATCACGAAGACTATAATGGCGGTGGCTATCCGGCTGGATTAGCCGGTGAAGAGATACCTCTCATATCAAGAGTGATTCGCATTGCTGATACTTATGATGCAATGACCTCAGACAGATCTTATCGAAATGGGATGAGCAGATCTTG
>Ga0228535_1002607_pt1 | contig 16455 bp, 15 predicted proteins | sample SJ1metagenome_FD_168457 | JGI IMG/M metagenome (GOLD analysis project Ga0228535, IMG submission 168457) | Enriched culture of PCE-dechlorinating microbial communities from Ithaca, New York, USA - SJ1 | ecosystem: Engineered > Modeled > Simulated communities (microbial... > Unclassified | place... | reverse complement strand
TGATAATCAGAGAAATACAGCGTAAATTAGCGACATGGTCCGAGGATGACAAGGCAAGAAGGTTCTACCGGCTGCTGCGAATCGTCTCCGACCCGATATGGCTGGAAGAGGCGATATTCAGGACCCTCGGAGCCGGGGAGCGACAACGCCGGGAATCGACGGGATGACGAGAGTCCACGTGGAGAACAACGTCGTGGAACTTGCACGAACCATCGGAGAAGAACTCCGAACGGGCACGTACGAACCGCAGCCCGTGAGGCGCGTCCACATCAGGAAGGCCGACGGCAAACTCAGACCGCTGGGGATACCGACGCTCAAGGACAGAATCGTGCAGCGGGCCATGCTCATGGCGATGGATCCCATATGGGAGAGCGACTTTCACACTTTGTCCTACGGGTTCAGGCCCTGCGGAAGCGTGCATCAGGCCATACGGACCGTGAAACTGCAGCTCCAGGACAAGAACAGAGGAAGCGCCGCCCGATGGATAATCGAAGGGGATCTGACGAGCTACTTCGACACCATACATCACAGACTGCTCATGAAGGCCGTGAGGAGGAGAATCCGGGACAGGCGGTTCTTGGACCTGCTCTGGAAATTCCTCAAGGCGGGGCACGTCGACAAGCGGCTCTTTCACGCCGCGCACGACGGCGTGCCTCAAGGCGGGGTCATCTCCCCGCTGCTCGGAAACATCATGCTGAACGAATTCGACACGTATCTTGAAAACCGGTATCTCTCCGCGGAGGCGCGAAAAGACAGGTGGTACTGGAACGACAGCGTCAGGCGGAAGCGTCCCAAAGCAATCAGGGAAGGACGCGAACTGAAACCTTCGGTGACCTGCCGCCGATACGCCGGCGACTTTCTGATAGCCGTCAAAGGAACTCGAGCGCAGGCCGAGGAGATACGGGAAGAGTGCGGGAAATATCCGCACAACGACCTCCGACTCGTCCTGAACATGGAGAAGACCCGTATCACCCACGTGAACGACGGATTCGTCTTTCTCGGACACCGCATCATCAGAAAGCGGGGAAAGAAGGGAACGATGAGAGTCGCCGACGGAATCCCCCGCGAGAAAGTCTCCAGCTTTACGGACCGCATCAGGAAGCATTTCGACGAAAATTACGGAATGACCAGCGCGGAGATGATCGACGGCCGGGGGAGATTCTACCAGTACGTCGACCGGAAGACCCGGGCGTTCGAAAAAGTGGACAGAACGGTCTTCCGGAAGATGGCGCACTGGTTGGGGAAGAGGTATAAAAGTCCCATAAAGCCCCTGGTGAAGAAGTGGGTGACACACCCCAAAGAGGGTAAAGCCAAGACATGGGTGATGTACGACAGGACGAACGACGGCAAGCCGCGACGCACAGTCCTCACCCGGCTCGTAGGAAGAGGAAATAAGAGCTACCGGTGGAAACAGCGGCAAGGCACCCCCTACAGGGTGGAGCCTGAGGAAAGAACCCGAGCGCCGACGTCTCGCTACGACGACGTCGCGATGGCTGTCAGCCAACGCTGAGCGGAGAGCCGTATGCGCTGAAAGGCGCACGTACGGTTCGGAGGGGAGAGACGAGAAAACAGCTCGACTGCGTCCCGTCTCTTACCCTGCTACGGCTCAAGGGTGGATTCATGTATCTGACGGTATTCCTGGACTGGTACTCCCGCTACGTGGTGTCGTGGGCCTTTTCGGACTCGCTATCGGCGGATTTCGTGGTCGAGGCGCTGGAGGAAGCCTTCAGGATCGCCCGTCCTGGAATCATCGACAGTGATCAGGGTACCCGGTACACGAGCAACTTCTACATCGAACGGATCCGGGACGAGAGCGGAAGTATCGCCATCAGCATGGACGGAAGGGGGCGTTGCATGGACAACATCTTCACGGAGAGATTCTGGAGGAGCTACAAGCAGGAGGAGGTCTATCTGAAGGAATACGAGAGTCCCCGCGAAGCCCGCCGCTCGACGGCGGAAAGCTTGAGGAGAGGAAGCGGTTGGAAAGGGAAGATGCGGCGAAGAGGAACGAAGTCGAAGGCAAGTTCGGAGAAGGGAAGCGGAAATACGGACTGAACCGGATACGTGGGAAGCTTCCCGGGACAAGCGACAGCATCATCATCCTTCAGTTCATAATAATGAATCTTTGGAGGATGCTTCGGGATATTTTGTCTTTTTTTCTGGAGAGCGCCCAAAAAGTCGTTTTGGTCATATCGTGCGCGATTCTTATCCACATCTTGTCCACTTCGGCTTTCCCGAAGCAGCGCTCATAACTTGTTCACGAAGCCCCAGTTACTTCCGTCATCATGAAACAGACAGGGAACGTGCTGAAAGCCGTTCCCTGTTTTTCCCCCATGACAATTATCCGTTCTCTCTTCTCTTGCCGATAGTGAACAGCGCAAGGCCTGAGAGAATAACCGCTCCTCCGATAAAAGTGGCGCCGTCGGGTCTCTCCCCTGCGATGAGGAAACCCAGCAGGCTTGCGAGCAGGGGGGTAAGGAACAGGTAATTGCTCACCGAGGCTGTGTCCCTTGTTTTCTCGAAGGCCTTCGACCAGGCGACGTAGGCGATGGCGCTGGAAAATACGGAAAGCATACCGAGATTAAAGAGCTGGGAAGGGGACGCGGTCACAAGTTCACGGAAGGATCGGGGCAAAAAAACTGCGAGCATGACGGCCCCCGCCATGATGCTGTAGGTTGCTGTCTGCAGGCCCGAATATCTGCCGGTCAATCCCTTCTGAAGGAGATTATAGACGCTGAGGACCAGTGCAGCGAGAAGCAGCCAGAGGATGCCCCTGTTCACCGTGAAGGCTCCCTTCATCAAGGAAAGGATGAGAATGCCCCCGAACTCCACGGCTATGGCCGCCCACTGGAGTTTTCCCACTCTCTCGCCCTGGAAGATCACCGCAAGGAGGGCAGTGAGAACGGGGGCGGAGGATATGATGATACTGCTGGTGGCCGAATTTACCGTGACGATTCCTTTATTAAAAGCCGTCAGGTAGATAAAGAACCCCGCCGCGCCTGCGGCAGCGAAGTACTTGAGGTCCTCTCTCCGGGGAAGTTTCATTCCGGTTCGGAAGCCTACCCCACCAAGAATGAAAGAAGCGATGAGGCAGCGCAGGAAACCGAGGGAGAGGGGTGAGAAGTGCCCCAGGGCCAGGCGGGTGAATACATAGGCCAGTGACCAGCAGAAAATTGCAGTGAAGGCGTAGGGGTGATAACTTCGGAAGATTTTCAGAAGCTGCACCTCCCCATAGGGCTCAACACGGGAAAACCCTGCGGAAGAAAAAGACCGTTCCGCAGGGTTTTGCTGCACGTTAGGGCTGCGCCGTGGAAAAAAGAATCAGAGCACATATGTCCCGGAAACCGTGTTCCCTCCACGCTCCGTCCAGTTCGTGTGAAAGAACTTGCCTCTCTCGGCGTCCAGCCGCTGGTACATGTGGGCTCCAAAGTAGTCCCGCTGGGCCTGCAGCAGGTTGGCAGGCAGGAATTCGCTGGAGTATCCGTCAAAGTATGCCAGGCCTGAGCTCATGGCGGGGATGGGTATGCCGTGTGTAATGGCGGCTGCCGCAACATCTCTCCATGCCGGGGTCAGCTTCTTCATGAGATTCTTGAAGTAGGGGTCGAGGATGAGGTTGGTGAGTCCCGGGTTCCTGTCGAAAGCCTCCTTGATCCTTCCGAGAAAGGCGCTCCGGATGATACATCCCGCACGCCAGATGAGAGCGATGCTGCCGTAGTTGAGGTCCCACGTGTATTCCGCGGCGGCTGCCCGCAGAAGGGTGTAGCCCTGTGCATAGGAGATGATCTTCGATGCGAGGAGGGCCTGCCGGATCTTTTCGATGAATTCCTCGCGGTCCCCTTCAAAAACCGCCTTTTCTCTGGGATATTCCCTGGCGGCCGCAACCCTCTCGTCCTTTATCGCTGAAAGACAGCGGGCAAAGACAGCCTCGCTGATCAGGGTGAGAGGAACCCCTTCGTCGAGGGCGGAAACGCTCATCCACTTTCCCGTACCCTTCTGCCCGGCTGTGTCGAGGATCTTGTCCACGAGGGCTTTCCCGTCCTCGTCCTTGTAGGCAAGGATATCCCTGGTGATCTCGATGAGATAGCTGTCGAGATCCGTCTCGTTGAACCTCCTGAATGCCTCGTGCATTTCGTCCGCCGACATGCCGAGCACATCCCGCATAAGGTGGTAGGCCTCGCAGATGAGCTGCATGTCGCCATACTCGATGCCGTTGTGGACCATCTTGACGAAATGGCCGGCGCCGTTCTCCCCCATCCAGTCACAGCAGGGTGTGCCGTCGTCCACTCGTGCGCTTATGGCCTGGAATATGGGCTTGACGTGCTGCCATGCCTCAACGGAACCTCCAGGCATCATGGAAGGACCCTTTAAGGCTCCTTCTTCTCCGCCGCTGACACCCGTCCCTATATAGAGAAGTCCCTTGCTCTCAACGTATTCAGTCCTGCGGATAGTGTCGGAAAAATGGCTGTTGCCGCCGTCGATGAGAATGTCACCTTCCTGGACGTAGGGCAGAAGATGCTCGATCATTTCGTCCACTGCCTTTCCGGCCTGGACCATCATCATGATCTTCCGCGGCCGTTCAAGGCTGTCCACCAACTCCTCCAGGGAGTATGTCCCGAGAATGTTCTTCCCCCTGGCCCGGCCTTCGACAAAATTCTTTACCTTGTCAGTGGTGCGATTGAAGACTGAAACGGTGAATCCCTTTGACTCCATGTTCATCACGAGATTTTCTCCCATGACTGCCAGACCGATGAGTCCGATATCAGCTTTTTTCATGGCACGGCTCCTTCAATGGTTATAACCGCTCTCTCGGGCGGTTTCCTATCGCTTCACTCTCGCGTTGCCTTCCCAGACGCTCCAGACCTGTTCCTCGCTCGCGGGAAGGGCGTAGTCGTAGATCATGGTGGTAGCCATGGCTCCCGTGGACCATCCGAACTGCATGGCCTTCTCCGGCTCCCACCCCTTGTTCAGGCCGTACAGCAGCCCCCCGACGAACCCGTCGCCTCCTCCGATGCGGTCGAGGACATGAATGGGCTTGGGGGGTGCCACGTACACGTTTCCGGACGAGAGAAGAATTGCACCCCAGATGTGCTCGTTGGCGTTCACCACCTGGCGAAGGGTGGTGGCAAACACCGAGGCCCTTGGGAATGCCCGCTGCACATTGGCTATCATGCCCTTGAAGCTCTCTATCTTCTCTGAAATGTTCTCTCCACCGGCCTCCGGGCCCTGGACTCCGAGGGCAAGCTGGAAGTCTTCCTCGTTGCCGATAAGGATATCGGTAATGGAGGCTATCTCCGTGAAGAGCGCGCGAAGCTCCTCCGCCCTTCCCTTCCAGAAGGATTCACGGTAATTCAGGTCGAAGCTGATGCGTGTGCCGTACTTGCCGGCCGCCTTTGCCAGCTCAAGGCAGAATTTCCCCGTCTCGGGGGACAGCGCGGCTATCAGGCCGGAGATGTGCAGTGTCATGACCCCTTCCTTGCCGAAAATCCGCTCCAGGTCGAAATCGTCCACGCTGAGGGTCCGTCCCACTTCACCGGCCCGGTCGTTGGTGACCCTAGGTCCCCGGACACCGTACCCCATATCTGCTATGTTGATCTGGTGCCGGTATCCCCACGGTCCGCCCTGGGGAACTTCCTTGCCTTCGAATTCGATGTTCCGTTTGCGAAGATCGTTCTTGATCAGCTGCGCAATGGGGCTGTCCCTGACGAAGGTTGTCAGTGCCTTCACCCGCTCGCCAAGGGCGGCGCTCACGGTGAGGACGTTGCTCTCGGCGCTCGTTGCCTGGAGAAAAAAGTGGTCGCTCACGTGCACCGGCTGCTGGTACAGGGGTGTGATCCTCAAACCCATGCTGGTGGGGCTTACAAGGGAATAGGCGCAGTTCTCCTTCATTTCAAGTTTCATCTCCTGTCCTCCTCTTCAGTAAAATAACGTCTAAATTTATTCAGGTATTATTCCGGGAAATTCATTACTGAAAGTCTACTGCAACATTCCACTTCGGTCCAGATGCCTTTAGAAGAGCTGAATACAAGCATGAGGGAATAATTTCCTTAGCAAAAGTACTAATTCAAACCTAACCAGACAAGAGACCGCAACAATGATTGGAATACCGGTCCGCATTTGAGGCAAAAATCCCTGCAAGTGATTGAATCATACGATTTTTTCCATCAAAAGGAGTGAGAGGTCCCCATGGATTGGACCTCTCACTCCTTAACCAATTTCTGTTCCCCTGCAGTAATTGGTAACTTTATTTTAATTTTTTTATGTCGGAGCCTGTAAGCTTAAAAACTGTTCCCACCATCGTTATGATACCTGCCGGAATTGCTTCTTCACTGAAAAGGGTCTGCGGATTGTGCAGCGCCCCTCGTGTTTCCGGTCTTTCATCCGCGGTACCTACCCGGAAAAACGCACCCGGGGCATGTTCAAGATACCGAGCAAAATCTTCAGCGCCCATGGACGGAACCGGCACCTGCAAGAGTTTATCCGGCCCCAAAAGCTCTTTCACGGCCTCGCTGATATTGTCCACTACGAAAGGATCGCACATTGTGGGGGGAACTCCCCATTCATAGTCAAGCTTTGCCGTCGCGCCCATGGCGAGAGCCGTATGGGTAACTATATTTTCGATGAACTCCGCAACCTTTTTCCGTGTCTCGGGATCCTGCGTACGCACCGTACCCTCCATAAAGCATTCGGTGGGAATAATATTTGAGACCGTCCCTGCGGTCAGGTGGCCCACAGAGACGACTGCCGCATCGATTGGAGCGACCCTTCTTGAGACGACCGTCTGGAGTTCGGTTATGATATAGGCTCCGGCGACTATCGGGTCGATCCCCTTGTGTGGATGAGCAGCGTGGACCCCTTTGCCGGTAATCGTGACTGTAAACTTGTCAGCTGAGCCAAGCATCGCCCCCTTACGTACTCCGATAGAACCAGCCGGCATCTCGGGCCACGTGTGCGTGGCAAGTATGTAATCCACGGCCGGGTTTTCCATCGCTCCGTTTTCGATCATGGAGTCAGATCCGTTCATAACTTCTTCGGCGGGCTGAAAAAGAAACTTCACCGTCCCCTTAAGGTCTGCCTTGTATTCCGCAAGCATTTTTGCGGCCCCGAGCAGAACCGCCACATGCATATCGTGGCCGCAGGCGTGGCAGACGCCGGGCTTTGTCGAGGCGAATTCCAGCCCCGTATCCTCAGTAAGCTTGAGCGCATCCATGTCGGCCCTCAGGGCAATGATTTTTTCTCCCGGCAGAGCTCCCTCGAGCAAACCTATGACTCCGGTTTTATCTCCGTTTCTCCTGGTTTCGATGCCGAGATCCCCGAGCACCTTTTCGATCAGCCTGCATGTCTCATGCTCCTCGAATCCCAGTTCAGGATTCTGGTGAATCCGGCGGCGATAACCGACAAATTCGCTTTCAAGTTCTTTCACCCTGTTGACCAGTGACATTATGATAACAGCTCACTTTCAGTGGAATTTTTTTGGAAGTCAATATAAGACACAGGAAACAAAATGCCCCTTGCTGATCTCCTTCAGCGGAATATCCTCCGCAGTGCACTCGGGTTTTGCATAGGGGCAGCGCACGGCAAAACGGCATCCCGGCTTCGGGTTTATCGGGCTGGTTACTTCCCCGCGGATGACTTCCCGTCGTTTGTTCCGGCGGCTCAGGTTTGGAACCGGGATGGCAGAAAGGAGCGCGTTCGTATAGGGGTGTTTCGGATCGTCGAAAAGTTCATCCGACAGCGCCGATTCTACACACTGCCCGAGGTACATGACGACTATCCCGCTGCTGATGTGCTTCACAACGCTGAGATTGTGCGTGATGAACATATACGTCAGTCCCCGCTCTTCCTGGAGATCCATGAGCAGATTGAGTACCTGTGCCTGGATTGAGACGTCGAGGGCCGAGACGGGCTCGTCACAGACGATGAATTCAGGGTCAAGGGCAAGGGCACGGGCAATGCCTATCCGTTGTCTGCGGCCTCCGTCAAGCTCGTGAGGATAGGTGTTTACAAAACGGTCCGCAAGCCCGACCGTCTCCATGAGCTCATATACCTTTTCCAGGATGTCGTCCGGTTTTGTAAGCGTCCTGCAGACCTTTACGGGTTCTGCAATAATTTCGCTGACGGTCATCCTGGGGTTGAGGGAGGCGTACGGATCCTGGAAAATTATCTGCATTTTTTTTCTCATTTCCAGCATTTTTTCATCGCTGTATGACAGGATATTTTCCCCGTTGTAGAGAACCTTTCCTTCAGTCGCTTCAAGAAGCCTTATGACCAGTCTACCGAGCGTGGATTTTCCGCACCCTGACTCGCCGACCACCCCGAGGGTCTTTCCCTTTTCAACGGCGAAATTAACTCCGTCCACCGCATGCAATAATCCGCCAGGTGTTCTGAAATATTTCTTCAGGTCCTGTGTCTGAATTAATGGAGTATTCATTTATATGTCACACTCTCTGCCGAAAGTTTTGAGAAACCGGGAAGCCTGCTTTCAAGAAAATGACATTTCAGCATATGCCCATCCCCGATTATAGCCCCTGGTTTTTCCGATCTGCAGATCTCCATGCATTTCGGGCACCTCGTATGGAATCTGCAGCCGCCCGGCAGGTCTGTAGGGTCAGGCATCAGTCCTTCAATGGGGTTCAGCCGCCTGGTCTTGTGGGTGAGATCGGGAAGGGACCCGAACAGTCCGAGGGTATAGGGGTGATGATTCTCCCCTCCGTCGAAAATCTGTTCCACGGAGCCGCTCTCGATAATTTCACCCGCATACATGACCGCGACGCGATCACAGGTCTCCGCAACGACTCCAAGATCATGGGTGATCAGGATCATGGCGGTATCAAGTTTTTCCTTCAGCTCTTTCATCATTGAGAGAACCTGTGCCTGTATTGTCACATCAAGGGCGGTAGTGGGCTCATCAGCCAGGAGCAGCTGCGGCTCGCATGCAAGGGCTATTGCGATGACTATCCGCTGTTTCATTCCGCCTGAGAACTGGTGAGGGTATTCTTTTTTTCTCTCGGCTGAAAGTCCTACCAACCTGAGGATTTCATCGACCCGGGCTTCTACGGCTTCCCTGGTTTTGTACTTTTTGTGCAGATCGAGAACTTCGGCAACCTGGTCGCCGACAGTATGGACAGGATTCAGGCTTGTCATCGGATCCTGGAAGATCATCGAGACGACCTCGCCGCGGATTTGAAGCATATCACCCTCGCTCGCTTTGATAATGTCCCTTTCTCCCAGCCGGATCGTTCCCCTGGTTATTCTCCCCACCCTTTCGGGCAGCAGCCTGAGGATACTCAGCGCCGTCGTCGTTTTTCCCGCGCCTGTCTCCCCCACAAGGCCAAGGGTCTCCCCCTTCTTTACGTCGAGGTCCAAGCCGTTGACGGCGAAAACCCTCGCGTCATCGGTTATGTATTCAACATGCAAATCCCTTATTTCAAGCAGTTTTTCTTCCATATTTCCTGATCCTTCCCGTTCACTAGTTTTTCATCCTGGGATCAAGGGCGTCTCTCAGGCCGTCGCCTATCAGGTTGAGAGACAGAACGGCGATCATGATGGCAACCCCGGGAAAAATCATCAGGTAAGGTTGATACCGCATCTGACTCTTCGCTGCCGAAAGCATGGAGCCCCATTCGGGGATCGGAGCCTCTATCCCGAGCCCAATGAAACTGAGCCCGGCAACCCCCAGAATAGTGGTTGCCATATGCAGGGTAGCCTGGACAACGATCGGGCCAATCGCGTTGGGAAGTATATGCCTCAGTATGATGCGCCTGTCTTTCGTCCCGCAGGCTTTCGCAGCTTCAATGAACTCCTGGCCGCGTATGGAGATAATAGAAGACCGGACTATCCTGGCGAACTGGGGAATCCTGCAGATGCTCATCGCCAGCAGCACGTTGACGATGCCTGGCCCCAGGGCGCCGACAATCGCCACTGCCAGGATCGTACCCGGCATGGCCAGGAAGACATCCATTATTCTCATCAGCACATTGTCAGTCCTGCCGCCATAATACCCCGCCAAAGCGCCGATTATGGTTCCTGTCGACATGGCAAGGGCAACCGTAAAGAGCCCCACGAACAGGGAGATTCTTGTCCCCCATATGATCCGGGCGAACACATCCCGTCCGTATTCGTCTGTCCCGAACAAGTGTTGTGTACTGGGCGGGCGCAGTCTTTCCTTCATGCTCTGACCGATCACCTGGGTGTCATAATCGAGGAAAAAACCGGAGAAAACGGCAATCATCACAAGCACAACAAAAATGAGAAGCCCGAACATGGCAAGCTTGTTTTTTTTGAACTGAAACCATATGCTTTTCAGCTGGCTCCGTTTTTTGACTTTTTTTATCTTTTTTACAGGGTTTGTTTGCTCAGTCATGGACCCGCCCCCTATCCCTTTACATAGAGAGACTTTACGCGGGGGTCAATATATATGTACATGACGTCGACGAGCAGGTTCACGAGCCCTCCCACGAAGGCCGCGAACATGACGCTTGCGATCAGCATCGGGGAGTCCTTGCCTTTGACCGAGTCAACCATAAGCGTTCCAAGTCCTGAGATACCAAAAACATTTTCAATGATCAGCGCGCCTCCAAGCAGGTTGCTGAAACTTATACCTACCGCGGTTACAACGGGAAGCAGAGCATTCTGGAGTGAATGTCTGAAAATAACCCTGCGGGGGGGGGCGCCTTTCGCTTTTGCGGTTCTTATGTAATCCTGGCGTATTACTTCCAGCATTGTGGACCGTGTCATTCGGATGAGAGTCGCCATCTGGGCGGCGGCCATTGCGGCGGCGGGCATAAGGAAGTGCTTCCATGTATCCGAGCCCACGGCTGGCAGGATCCTGAGCTGTACCGAAAAGAGAAGGATCATCATCAGTCCCAGCCAGAAAGGGGGGATCGATGTGAAAAGCAGGGCGGACATCATGCTCACAATATCCGTGAAGGAATACTGTTTGACCGCGGAGACGATCCCCACGGGAATTCCAATGGCTACGGCAATGAGCACCGCCAGGAGGGCTATTTTCAGTGTGGCGGGAAACCTGGCCCTGATCTCGTCAATAGCAGGAGTATTCGTACGGTACGAGGTCCCCAGGTCTCCCTGCAGAGTGTTCAGGACATAACGGCCGTACCTGATGAAGAAATTATCGTTAAGCCCCATCTCCTCTCGAAGCTGATCAACTTCCTGCTGGGAAGCGTATTCGCCCAGGAGGGCCCTGGCAGGATCTCCGGGGGTAAGATCCATGATCGTGAACAGGATAAATGAAATTCCCGCTATTACCGGGATCATCATCAAAAATCGTTTACCGATGTACTTAAGCATGTTTCCTCCTTTTTCAGCCGAACAGGCGCCTACGGCGCCTGTTCGGCTGAAACAGTGTCTTTCCTGATCCGAAATGCCTTAAGCTGCCCTGAAACGTTACCAGCTGTAATTATAGGTGTAATATCTCATCATAGGGTCGGCATACACTCCCTTGAGGTCTTTTACTGCAGCCATGGTTCTTTTACCGGTGTAGCACGGAACAAAGAGGCTTTCGTCACGGATGATTTCGCAGACTTTCAGATAATATTCCCTGCGCTTTTCTTCATCCAGTGAATATCGTGCCTTCTCAAGATACTCGTCAAGTTCAGGGTTCTTGATACCCATATAGTTGTTTCCCTTGCCGTCAGCCTCGCTGCTGTGCAGGAAGGGATAGGTGCAGAAATCAGCGTCGACAACGGAAATCGCGTGGGCGTAAAACGTGATGTCGAACTGCCCCTTTGCAAAAGCAAGGTCAAACCAGCTTGCCCGCTCCATGGGCTCGATCTTGACGTTCATTCCGATTTTCTTCAGCTGCGCCTGGAGAACCTCGGCCGGTTTCGTATAGTTGGCTGCCCCGATAACACGCATTGTAACGTTCAGCCCGTTGGGGTGTCCCGCCTGGGCCATCAGTTCCCTGGCCTTCCCGATATCGTATCCGAGCCCCTTGAAACCTTTCGGCGCCTGGGGACACAGAGGGGTGATTCCTTCATCCGTCGGTTCTGCCATTCCATTTACAGCCCCGAGGATCAGGTCTTCCTTGTCTATTGCCCTTGCGACAGCTTCGCGAAGCCTTTTGTCCGCAAATAAGCCCTTGTGATTGAATGACACAAGGAAGGTGCACGCCTGCGGTGCTTCATAATATTTCAGGTCGGGGTTCCCCATGATTGCATCACGGTCGGAATAATCCTGTGCCGGCTGCATCATGTCGAGCTCACCGCTCTCAAGGGACATCAGGGCGGAGTTATCATCCTTTATGACCCTGACCACCATTGTCTTAATGGTGGCTTTTCCTCTGTAATATTCCGGGAAAGCTTCCATTACTATCTTTTCACCGCTTTTCACTTCCTTGAGCACGTAAGGGCCTGTTCCGACAGGATTTTGGGCAAATTTTGCAGGATCGGCTTCATAGACTTTTTTCGGAACGATCGACGTGCTCGATGAAACGAGGCAGCCTATTATGGGAACGTAGGCATGTTTCAGGCTCAGCCTGACTGTTTTTTCGTCAACTTTCACGGCTTCCTTCATGACGCTGGTAAATTTGCTTGTAAAGGGCGAAGCGATGGCCGTATTCAGTGAGAAAACCACGTCATCCGCGGTCATGACGTCACCGTTGTGGAACTTCACACCTTCCCTGATAGTGAAGGTAAGTTCCTTACCGTCGTCGCTGAATTTATACTCAGTACACAGCGCAGGTACAAATGAACCATCTGGCTCCTCCCTGAAAAGCGAATCAAAAATCTGGTAATGCTGCTTCCAGTCGTTGAGATCCGTTGTTCTGAAAGGGTCAAACGTCTTCTGGTCGGCAACGTTTCTCATCGTTATGGAATCCTTTTTCACATCGGCTGCAAAGGCTGCCGCGGAAAAAACAAGCGACAGGATAACCATGAGAACTGCGCAGAGAACAAGCGTCTTTTTCAAAGCAAATCCCTCCTCAAAAATTTACCGGCAATTATGTAGTTCATTCCGGACGAAATTTTTTCTTGATTTCATTGAACACATTGTTTTTATCGAATTCGAAGAACTTCTCCACGTCGAAATCATCTCTCCTCAGGAACTTGTATCCCTCCTTTTCCACTTTTTCCGCGCGGACCCTTTCGTTATTTGTCAGTTTCTCCGCCGCAACGAGGAGTTCCTCGTCAAAATCCTCCGGCAAAATAACGACGCCGTCCGCATCTCCGAAAATTATGTCCCCGGGGACAACAACTGCCCCTCCGCACTGGATCGGAATCTGTACTTCTCCGTTTGTCCCAGTGCAGAGAGTGGTTACAGGCGAAAAACCAGTACAGAAGACGGGGAAGCCGAGCTTTTCAAGGCCGATCCTGTCAGTGACGGGACCGTCTACAACAAGTCCTCCCAGTTCCCTGTGCTTCATCATAAGGGCTAGCTGATCCCCCGCAGAGGCAAAAACATCTTCTCCTCCCCTGTCGACTACTATTACTGCTCCTTTCGGGGCCTTCATGATCCCGTAATAAAGTGCAGAGCCGTCCCGTTCAGTAGCCCTCACCGTATATGCAGGTCCTACCATTTTAAACCACGGAACAACAGGTTTTATCCTCGGGTGCATGAAGCCGTGCTGCAGATGGTGCCCGAACTGGGCAGGGGCTACAGACATGATGCGGGCGATTGTTTCTGGCGTCAGCTGCATTCTGATTTCCTCCTAATACTGGCAGTAATTTTTCTTGATTTTGGAAATTTCCGCAGGTACATTCGACTCAAAGAACTTTACGACGTCGAAATCCTTGCGCTTATTGTAAACAAATCCGTTTTCAAGTTCTTTTCTGAGAGCGGCCTCGTCTGCGGTCTTTTTTTCAGCGGCTTCAAGATAGGGAAGGTAGTTTTCGGGGACAACGATCACACCGTCCGCGTCTCCAAAAATAATATCACCCGGCCGAACGACAGCACCCCCGCATTCAACCGCTATTCCGGCTTCACCGCTTGTTCCTGTCACATTGCAGGTTACAGGAGAAAAACCTGTGCAGAAGACAGGGAACCCCATCCGCTTCAGCGCAAGCTTATCGGTTGCAGGACCGTCTATCACTATTCCTGACATTCCGCACGCTCTCGTCATTTCCGCAAAAAATTCGCCCACACAGGCGAAAGTATGGTCGCCGGCGCGGTCCACAACAATTACCGAACCCCTGGGAGCTTTTTGAATCGCGTAGTAGAGTGCGGAAGAATCTCTTTCGTTCAGCCGGACTGTATACGCAGGCCCCACCACCTTCATTTCGTCGCATACGGGTTTGATTTCAGGACGCATAAATCCGCGGGTTATGTGATGCCCTATCGCTGCAGGTTCAACCTTCATAAAACGATCTCTTATTTCCTGGCTTAAGTTCAATGCACTGCCCCTCCTTCATGTATTGACCTCAAAAACAATTATAAGGGCACATCAGCAACACGCTGTGTCCTCTTCCGGGCTCCTTTTTTCATGTAACTTTTCTTTTCCCCTTGCCGGGTCTCGTTTTTTTCATACATTTTGATGTCAGTGGACTCTATTATTTGGTTCCTCCGTGAAGCGGGCACCCGACAACGCTGAGGAGAAAGTCCAAAAATTCCTGTAGCGTTATTTTACAGGCACAAAAGCTTTTTGAGTCATTATTGGCGGAATATATTTTCTGAAGCAGGTTCATTTCGTGTCCATTCACCCGCTCCTATCAAAACATCTCTCAGATGAATACCATACCAAGCTTTTCAGGAACCCCATCCAGCTTCAGAAGATCGTATAGAGCTTCCCCCTTTTCCATCTTCTCCCGGAGTTCTTGTTCCTTTGCGGCTACCAAAAGGCTCTTCTCCAGGATTTCTTTCGTTTTTGCGGCAGGAATCACCACAACCCCGTCGGCGTCACCAACGACGAGATCTCCCGGAAGCACGGGGACATTTCCACAGGAAATGGGTACATTGACCAAACCCGGCGATGCTTTGAAGCCTCCCTGGGGGGAGACCGACCTGGCAAAAACGGGCAGAGGAGATGCGGCAAGCTCCTGGCAGTCCCGTACCCCTCCGTCGAGGATAATGCCGCCGAGCATTTTTTTCCGGGCCATCTGGTTCATGAGGCCGCCCCACAGCCCGGTGTCGCATATCCCACCGGCGTCAATGATGAGCACATCGCCCGGGCGGGCCATCTCCAGGGCCACATGGATGGCCAGGTTGTCGGCCCGATACGTCTGCACGGTCAGGGCCGGACCACAGAGTCTCATTTCCGGGTTCATGGGCTTGATCATCCACGACATGCACCCGAACCGTCCGCGGGCATCACCTATGTTGGGCACGGGAATATTCCGGTATCCCTCGATTATTTCCTTCGGTATCACGTCGCAGCATGGATTTACTACAAACAAATCGGCTCACCTCAGTCCCGAAAAAAACGTTTCGCTATTTTTTACCGAGCGCATGCAGTTCGGCAAAAGAACTATACTGCAAAACTTTTATTTCGTATAATAAAGAATTTCGTTATATAATATTATTTAATTCAATATTTTGGGAGGGATCCGAATGCTCTCCATCGGGACGGAAACCTTTCTTGCGATCATAGAAAACGGAAGCCTGAGCAGGGCTTCAGACCAGCTGAAAATCACCCAGTCTACAGTGAGTCTCAGGCTTAAAAACCTGGAGGCAGAGCTTGGTTGCACCCTCATCAACCGGCGCCGCGGTGAACGCAGTTTAGAGCTGACTCCGGCAGGGAAGGCCTATCTTCGCTTCGCCGAACAAATGCGGGATATTTCGCAGGATATGAACTCGGACGAAAACGCAGGAGGTTCATTGAAGATAGGAGGTGTCGACAGTGCAAACGTGTTCCTTCTTCCCCCGGTGGTCCGATCACTGCTCACTCACAACCCGCCAGTGAAAATTATCATGGAAACTCACCAAAGCTGGCAGATCCAGGACCTGATAGAGCGGAGACAGTTGGACGCAGGATTTGCCATCACTGTCCAGCGATCACCGAATATCATCGTCCAGCCGGTTATCACCGAGGAATATTTTCTGATGCGCCTTCCAAGGGATGGAGAAAGCAGCAAAATGGTGGTAGACGCACGAATCCTTGATCCTCTGGAAGAGCTGCACATCAACTGGGGAAGCAGCTATATGCTCTGGCATGACCAGATCTGGAATCCTCTTGAAACCGTTTACATTCAGCTGGACACCGTTGCCTGCATAACGCAGATGCTTTTCTCGCCGAAACAGTGGGCAATTGTCACGGCTTCCGTAAAAGATTTTTTTGGTGACCGATACCTTTTTCAGCGCCTCGATCCGCCGCCGCCGCCGAGGCCGATACACCTTCTTATGCACCGTCACCCCCGCCTGAGCGCAGTAAAGGGGCTCAAAATTCTAGGAGCCTGTCGGACTGGCCTCCAGGACTCCGTCTCATGAGCGCCATCGACTCCGGGTTTCTAAACTTCCGGATACGAAAGCGTCGTTTTCAACGCTCCGAGGGGTGAATTCACACCTTACGGG
>Ga0228535_1002606_pt1 | contig 16457 bp, 11 predicted proteins | sample SJ1metagenome_FD_168457 | JGI IMG/M metagenome (GOLD analysis project Ga0228535, IMG submission 168457) | Enriched culture of PCE-dechlorinating microbial communities from Ithaca, New York, USA - SJ1 | ecosystem: Engineered > Modeled > Simulated communities (microbial... > Unclassified | place... | reverse complement strand
CGTACAGGACCCCTCCCCGGTATTTCTTCAGGAGTTTGCCTACCTCCTGGGCGCCCAGGGGGGAAGCCCAGCAAATGACCGCCGTCAAAAGAAGCATCACCGCCACTGCCGTTTTCGCTCTCATGCCCATAGTTGACTCCTTTTCTTGCATTGCAATCCCTGAAGAAAGGTGTTCGGAGACGTTTGTCTCCCTGTTTGGAATTGAATAGGCTGTTCGCTGCGAATCGCCGGTTATCGAGTATAACCACCTTCGCATGAGGTGGCGGCCGGTGGAGACAATGGTATGAATCGACGTGCACTGTGACCCATCGAGCATGTAAGGGGATATGTCCCGTATCGAACGTATGGTTGCCTCCGCCGTGCCCTGCTTTTCATTGCTGGGGATTTGCTTTTCCAACGGCACGTCCATACGGAAGGGCACTCTGCATGTCAAGGAGATTTTAACCATACAGATCTTCCGCAACGGATCGGCAAAATAGGGGTTGTGCCCATTGCGGGAGATCTTGATCAGGTGAGCGAACCCCCCGGGTGAAAACAAGGGCTGAATTATGGCCTGTATCTGACCTTGAGGATGCGATAGAATTATTTTGCCGGGAGGTGTGTTGGTGAAGGATGCAACAAAATACGCGATGGCGATTTCTTGCCGCATATCCATGATGCTTATCGGCTCAAGCGTCCTCGCACAAGATGACAAAAATGCGTCATCTCCAGTCGTGAATGAACTCAAGGCCCTTTTGGACGACAAGCGACCTGACCTCAAGAATTCCTTGATAAGATTGATCGATGACAGCGCAAAGGACAAAAAGTCCTACTGGCATAAGCACAACAACCTGGAAGCATTTTATATATTCCTGGATACGTGGCGAACTTATACTCCCAGTAAGATTGCAAACGCTCAATACTACTCGGAAATATTCAAATCCCTGTATAGAAGAAAGGATATAAAGAACAAAATTTATTATATCGATGATGGAATCAGTTTTGTGCGGGACAAGGACTTCACGGATTGGATGCAGAAATTTGTCCAAGAACGCGGGGTGTTCATGGACAGCAAAGCGTCTGCGGCCTCGGCGAATCAATGGGTCCACGATGGCACGATCGATAGGTGTTCCTATCAGATTCCCGAGGGCGGGTTTGTATCCTTCAACGATTTCTTTACCCGTAAATTGAAACCGGGCGCACGCCCCATTTCGGGTCCGAATAACAATGCCGTGCTGATATGCCCTGCAGATTGCAAGATATCCCCTATCTCTTATGCCTTGACCTCCGATCAGGACTTCGAGGTGAAAGGTGATACCTACAATATCGCGGCGTTGCTCGGAAGTGTCGAACTGGCGAAGAAATTCGCAGGAGGAACTGCCATTGTTTGCCTTCTTTATCCCAAAGACTATCACCGCTTTCATGCACCGGTAACGGGCACGATAGCAGCCAAGGGATACTTGGACGACAAGCATTATTATTACGGTTTTAAAGGTATTGTGAAATACTTCTCCGAGTATCACCGCGCCTATTATCTGATTAACACAAAGCAGTCTGGACAGGTCGGCTTTGTGGCCATCGGGATGAGCGACATCAACTCCGTCAACATGCCCCTCCCCGTCGATTTGAACAAAGAAATAAAGAAAGGCGACGAAATCGGTTATTTCGCATATGGCGGTTCCGGGATCGTCATGCTTTTTGAACCTGGCGTGCTTAAAATGTCTCTGCCTACAGGTTCTAAAAACGGGGGTGGTGCTTCAAACACCGGACAGTTCATACCGATGGGAATGAAGATAGGCAACTTATTGGTGCAAAGGTGAACCTCAAAATGTAAGGGACTCCCTTGGATAATGGCTTCAAATAGTCCCTGGTCATGTTTTTCAGTAACGATACTTGCGGCATAGGGTCTTGGTTGTCAAAGCGCCGTTCGCATTCCTTCTTGTTTGCCTTGGGTCAGTCGACTCTGACTTGTAAGTTATCCTTAACGATTCCAATCAGCTAAGGCATTCCTTCCGGGAATGCTGTGGCCCCGATCAATGAGGCGCTTGGACTGAAGTGTCCAGGTGACTCTGGGGGCGTTTCCCTTTTCGCACACAAAAACAACTAATTGATCGCTCTTGTCCCGGAATTATTGATTGACTGGATTCAGGTTTAATGTTTCCATATCATTATATGACCATCTATGGGCTACCTGTAGCCGATGGACTTCCTTCCTCGAACTGTTGTTTTCCTCATTCCGGATCTTTCTTTAGCTATCGGCGGCAGCCTGTAGATCACTTCCGCGACGAAAGGATCTGAATTATGAAGCTGAGCACCAAAATCGTGTCTGGTTTTCTGTTCGTTTTCCTCATAACGGGAATCATCGTGTTTATCGGTTGGCAGGGGCTCTCATCGGTAAGCGACCGAGCTTTTAAATCCGATGACAGCCAGACGATTTTGCGGCTGCTTCTGGAAGCCCGCCGACATGAAAAGAACTTTATCCTCCGGGGCGAGCAGGAATATGCCGAAAGGGTCCAAAAAGCTATCAATGAGTTGAAGGAGATTGCCCAGGGATTGAAAGGTAGGTCCAACGATCCGGTCAATAAGGACTACATGGATAAAATCCTTGCGGCTACAGCCATCTATGAGAAGAATGTCTTTTCGCTCTTCGATCTTAGGAAAACACGGGGCATAAGCAATGAGGAGATGACAACCCGTTTGCAGTCACTGGATAAAGTGCTGATGGACTCCGGCAGGGAGGTGGAAAAGTATTGTCAGGAAATTAGAAACATCCAACTTGCGCAGATGAAAAGTCAGGCGCGCAGGGCGGTCAACTTGATGCTCGGAGGCGCTTTGATTACGGTCCTGCTGGGAATGGCGTTGGCGTTTCTCATTACCAGAATGATCACCAGACCGGTAAAGCAGGTCATTGAGGAACTGTCCTCAGGGGCAGGCCAGGTCGACTCCGCCGCGAATGAAGTGGCCAAGTCCAGCGAGACTCTGGCCGAAGGGGCCACAGAACAGGCTGCGTCCCTTGAGGAGACTTCCGCTTCACTGGAAACCCTGTCCTCGACGATCAAGAAGAATTTAAGCAGCATCGAGGATGCCAGGGCGATTATGAACGACGCTAAAATGATCGTCCGAGATGCGGATGAAAAACTGGCGTTGCTGATCAGCGCGGTATCAGGAATCAATGAAAAAAGCGTGGGAATCGGTAAGGTCATTAAAACAATTGAAGACATTGCCTTTCAGACGAATCTCCTGGCACTCAACGCAGCGGTGGAAGCGGCCAGAGCCGGAGATGCCGGAGCGGGCTTTTCCGTTGTTGCCGACGAAGTTCGCAATCTGGCAATCAGGGCGTCCGAAGCGGCAAAAAACAGTACGCTGATGATTGAAGAATCCATCAGTGCGGTAAAAAGCGGGGCTTCACTTACGGAATCCACCAAAGAAGCGTTCGTCAATCAGCAAAACCTTTTCATGAAGATATCCAAGTTAATCGACGAGATAGGGACCGCGTCCTCAGAACAGGCAGAGGGTATTTCTGAAATCAACAAGGCCATAGCGGAAGTTGGGGTGGTCGTTCAGGGTAACGCGTCCAGCGCAGAGGAAGTGTCGGCAACTTCTCAGGAACTGAGTGCGCAGGCTGCCACCATGAAAGGACATGTGGGGAAGCTCACAACCCTGATAACCGGATAAGGGAAAGCCTTTATTTCGCGGGCGTGCAGGCAATGGATCCTAGGGGGCCATTCATTTTTTGAGAAGAAAGGACCCTCTGATGAACCAGAGTGATCAGTTACGTCTTTTCATTGAGCAGGCGCCGGTGGCCATAGCCATGTTCGATCATGAAATGCGCTATGTAAGCGTAAGCCGCCGGTGGCTTACAGACTACAATCTCGGCGAGTGGGATTTAACAGGCTTATCACACTATGAAGTTTTCCCGGAAATTACCGACACATGGAAGGCGATTCACCGGCGATGCCTGGCCGGCGAGGTGATGAGGGAAGACAATGACCGATTTGAACGGGCCGATGGCTCGGTTCAATGGCTCCGATGGGAAGTGCGCCCCTGGCGGGATGATATTGGAAATGTGGGAGGGATAATCATCTTCAGTGAGGACATCACGGCGCGTAAACATGCCGAGGAGAGTTTGCTTGAAAGCGAGGCGCGCTTCAGAACCCTCGTCGAAGAGGCACCCGAGGCGCTCTTTGTGCACAGTGATGGCCATGTCAAGTACGTCAATCCGGCCTTCCTCGATCTCATGGGTGCGGCAACACCCGAAGATTTGCTTGATAGGGATATCACGCTGATTATACCACCGGAATATCATGAGGCCGCTCCCAACCACATCAAGCGTCAAAAGGAAACGGGAATGAGGATGCCGTTTTTGGAGCGGGAATACCTGCGGATGGACGGTTCGCGTGTCCCCGTGGAAACTTCGACGGTGTTCATCAAGTTTCAGGGATGCGATGCACACTTGGTCTTCGTGCGCAACATCAGCGAACGGAAAGAAATTGAAGGCAGACTTCTGAAAAGTGAGGAACTATACCGTATTGTTTCCGATTTCACTTACGATTGGGAATATTGGATGGGAACAGATGGCCGTTTCCGATACATCTCACCGTCGGTGGAGCGCATTACCGGCTATTCGGTTTCCGATTTTCAGGAAGATTCCGGATTGATTTGTCGCATCATCCATCCTCAGGACCGTCACCGAATGGAGGCGCATATCTCGGCTATACAGGACCGGAATGTAGACGAACAAAATCTCGAATACCGAATTGTGACAAAAAGCGGTGAGGAGCGATGGCTGAGTCATGTCTGCATCCCTATTGCCCTGGCCGATGGAACTTACATGGGACGCCGCGCAAGTAATCGGGATATCACGGAGGAAAAGAAGACCGAGTCAGACCTGAAGAAGAGTGAAGAATTTTACAGGTTGCTTGCAGAGAACGCCTCCGACGTGATCTGGCTGTTTGATGTCGCCACTGGACGCTTCACCTATGTCAGTCCCTCAGTGGAACGTCTGCTGGGTTATACTGCCGAGGAGGTGGTGGGTCAAACCCTAGGTCAATTTCTTCCTTCCGACGCCTATCGATCCATATCTGAAACGTTACAGGAAAGAATTGAGCGATATCAACTGGGAGACGAATCCCGGAAAGTCCTGACCACCGAAGTCGATCAACTGCGAAAGGACGGGTCCCTGGTCTCGACAGAGATGGTCACCACGCTGCTCGCCGACGAAATGAGGCAGGTCAAAATGATTATCGGCGTGACCCGTAACATCACCGAACGCAAGCAGATGGAAAAAGAGGGGGAAAAACTCCAGGGACAGTTGCTCCAGGCACAGAAAATGGAATCGGTGGGGCGGTTGGCGGGGGGAGTCGCCCACGATTTCAATAACATGTTGGGGGTGATCCTGGCTCATTCCGAATTGGCGATACTTGGAATAGATCCATCGCAACGGCTGCATGCCCACATAAGGGAGATCAAGAAGGCGGCTGAGCGGTCGGCATCCCTGACCCGACAGCTTCTGGCTTTTGCCCGCAAGCAGATCATCTCACCACGGGTGATTGACTTGAATGAGGTCGTTGAAGGGACGCTCAAGATGCTGCGGCGACTCATCGGGGAGGATATTGATCTTGCCTGGCTGCCAGGGGAGATTTCGTTTCAGGTCAAGATGGACCCCTCTCAGATCGATCAACTGTTGGCAAATCTCTGCGTGAATGCCAGAGATGCCATCTCGGGTGTCGGCAAGGTTACGATCGAGACGAGAAATGTTTCGCTTGACGCCGAATACTGTGCAACGAATCCCGGTTTTTTACCCGGAGAATATGTGCTGCTGGCCGTAAGCGACAATGGTTGCGGCATGAACAAGGAAACCCTGAACAAGCTGTTTGAGCCTTATTTTACCACGAAGGAATTAGGCAAGGGGACTGGCTTGGGGTTGGCGACGGTTTACGGCATTGTGAACCAAAACGGGGGATTTATCAACGTTTACAGCGAGCAGGGCAACGGCTCGACCTTTAAGATCTATCTGCCCAGGTATCGCGGGGAGACCGAAACACTGCAGCAGGAGGAACCGACGGAACCGGTGCCCAGGGGGCAGGAAACCATTCTGCTGGTGGAAGATGAGCCGCAGATGCTGGAAGTGACCAAGATGATGCTCCAGAATCAGGGGTATACCGTGCTGGCCACATCGAGGCCGAAGGAGGCGATCCGTCTGGCAAAGCAACACAAAGGAAAGATCGATTTGCTGGTCACCGATGTTGTGATGCCCGCGCTGTCCGGAAAGGACCTGGCAAAACAGCTGTTGTCCCATTACCCGGACCTCAAGTGCCTGTTCATGTCCGGCTATACTGCCGATACGATCGCCCATCACGGTGTGCTGGACGAAGGGGTCCATTTCATCCAGAAGCCCTTTTCGATCAAAGATATTGCAGTGAAAGTCCGGGAGGTGCTCGGCAATTAAACGCGTCGCGTCAGGCTCATGTCGGGCAAGAGATATTCTACGACAAGTTTCTCGATGCTTTTGAGCCCCATGCCCAGGTACCTCATGGCAAATGAATTATTCTTGATCATCGCTGCGTAGGGCGGCATATGATTCTTCCCGTACTTGATCCGTGAAGCGCCTTATGCTGCCTGCTTCGATGTTGAGAGACAGAAGCGCCTGACGGGTGACCTCCAGACCGGCCTCAAACTCCGGCTGAATCACTTCTTTTACACCCAACTTGCGTAACATTCCTATTTCATCGGTGGTCTCTACGCGTGCGACGATTTTTAGTCCTGGATTCAACTGCAGGGACTTCTCCACAATGCTTCGGGTAACATTCGTAGAGGGAGTGGTGATGATTAAAAGATTCGCCTGTTCAATTCTCGCGGCATTCAAAACAATACTTTGACCGGCGTCCCCATATACCAAAGCGATTCCTGTTTCCCTCAATCGCTCGATTTGGCGGGAGTCAAACTCGATTGTCACGAATGTAACGTTTAAACTCTTCAAAACGTGCGCCACATACGATCCCACCCGCCCTGCTCCTGCAATAATGACATGATGATGCAAGTCATTCTGGGGGAAATTCATTGTTTGCAGCGGTTCATGCTTGAACCTCCGTTTCCGGAGGGCATAGAGCGGCGCGGTAAGATCCGAGAGAAACGGCGTCAATATCATGGTGATGATGGCTGTCGTAAGAATTAAAGAGAACAACTCTGTGCTTATCGATTTGGTATTAACGCCGACCCTTGCAAGAACAAACGTGAATTCTCCCACCTGTGAAAGACCGAGTCCTATGGCAATGGGGATGACGTTCCCATAACCAAAGAAAATAACGAGCACCGAAAATATCAGGCCTTTGCCTATGATAATCAGCAACACCAACAACGAGACCAGCTTCAGGTTTGCATATAGGAAAGCGGGATCCAGCAGCATTCCTATGGAAACGAAAAAAAGCAGGCCGAATACATCCCGCAATGGGATGATGTCGCTCAGCGCTTGATGGGCGTAATCGGACTCTCCCAGGATCATCCCTGCTACAAAGGCACCAAATGCGAACGAAAGCCCAAAGAGATATGTTGCATAGCCGACCCCGAGACCTGTCGCTGTAACCGTCAATATAAAAAGCTCTCGTGACTTCCAAGTGGCCACATAGGCCATGAATTTCGGGATAACCCTTGTTCCAACAATGATCATCAGGCCGAGAAAAACAGCGGCTTTCAGTGCAGCCCATCCCAAGAGCGGAACCCCCACCTGCGGATGGCTCAACTGGGGGAGCATGATCATCAGGGGAATAACGGCCAGGTCCTGTACGATCAACATGCCGATCATGACCCGGCTTGAGAGGGTGCCCATAAGCCCTCTATTCATCATGGTTTTCAAAATAACCATCGTGCTGGAAAGGGAGATCAGGGCCCCTATCCATAGGGAAGCAATATTTTCAAATCCAAGCAGCTTCCCCACTGCAAAACCATATGCAATCGTCAGGATCAGTTGAATGGGCGTCCCGATAAGGGCTACTTTCCGCACCGGTTTAAGCTGCGTGAATGAAAATTCAAGTCCGAGGGAGAAAAGCAAAAGGGCCACGCCTATCTCGGCCAGTAGCTCAATATTGTGGATGTCCGTGATTGTGATTCCCCCGGTATGGGGGCCAACCAGAACACCAGCCAGAATATAGCCAAGGATAAGCGGCTGTTTCAGTAATTGAGCAATGAGGCCCCCAATCAGGGCGGCAACAACGATAATGGCTATGTCAGCGGTTATTCCCATAAAAAGTCATGGCAAATGATGTTTATACCCCCCCAAAAAGGGCGGCGATGTGACCCCGCCCCTCCCAGATAAACACGCTGGAATCGCTCGACTCGGCCAGCAGATTCCGCCATGAAATCTACATGAGTTTCTTTTATTTGTCGATCATTCAATACCGGAAGAGGTGGTCAACATGATGGATTTAAAAACTCGTGGATTCCAAATGGAAATCATGATAATAAACGCATCACCTGAAAGACAGTTGAAAATGTTCCATCCCGTATAAACATACTGGAGGGAAACATGGGCTGTTCTGTTGATCTGCAATGTGCCTTTAGGAAAGACTGGATCAAAAAGAGAGGAGGAAAACCCAGCAACATGTCCTTGATCAAGGTGTCTGGCGACAGCATGGTGCCCACCCTGCTGCCCGGTGACCTTGTCCTCGTAGATCATTCCCGCACCACAGTAACCCTCCAAGGCGGCATTTACGCCATTTCCATAGACCAGGAGATCATGATCAAACGGATCCAGGTCCTCTTCCACGAAAACAAACTCCGCATTCTCAGCGATAATACTCACTACGCCCCCATTGAGGCCAGCCCGGATAAGGTAAAAGTCAACGGCAAAGTCATATGGTTTGGAAGGGAGATGGAACGTTAAAATAGCTTAACGGCAGGAATAGAATTGGTGCAAATTGAAATATAGCTATTATCGGTAACTCCCAACTATTTATCAATTAATGCCTTATTAAGGAGAAGAAATAGTGCAGATAAACGGAGACTTAATTGCCTTTGGCTTAATACATTTATCAGATATCCACTTTTCATCCGATCATGATTTCATTTCTAAGAAATATAGCTCCTTCTTTAATGCACTGAAAGATGACTTTCTCGGCTGTAGTCAAATATTTGTGGTCGTAAGTGGTGATATTGCAAATGAAGGTTTAAAATCCGAATATGAGCAAGCCACGAATTTTTTTAAACAATTATCAGAAGATCTCAAGGGGAGGTATAGATCAGTAAAGCTTAAGTTCATTTTGGTCCCAGGAAATCATGATTGTGACTTTTCCTTACCGGTGAAATCAGGGAAAAAAGAAGCACGGAGGATTGACTACAGCACCATAGGAGTTGGTAGTAGCTATATTGATAGTAGGATTAATTTACAGAAAAACTTTTGGGATTTCTATAGTATTTACTCAGAAGTCCCCAAGAATAAAATCTTTTACAGAATAATAGAAGAAATTAATAATAAGAAAATATGCTTTCATTGTTTCAATACTGCATGGATGTCTGATATAAACGAGACACCAGGTCACTTATTCTTTCCCGTGAAATCCGTTCCCGAATTGGCTGACCAGGTCAACTATGATATTAATATTGCAGTTTTTCACCATCCCACAAACTGGCTAAATCCAAATACACAAGAAAACAATAAGCGAGAGTTTCAAAATCTTCTTGATAATATTTCCTCTCTTCAAATTGTCGGTCATGAACATAAAAATGAAATCCGACAAGCTGAAGATCTTGATAAATTTGATTCCAAAAATATTTCCTTCGCCGGAGACATCTTCCAAGATTTAGAAAATCGACAAGAGTCCGGATTTCAAACAATTATTATAACCCCCTCCCATAATAAATTGAAATTGATCCGCTATAGGTGGAATAAAACTAAAACTTTGTATCAGCAATGTCCCCAAAAAGAAATATTCCTTGAGAAGACATCAAAAAAAGCACTTAAGTTGCAGGAAAGCTTCGTGTCAAAGATAAATGGGCTTAACTTGCCTTTGTCTTCTGATTATAAAGAGGTACTGCTTTCTGATCTTTATGTCTATCCTCATCTTGAACATATAAAACAGGAATCAAGTAAAAGAATGGAGGATTACATAGATTCATCAAAGCTGCTTGATATGCTGAAAGAGGGTATACATGTGATGGAAGGTGAAACCCAAATAGGTAAAACCTCTTTGCTAAACAAGTTGACACTGGATTTATATGAAAAAGGATTCTACCCCATACTATTAGATGGTTCAAAAATACTGAACGATAACTATGAGAAGATACTTAGAGAAGCATTTAGGGTACAATATGTTACTGAAGATGACAGCTATGATAGATACAAGCAATTACCTAAGAAGAATAAGGTCCTCTTGATTGACGATTTTCATGCCTGCCAGTTACGCAAGACCAATCGTAACGAACTCATAAAGTATTTCGAAGACCTATTTGGCTTCATTTTCATGACGATTGATTCAATTTACGGAATGCTTTCTCAATGTCAAATTTCTTTTAAGAATAACCACCTCTATTCGATAAAGCAACTCGGCTATTCAAAACGCAATTTACTAGTTGAAAAATACATTAAGTATAAATACTCGGATAATCCTGATACTAGTGAACTGGCAGATAAGATAAAAATCACCTTCGACAAGCTTTGTCAGATTCTTGGTAATAAACTCATACCCTCATATCCAGTATTTGTATTAACGATAATTCAGGCACTTGATTATACGCCCCTTGACATAAACGAAACATCGTACGGTTATTGTTACCAAACCCTGATACATTTGGCGCTTAGCAAAGCAGGTGTCATAAAAGACCACATAGACGCCTATATCAATTTCATTACTGAGTTAGCGTTTGATATATTTTGTAAAAAAGCAAAATCAATTTCTGAAAGGGAATTTAAGGATTTTCACGTGAAATATTGCAAAAAATATTGGGCTCCAGACTATGCAATAATGAACGATAAACTCATAAGGTCTAAGATACTTAAAAGTGAGTATGGAGAATATCAATTCTCATACATTTATGTCTTATATTTTCTCGCTGCAAAAAGAATAGCTGAGATGATAGATAATGCAAAAGGTAGGGAGATAATTAAGTCACTGTTTGAAAACTTACATATTGAAAAAAATGCAAATATTCTCGTCTTTGTGACACACCATACAAAGAATTATGAATTTATTCAGGAATCAATCTACACAGCCATGACCCCATTTAACGAAATTGAGCCAATTACCTTAGAAAAAAAATCCAAATATTATACTCTACTCGAAGACATAGTGGGAGAAATTAAGAATGACGTGATTGAGATGAGGGATCCGGTACAAGAAAGAAATAGACGATTGGTGGAACAAGATGAGATTGAGCGGGAAGCTGATGACGCTGATGACGAGGACTCTAAGAGTGATGAGATCGAAAATAATATTCAAATACGTCCTTTTCTTCATGCGATCAGATCTATAGAAATAATTGGCCAAATAGTCAAAAATAGGAAGGGTTCTTTAGATAAGGCCACACTAAAAGATATGATAAATGAATTGTATAATACAGGGTTTCGGATGGTTGGAGCTTTGGGGGATTTGATTAAGCAAGGGAAGGAGGACGTTGCAGAAGCAATACAAGAGAAGGTCAAAGCTAAAGATACAAGTTATGACATTGAAGTTAGAGTTTATCGTTTTCTCCATTTTATATCATTACAGGCCTGTCTTGGAATATTTTCTAAGCTAGTCCAGTGTGTAGGGGTTAGGGAACTTCAGGACCTCTTTAACGATGTGGCAAGTGAAATCGATTCTCCAGCGGCTCATTTAGTATCTTTTAGCATCAATTCATACTATGGTACAATTAACATGAAGGAGTTAGAAAGACTCTCAAAGGAATTTGCTGATAACTTTGTAGCTTTTCAAATACTGCGTTCAAGAGTCAAAGCGTATATATATAATAATCATGTTGATTATAAGCTTAAGCAAAGAATTGGTGCATATCTAAAAATGAATGTAACTCCGCAAATTGCTAATCAGTAGTAGGCATATTCTTGATAATGGCCAATCTGCTGAGGGATAAACTGAAAAAATTACTCGCTTCCCGGACAGTCAGTCTTCTCTTCGGTTAAGATGTTTTTCCCCCCTCAAAAAAGACCTTAGCAACATAACATCCTTAACTCTTCTATCCTATTAGTGAATATCAAAAATAGCCGTTGAATGTTTTCCGTTCCTGTATGCTGAAACTTCAATGAAATTAGATCTGTTTGGTGTTCTGCTAGACAATGGAACGGAATGTTCACAATTTTTGCGTAAATAATTGTTGACAGGACAATTATTTTATATTAGGTGTTCTCAAAACGGGAGAACGTTCATCAATAGAACGTGACGTGTTTAAATGAGAGGCAGGAAACAGGAGGTGAAATATGAGGGGGTATTTTGGGGAAATATTGGCGAAGCAGAGAAGGGAGAGAAAGGTAACCTTGAGAAAGCTTAGTCAATTGGTCGGTCTTTCCCCCAGTTTCTTATCTGAAATAGAAGCTGGAAAACGACTCCCACCAACAGATGAATCTAAAGTTCGCGATATTGCAATTGTATTGGGAATTGACCAAGAAGATTTTGCTATGGCAGCTCGTAGAGAACGGACTAAGAAGAATACTGCTTTTATTGAGAAGTTGTTTGAAACTGATCCAGATGTGGCTTATGCATTCTGCCGGGAAGCAGAGGATGCGACATCAGACACAATACCTCAGGTCCTTAAGGACCTACTGAGGAGGTTAGAAAAAAAGGGGGATAATTGAGTATGCAGACCAAGGTTATTGTTGTTCCTGGGCTCTCAAAGAGGAAAATTGAACATATTGCGTTGGGCTTACTAACGGAAATTCAACCAGAAGCTCTAAATCAAGATGTGCCAGTAGATGTGGAATCTCTGTACGAATTTCATGTTCCAGAAAGATGCGGAATAAAGATATGTTACACTGATTTAAGCAAATTGGGCCCGGGAATCCTTGGTTACACTGATGCTCGATACCGGATGAGTTTTGTAGATAAGACCCTTAGCGACTCACCGGAAAGAGCCATGTCTAGGAGATTCAGGACAACTGTCGTTCATGAATCTTTCCACTGCCTGCACCATGTTCCTCTCTTACAACATTTTATCTCAATATCGCATCGTCACGATGATACCCGTCTTTATCGGGTTGAAAAAAGTAAGGTGAGGCCATTTGAAGATCCGGAATGGCAGGCATGGGAATTTGCCAGAGTGTATTTGATGCCAACACAAAGAACCATGAATTACTACCAACGGGGGTTGTCAGTGCGACAAATGGCGGACATTTTTGACGTTAACCCAATATTCGTGGAGGTTAGACTGAAAAAGATGGGATTAGAAACAGAATAAGGGGTCCGGCAAGACCCCTTATTCCGCAATCCGCGGACTACGTTCATATGTTTTGGAGGACACCTGCGAACGTAGTAAACCCTCTTCAAGTTGAAGAGGGCTGGCCGCACTCATGGTGTAAAGAACTCTCTTACTTCTTAGATCACCATGTGACCAGATTGTCAAGAAAAATCTATTGTCCTCCAGAAAGGGGATCCATATGGAGCCGAATAGCTTCATGGACTCCCGCAGAATCCTTTATTTTATCTTCCGTCCTTGGATTACGCGGAAAGATGGAACACGGGATTATGCGAGGAATCATGGCTTCCGAGCGTGGAGAATTCCAGTGTACGAAAAGTAACTGGATAAACATGCTTTGACGGTCATGGCGGGTTGGACCCCCACCTGGGAACAGAACGGGGGTATATATCTTATTTACTGGAGGAAGTATAATGAGTAGGAAAACAACACATGTAGTACCTGGTCCCGACAATAACTGGAAAATCATCCAGGGAGGGGCAGAAAGAGCGTCTGCTTATTTTCCTTACAAGAAAGATGCAGTTAATCGAGCGAGGGAGATAAGCCAAAATTTGGGAAGTGAGCTTGTAATCCACAACCAGAATGGGAAAATATCCCAAAGTGACAGTCATGGTAATGATCCCTGCCCACCTAAAGGATAGACTTAGTTAGCACCGAGATGGGGAAAACTATAATTTCAAGGAGGAATGCCTCGCAGCTACGCGGGGCATTCTTTTATTCAAACAATTGAGCAATTATTTGTCGCCGATTTCATTGATCTATCCACAGGGTTTTTGAAAAACGTATTCGGCGACAAAACACAAGCGCCCCAGCCGTTCGTGAACGAGTCGCCCCGCGCAACCCCACCGTAACCTCTCATCTCTTCTTAAAATTTCCCACCTCTCAAGACAGATATCCCGCCGTATCTCGGCTTATCCCGGCGTATCCCGTTTGTCGCAGAATATCTTTATCCCCACAAACATTTATCCCCACAGTCTGCTTGGCGGGATACTCAGGAATTGTCCTCCAAAAGCACAAAGGGTTACAGCCATGACGACTGTAACCCTTTGAATTCACTGGTGGGTCGTATGGGAATCGAACCCACGACCAACGGATTAAAAGTCCGCTGCTCTACCGGACTGAGCTAACGACCCATTATCTGGAAAGCCCGACCTCTTAACAGGAACGGCCGGGCCTTGTCAAGGACAATCGTGGAGACCCCCGCCGCGCCTCAACCCGCAAAGGGATTGCCCAGGACGATTGTCTCGTCCCGGTCCGGGCCCACGGAGACGAGGACCATCTCGGCCCCGGAGAGCTTCTCCAGCCGGTCGATGTAGCGCCGGGTGTTGCGGGGCAGATCCTCGAGCCGTTTGGCCCCCCGGATGTCTTCGGTCCAGCCCTTCATCTCCTCGTAGACCGGCTTGCAGGCGGCCAGGGTCCTCGGGTTGGCCGGCACCGACTCGGTGAACTCCTCCTTGTCGGTCTTGTAGCCGGTGCAGATCTTCAGGGTCCCGATCCCGGTCAAGACGTCGAGCTTCGTCAGGGCCAGGCCGGTGATCCCGGAGACCCGGACGGCCTGGCGGATGAGGACCATGTCCAGCCAGCCGCAGCGCCTTTTCCGCCCCGTGGTCGCCCCGAACTCCTGGCCCACCTTCTGGAGTTGCGCCCCCGTCTCGTCGGTGAGCTCCGTCACGAAGGGGCCCTCGCCGACCCGCGTCGTGTAGGCCTTGCAGATCCCGATCACCGAGCCAAGGGACGCGGGCCCGACGCCGCTCCCGCAGGAGGCATTTCCCGCCGCAGTGTTGGAGGAGGTCACGTAGGGGAAGGTGCCGTGGTCGATGTCCAGGTGGGTCCCTTGGGCCCCTTCGAAGAGGATCTTCCGGCCCTTTTCGATCTCCCGCTGCAGGAGCACGGAGCAGTCGGCGGCGTAGGGGCGCAGCCGCTCGGCGTAGCCCCGGTACTCCTTATAGATGGCCTCCTCGTCCAGGGGCTCCTCGGAGAAGAGCTTCGTGAGGTAGAAATTCTTCTCCTCGACGTTCCGATGGAGCTTTTCCCGGAAGACCTCCTCGTCCAGCAGATCGCAGAGGCGGATGCCCACCCGGGCGATCTTGTCCTCGTAGGCCGGTCCGATGCCGCGGCCGGTCGTGCCGATCTTCTTGCCCGCGCCGTGCGCCTCCCGGGCGACATCGATACGCCGGTGGTAGAGCAGGATCATGTGGGCCTTTTCGCTCACCAGGAGCTTGGTCCCGGCCGGCAGGAGGCTGCGGCCGCTCAGGTGGTCCAGCTCTTCGATCAGCACGGCCGGGTCCACGACCACGCCGTTACCGATGATGCAAAGCTTGCCGGCATGGAGGATGCCCGACGGGATCAGGTGGAGGATCGTCTGTTCGCCCTTGACCACCAGAGTATGGCCGGCGTTGTTGCCTCCGTGAAACCGGACGATAACGTCGGCCTTTTCGGCGTACAGATCCACAACCTTGCCCTTCCCCTCATCCCCCCATTGGGTTCCTACCACGACTACATTTGCCATAACGATCCAACTCCTGATTTGATAGACTGTAAAACCTTCTAGATCTCCAGGTCGCTGACCTCGACCACATGGGGCAGTTTCTGGAGTTTCCCCATGACATCCGGGGGGACCACGTTGTCCGTGTTCAGAACGACCATCGCCTTCCCGTCGATCTGCTCGCGGCCCAGGTAAAGGCGCGAGATGTTGATGCCGTTGTCACCCAGGGTCGTTCCGATGTTGCCGATGACGCCGGGCTTGTCCTCGTTGAACATGACGAGCATCCTCCCCTCCGGGATGACCTCGACGGTGAACTGGTTGATCCGGACGATCCGCGGCTCCTGGCGTCCGAAAATCGTACCGGCCACCGTGGTCTTTTCCTTGCCTGTCTTGATCGTGACGGAGATCATGCTCGTGTAGTCCTTCACCTCGCTGCTCTTGGATTCCACGACCTTGATCCCCCTTTCCTTGGCGACCACAGGGGCATTGATGTAATTGACGCTTTCGTTGAGGATGGGGGTCAACAGGCCCTTGAGCAGGGAGATGGTCACCGGGGCGATATTGAAATTGAGAATCTCGCCGCTGTACTCGATCGCCA
>Ga0228535_1002605_pt1 | contig 16465 bp, 15 predicted proteins | sample SJ1metagenome_FD_168457 | JGI IMG/M metagenome (GOLD analysis project Ga0228535, IMG submission 168457) | Enriched culture of PCE-dechlorinating microbial communities from Ithaca, New York, USA - SJ1 | ecosystem: Engineered > Modeled > Simulated communities (microbial... > Unclassified | place... | reverse complement strand
AAAAAGCCCGCGCTCCAGGCGCTTCTCCAGCACCGGTGCCAGATGCGGCAACAACGTGCGATGATCGGGAATGAGAACCTGCCAGGCGTACATGTCCCCCAAAACCGCCCCCGACGCCAGAGCAATCCGCGAAAGAGGGGCGTCGGGATGCAGATCGAGCCGGATGTAGGGTTTTCCCCGTTCATCCGCGAGACGGCGGCAGTATCCAAGAAGCGAGGCCCCCATTTTCCAGGAAATCCCCTCGCTGACCTCGCTCACAATGAGGCCGCTGCCGAACCCGAACCGGGGAAGACGAGCATATCCCTTTCGTCCTCCGGCGTCCTCGAAAATCAAAAACTCCGAGCCGTACTCCGTCTGCTGTCCGTCCGTGAGCAGATACGTCCAGTGCTCCGCACCACGAACGGCGGAGACGACATTGGCTCGGGCAAACGCCTCGTCCTCTTCAACCAAGAAGGGAATGTCCTCGATGCCGGCAGGGCGAAACGTCACATTTCCCGGCTCTTCCTTCGCCACCGCATGGAGAGGAAGGTCGATGTGCGCGCACAAAGGCAGGGCATAGCGGAAACCCAACTTGTCATAAAAACCGGGGATGCCCTGGATGACGACGAGATGGAAACCATTCTTCCGAACCGTCTCCATGAGCGCGGCGTGCAGGCGCCGCATCAGACCCTGCTTGCGGTGCGCCTCGCCGGTACCGACGATTCCCAGTTCGGCCACGTCGAGGACGACATTCTCCATCCTCCATTTCCACGGAATGAGCGCGCATCCTGCAGCGATTTCGCCGCTGGAATCCTCTTCCGCGAGAAACCACGAACGCCCTTCCATCCGTGGAAAATGAAGAGCCAGGGATTCCGCAAAATTCCCCACCTTTTCAGGTTCGAAAACCTGGTTGAAAAAATGGCGAAGTCGGGGTCCATCCTTTCGAAGGTCGGCGCCCTTGAACGTATATCGATTCATGACAACTGTGCTCCTTTTTCGGTCCTTCACCCGTCATCGACGAGTGTTTTCGGAGGGGATCACGCCTTCCTCGCGACCGAAACGGCGGCACTGCAACGATTTTTCGATTCCATCACGCAGAGGCCGCTTCGACCGCGCCTCCGCAAACACGCCTCACGTCCCCCTGAGAGCTGAACATCCACACACACCCTTTCCATGAAGTAATCCCGCCAGTGGCGAAATCCAGGCAATCATATCACAAAAGAAAATCCCTCCCGGACCTTTCGGGAGGGATACGCACCGGAATTCCTTCTCGGAATTTCCTTTCCGATTTGTCCCGCTGCGGACATTTTTAGAGAAGCTTGTTCAGAGCTTCCTATAGCTTGTTCCCCACCGAGAATCCTTCGTAAACTGCATAAAGAATATTCCTCGGCGAGGAACAATCCCCGATCCGGTAAACTTCAGGGAAGATGTCTTCACATCTGGGAGAAATCGTCCTGTCCGGTTCCATGCCCTGGGCAAAAAGGATGAAATCGTAGGTCTCGTCAAGAATTTCTCCGCTCCCGTTTTCGTAACGGACAGCTTCCGGCGAGATTTCGACCAGCCTGATCCTGTCTTTTATCCCGACTTTTAACTTGAACAGGCTGGACAGGGTCTCGTACCGGTTGATGGGGTCCATGTCTGCGCCCAAGCTGTCCTTTTCCCTGCGGGTCACCACGGTTGTTCTGAACCCTTTCTGGGCAAGATAACATGCCGTTTCACACCCGATAAGACCACCACCAACCACAAGGACTTTCTCCGTCCCTTCCGGGATGGAGGCGGTCCCCTCAAGGAGTTCGACCGCCTGAGCGAAGAAACCTCTGCTCCCCGGGTTTTTTATCGTCGGGAGCCGTTTCGAATCGGGCAACGCACCGGTAGCAACCACAAGGGCATCGAAGCCTCCCCCCGAAAGAGCCATCTCCGTTATTTCAATCCCGACGCGGATCTCTACGTTCAATTTGGCAAGTTCACCCTGGAGCCACTCGCTCAACCACCGAATCTTGCTTTTCTCCTCTAAAATGCCGGCGGCAGCCAATCTCCCGCCCAGAGCCGTTTTTTTCTCGATCAGCGTGACCGTGTGGCCGCGCAAGGCGGCCACACGGGCGGCTTCCATTCCCGCCGGTCCACCGCCAACGACGAGGATTTTCTTGAGGGAAGGAGCCTTTCCGGCGATTTCCGGTTCGACAAGGCGATATTCCCTGCCGGCCATCGCGTTGACGGCACACCTGAGTTTCCATCCATAGCCGCTCCGATACTGAACACAACTGTTGCACCCAATGCACTTGCGAACAACTTTCTTCGTTCTCGCTTTCGACACCCAGTCGGGATCGGCAATCAACCCCCTGCCCAGGGCGACGAAATCGGCATCACCCCGTGAGAGGATTTCCTCCGCAACTCCATGGTCCCGAATCACCCCGACGGCAACCGTCTTCACGCCGCAGGTTCGGCGGATCTCCCCGGCAAGGTAGCTTTTCCAGCCTTGGCCCATTCCCATTCCTTCCACCTGAGCCCGCCGCGAGAAGGTGTGAGGCAAACGGTGCGTCCCGGCCGTAACGTGGAAGCAATCGACCCCGGCTCCCTTGAGGAGATTGACGACCTCGATGGTTTCCGAGAGGCCTCTTCCGGAAAGGTTGCGTTCCTCCATCCGTTCCGATTTCAGTACGGCGAAGTCTTCCGGAAGCTCGCGTTCGGGGGAGACGAATTCATCCCCGCTTATCCGAAAGATGATGGGAAAGCAGGGCAACCTTTTCCGAATCCCCTGCACGATTTCCAAGGCGAGGCGGGCCCTGTTTTCCGTCGAACCGCCGTATTCGTCCTTCCTTTGGTTCGTCCACGGAGAGAGGAACTCCGCGAGAAGATAGCCGTGGGCACCATGGATTTCGACCGCATCGAAGCCCGCCAAGGCGGCTCTCTCAGCGGCATCGACAAAGTTGTTCCGGATCCTGTGAATTTCTTCCCGCGTTGCCTCTTTCGCCTCGATCATGAGCTTACCGTAAAGGAACGGAGAGGGAGCGACGGGTTTCAAAGCCTCCCGGCTGCGGTCTCCGTAGAGGCCGCCACTGTGGTTCAGCTGTAGGGCTGTGGAGGCTCCGGCTTCGTGGAGGATTTCGGCCAGTTCGTGGAGTTTCGGAACGAAGCGGTCATTGTCGATCCTCATCTGCGTATGACCGGTTTTCCCTCTGGGAAAATCGACATTCACGCATTCGAGGATCAGCAGCCCCGTACCCCCTTTGGCTCTTCTCTCGTAGAAGGAGATCAACTCAGGAGAAACTTCGCCTTCCGCAGTGGCGAAGTTGGTCGAGACCGGAGCCATGAGGACACGATTCTTCACCCGGAGAGAGCCGATTTCTCCGGGGGCCAGGAGATTTGGGAAACCGCAGCCGGTACTGCTCGTCATCGATATACACCCAACCTTCCTCTCATCAGCCAGGTCATTCCAGGCGTTCTAGTACGAGCGTCGGAGCAATCCCGACAGGAAAACCTCCTGGCTTCTTTCGCCATACACCAGATGTGACACTCTCTCCGAGAAGATGGCCGGGCACCTTGCCCGGCCACCAAGAGTACGCTTTACCCTCGATAAGCCTCCAAGACAGGAACTATTTCTGTTTCCAGACACCCTTGCTCTCGTAGTAGCGGATGGCACCGGGATGAACCGGGACAGACGCTCCCATAGTCGCTGTCTGGAGAGCCTGCTCTTTGCAGGAAGAGTGTGCGTTCACCCAATCGTCCCGGTGCTCGAAAATGGCCGAAACGATCTTGAAGGCCACGTCTTCAGGCAGATCAGCCCGGCAAAGAAGATGATTCACGGCCCCCACTGAAGGCAGGGTGTCCTGGTTGCCATAGACCCCGGCCGGGATTTCCGTCGCAATGTAGTACTTGTACTGGCTGGTCATGTTGTTGATGACGCTGCTCTCGATACCGATGAGTTTCGCTTTGTCGGATGTCGTCGTAACTTCGACGATAGAGGGGACACCGATACCCGCCTGGTAGATGAAGCCGTCGCACCTTCCGTCGGCAAGGGCATCGACGGAATCCATGAGGTTGATCCTTTGACGCTTGATGTCCTTGTCAGGATCTAGCCCTGCGGCTTTCAGGATATCGACGGCAATGACCTCCGTTGCACTGCCTGGTTCGGCCGTTGAAATACGTTTGCCCCGCATGTCACCGATCGAGTTGATGCCGGAATCCTTGCGCACCACAATATGGGCACGACCAGTGTTGATCGCGGTCAAAACATTAAGATCGAAGGGCTTGAATCCGTTCAGACCCTCTTTGGCGTAGTAGCTCAAAATGGCGGTAGACATTCCCAGTTCGATATTCTTGGACTCAAGAAGCCTCAGGTTGTCCACAGATCCCCCGGTAACCTCGACATTGATCTTCAACGAGGGGTCAAACTTGTTGATCGCCTGCGCAAAGGCAGTCCCCACGATGTAGTAGGTTCCTCCCACGTTGACGGTGCCGAGCCGAAGCTGCGTCGGGGCCGCACAAGCCTGCTGAACAGTGACGCCCAGGAGTATCGCGAGTCCTGCCAATAAAGCGATTGTCACGCTCTTCGTTTTCATTTCTTTCCCCTCCCACCACAAGATTGTTTTTGAAACAAGAGTTCCTGGTATTTCCTGTTTCTCGAGATCAGCGAGCCTCTCACAGACTTTCCCGGCCAAAAGCGGGCTCGGGTTCCTGGTAACCAGGGTCATAAACTTTTCTTGCAGCACGTTTTCCGGCAGCGGATTTGCGTGTTCTCCAAGGGCGTCATGCCCTCTCCCTACAAAGGCTTCACCCTCCTTTGTCTTGAGTTCGATTTGAGCAGCACCCCAATACCCTTTGTCCTTCTCCAGCTCCTTGTTGAAAACTTCTTCTTCGGCAATGACGATCTTTTGGGCCGGGTCTTTGATTTCTTCATTGCCTAAGCCGTCTTTTGAGGAGTTGCATCGTGACGGTACCCTATTTCAAGCGAAGACCACCGCTCCCAAATCCCCGTCGCATCGGCCTCCCTGTCGAGACAGGCCTTTGGGTTGATCACCTTGCCGATAGAACCGTAAACCCCATATCCCCTCGTGATCATCTGGATGAACTTCTTCCCGGGGATGTCGGGCGTGTTCGAAAAAGCTACTGTCATCGCACGCCTATGTCCGTCGTGAGAATCGAGCAGCCTTGCCACGGAGCCGATCCACAGGGGCAGGGCACCGAGGCCGGCACTTTTCCCGAATACTCCCGAAAATACCCCATGCATATGCTTCCCTTCCGGGGGTGTCTTTCCGCCCAGGAACACGCCCGACCATGCCATGGGAACACCGGAATGGCCTTCTGCCTAGCCTCGCTCGGGATAGCCTCGCAGGCAATGCCCCGGAGCATCATTGCCAAATCAATGACAGGCATCTGAGACCATCGTCTTCTTTGTAATGTAGGAGACTGTAAGAAAGATCACGACTCCTGTAAGGTCTGTGTAAATACCCGGTTTCAGAAGGCAAAGGGCTCCGAGGATAAGCACGACACGGTAGACCTTGTTCACCTTCGTCAGGAGGAAACCTTGGGTAGCCCCGGCGAGACAGACTGCACCCACAACGGCGGTTGTCGCAGCCCAAAGGATTTCGAGCAGGTTCCCATTTGAAAGGAGCAGAGGGTTGTAAATGAACATGAAGGGCATCAGAAATGCCGGCAGTGCGAAAATAAAAGCCGTGTACCCTGTCTTCGTAGGGTCGGCATTCGCGATTCCAGCACCGGCGTAAGCCGCGATCGCGACTGGCGGGGTTACGGGCGCGATAACTGCGAAGTAGAAAACGAACAGATGGCAGGCGATCAGCTCGAACCCCATGTTCAGGAGGGCGGGAACAGCCATTGTCGCGGTGATGACATAGGCAGCGGAGGTCGGCAGCCCCATTCCGAGTATGAGCACCGCGATCGCGACGAAGGTCAGGGCAATGATCGGATACCCCCCCGAGAGGGAGAGGACGAGGGAAACGAACTTCGAACCGAGGCCCGTCAAAGTGATGCTACCGATGATGAGACCAGCACAGGCAAGTCCCATGGCGACACTGGAGAGGTTCAGGGAACCTCCGATAAGGGCGGCGCTGAGTTTCTGGAACATGGTCGGCAGAGCCTTTCTTTCGTTCAAGAGGATCAGAAGGGCGGCTGTGGCGATGCCGTAGAAGGCGGAGTACATCGGGGAAAACTTGCCGATTATCAGGACGAAAACAACGACTATGGGCAGAAGGAGATACAGCCCCTTCATCATCTCCGACGTCGAGGGGATGATCGCCGGATCAACGGCCGGGACGTTGTCTCTCTTGACGTAAAGCGTGACCCCGGCAAGAACGCCGATGAAGTAAACCAGAGCCGGGATAATCGCCCGGATGACGATTGTCGCATAGGGAACGCCGGTAATGTCCGACATGACAAAAGCCCCTGCACCCATTACAGGAGGCATGAGCTGACCTCCGGTGGAAGCAGCCGCTTCAACCGCCCCCGCCACGTAGGGAGCAATGCCGATCCCCTTCATCAGGGGGATGGTGAACGTACCCGTGGTGATGACATTGACCACGGCGCTTCCGTTGACCATCCCGAAAAGACAGCTCGCGATGACGGCGGCTAGAGCCGGCCCGCCTTGGAGCTTGCCCGTAAGCTTCAAGGCGACGTTGATGAAAGCATCGCTTGCACCACAACTCTCCAGAAAGCCTCCCAGAATGGTGAACAAGGCGATGTAGGTTGCAGACATCTGAAGCATGGAACCGAAAATTCCGTTGGAAGAGATGAAGAGATGTCCGAGGATCCGGGAGAAACTGTAGCCGTAGTGCCCAAGCTCTCCCGGCAGGTGCTGACCGAAGAGCACATACGCCAAGAAGGTCACCGTGACCGCGGCCATTCCAAATCCAACCGTCCGCATGGCTGCGTCGATCAATACGAGAATCAGGAGAACTCCGACCAGGATATCGACGGGGGTCGGGGCGACCGCCCTCATCACCAGATCATCGAAAAACACGCCGTAATAGACACAAGCACCGACTCCGACAAAGCTCTTCAGGGCTTTGACAAAAAATTCCAGCCCAGTAGTGTTTTCGTTGGCTTTCAAGTAGACAATCGGAAACAAGAGTCCAAGGTGCATGGATCTCAGGCAATGGGAGGGAATGACATACCAAATGTTTATGAGATGAATGACCGAAAGAACAACGCAGGCACCAATCAGAATCTTTGTATAAACCCTAGCCAACGTGAAATATCTCTCAGATGAATCAAGGCCGGTACTGTTAGTCATCGATATGCACCCAACCTTCCATAGTGCGAAGAAGTTTGCCGAAGACGGCTCCACCCGGGCCCTCGAACTCGAGAGCGATCCAAGCGCCGGGCACGCCGTTGATGGCATAGTTGCCCCTGCTCAAAGCCTTGTCGTTACGGACCGGAACCTGGGCGATGATCCGTTTCTGCGTGCTGGTGTTGAAGATGCGGGCCGTGGTGACGGGTTCGACTGCCTTGACAAGCCCTTCGTCGATGGCGAAGGGACCGACGGCGGAGGAGACATTCCCGCAGTTCATGGCCATCCCCACAGCAGGCATGCCACGCTGACCTGGCCGAACGTGTAGTCGACATCCACGTCAGGCCTCGAACTGGATCCAATGATTGCGACCTTGCTGATGGAGGAGTTGGCTCCCCCCAGGCCGTCGATCTGCCGCAGGTCAAGGCTCCCGAAGGCCCTCAGGATGACCCTGTCTCGGTTTCCCCTGTCTGGTGGGAGGTCGTTCTCGTGGAAGAACACTGCCTTGCTCGTACCTCCTCGCATGATCACGCAACGAATACGATCAAATGACATGATGGTTCCCCCTCAACGATGGCGTCGTCCATCAACGGGCTGTTTCGAGAACGTCAAAAATATCTCCTGATGTAATATGTAAAGTAGGTGATTCGACATGCGGAAGGCACTCCCAAGGCCCGGAATCGTGCTTCTCGGGCAGCCTGCGTTTGACCTTGCAACCACCAGGATCTTCTCTGGGGCGACTCGGAAGTCCTCCCCCGCGAAGAGGCTGCCCAGGCCGTCAAGAAGACATTTTTCGCCCGGTCAATGACTTCTGCTGGGACATTTTCGAAACACAGCCCCCCGATAAAATCGGCAAGTTGACCAGCCATCCCCATGATTTTCACGTCTTATTCTTTAAGGACCGCTTCTATTTCACGTTTTTTTAGAATTCTGTTCACAACCAGAACCCCAGCAACCAGGACAACACCGGCAACATCAGTCATTAGCCCTGGGTCAAGCAACAGGAGGGCACAAATTCCGAGCAGACACCTCGAAAAGAACCCCTTCGCCGGGTATCCCTGCAGACTCATCGAAAGTGCAGTGACTCCTACGAAGGCGGTAAAGGTTACGTGCGCGATCTCGGAAACCGAGCCCTGCATCAGGATCGCAGGAGCAAAGACAAAGATGAAAGGGACCAGGAAACCGGCTGATCCGAGCTTGACTGCTTCCCACCCGGTCCTTGTGTAATTTGCACCGGCGATTCCCGCTCCCGCGTATGAGGCCAAGGCAACCGGAGGCGTAATCGCAGCAAGAACACCGTAGTAAAAGACAAAGAAATGAGCGCTGATTGGACTGACCCCCATGTTGACCAGCGCCGGCGCCGCAAGGACGCTCAGGATGATATAGACGCCGGTTGTCGGTAAGCCCATCCCGAGAACGAAGCCCGTTATCATGGTGAGGATCAGGAGAATGATCAAATTACCGCCGGACCATAGAACCAGGAGGGAAGACAATTTCAGTCCAAGCCCCGTCAAGCCGAGCACGCCGATGATAATTCCTGCCGTGCCACAGGCAAGGGCAACGGGGACGACATCCTCCGCCGCTTCTTTCAGAGTCCGGATGATCACCTTCAGGGTCATCTTGTCGTTCTTTGAGAACCAGCTCAAAAGCACACTGATCGCGCAGCAGTACAGGGCAGTCTTGTTGGGGGTGAGTCTCATTCCGAGCAACATGTAGAACAGGGCCGCAAGGGTGATGATGACATGCCAGCCCTCAGTCATGACATCCTTGAAATTCGGCAGTTCCGAGGTCGCGTAGGCTTTCATCCCGCTTTTTACCGCCTGCAGATGGATAACGACAAAACACATATAGAAATACAGCGCGGCAGGGATAACTGCGGCGATCGCAACATCGGAATAGGGGATCCCCAGAACCTGGGCCATGATGAACGCGGCAGCACCCATGATTGGAGGCATGATCTGCCCTCCGGTAGAAGCAACCGCTTCGACCGCTCCCGCGAAATGTGGCTCGTACCCGACGCTTTTCATCAGGGGAATCGTAAACGTGCCGGTTGTCACGACATTTGCGATTGCACTCCCGTTAATCGTGCCGAAAAGCGCGCTCGTGAAGACGGAGATCTTCGCCGGACCCCCGCGAACACGCCCGAACAGGGCAAAAGCACCATCTTTGAAGACTTTTCCTGCCCCCGAGCTTTGCAGGAAGGAACCGAAAATGATGAACATGATGACAACTGTTGAAGAGACACCGATCGGAACTCCGTAGACTCCGTCATCCGAAAGGAAAAGATAGCTTGCCAAGCGTTGGAATCCATACCCGCGATGCGCCAGCCCACCTGGCAAAAATTTGCCGTAAAAGGCGTACAGGATCGCAACGATCGCGATGATCGGCATGGTCCAGCCCATCACTCTCCGGGTCATTTCCAGAAGACTGAGCACCAGCAGAGTCGCAAGGACAATTTCGAGCTGGGTTGGATCCCCTAGATGGAACACGATGTCTTCGTCGATCGAGATCAGGTAAAACGTTGCAAAAGCTGCGGTGAAGATTATTACAATTGATGAAAGACGCAGAAACCACCCGCCCTTTTCCTTCTCGCTCTGTTTCGACCAGCCAACGAGAGCGGCGATCACGATCGCCAATCCCAGGTGGACTTCCCTTTGGATCATCAGGCTTACCGTGCCGGTTGTTGTGGCGTAAAGATGGAAACAGCTCATGGCGACCCCTATAAATAGAATCAGCCATTGCAGCACCTTCTTTTCGTTTTCGGCAAAATTGCTTGCTCCAGGCATCGGTCGTTTTCCTTCCCTCTATCAGCTATGTGGAAAATCCAAACTTTGTATTTTCTCAATGAGTGTTACGAGGCGGAGAGAACTCTTCTCCGCCTCGTTGTTCAGCTATTGCCCCAAGACACCCTTTTCCCTGAAGTATTTCTCTGCTCCGGGGTGCAGAGGAAGAGTGATTCCCTTAACGGCAGTTTCCAACTGATATTTGCCAGCATCGGGATGGATACTCCCCAGCTCCTTCGAATTTTCGACGATCGCCTTCACGACCTGGTAGATCACTTCCGGGTCCTGGTCCTTGTCGGTGAAGAGCCAAACGGGAACTGCGGGGGTACGGATCGCTTGCGCGTTCTTGTACGTCCCCTCGGGGATCACGGAGTCTCTCCAGAACGGGAATTTTTCCTCGACGACCTTCATATTGTCTGCGTCGAATTCAATGAAACGAAGTTCATGGGTCATGGCCAGGTTGGAATAGGCGGCGGCAGGATAAGCCAGGGTCGCAATAAGCACATCGATATCGCCGTTTGCAAGTGCATCCGCAGCCTGATCATGACCGAGATACTGCCCCTTGTAGTCGACACCTTTTTTTAACCCTACCACCTGCTCCAGCATGTCCGGACCGAAGAACGGCGCACCGGCCGGGCCGAGGCTGACTCTCTTTCCCCGGATGTCACTCAATTTCTTGATGTCCGACTTGGCAAGAGTGATGACGTGGAACGTATTTGTCTGCCCTGACATCAGCACGCGGAGGTTTTCCGCGGGCTTGTTCTCGTAGGCCCGTCGCCCTTCATAGGCCGCTACGATGTCGTCAGCCATCCCCATGCCGATATCCGTGTCCTTGTTCACGACCAATTTGATATTTTCACTGGTCCCACCCGTTGCCTCACTGTTCATGAGGATATTCGGTGCATGCTTCTGGACGACCTGCGCTAAGGCCGCTCCAACCATGTAGAATGCCCCGCCGGAAGTACCCGATCCGATAGACAGGCTAACCTGCTGTCCCGCCGCAAATGCCACGCCCGCCAACATGCCGACCAGTGCCGGAACAATGAGCCATGAAAGCTTGAGTTTCCCAAGATTCCTGCTTTTACCCAACACGAACACCTTCCTTCTGATGTCAATGGATACCCTCCCGTACTAAGGGGATACCCATTTCCCCGCAGGTGTACGCATACCACCGTGACTGAGCAGAAATGATTCCTGAAGCTGCCGGGATTCGTCGGTTCCGTCATCCCTCCCTTCCAACAGGCTGGGTGCGGTGCTCCATCTCCCAGAACCTGTAGCTGCTCCCAGCCACATGGACCACGTGGCAGTGATGAAGAAACCGGCACAGGTTTTTCCTGAACCCAGAACGTCCTATTCGTTCACACGATTTCACCACGGCCGTGATCGCATGTGCGGCAATCTGGACGTCCCCCTTGGATACATCTCATGGGTGCCTGTGACATCTGATGACGCTTCTATCCTTGTTGGTTTCTAATAGTCGTTTTTCCTGGAGATTTCGAGTCCCGCTCTTTTGAGCAAGTCGATCCATTCAGGAATCTTGGCTTGGTCGTACCCGCCAAACGGCAATGTGATATTCAGGCAGGCGAGCACTTTTCTGTTGCAATCAAAAATCGGGACCCCCATGCCCGCTGAATTTTCGGATCTTTCCGCGAAACTGATCGCGTATCCATTTTCCCTTGTCTTTCTCAGCGCTCCGTCTACTTCCGGTCTTTGAGTAAAGGTGTTGCTCGTCAAGCTCTTGAATCCTTCTTCCTTTTCAAACCGGTCCAAGTCTTCTTTCGAGAAAGTGGACATCAGGACCTTCCCGGACGCGCCTCCATGCAGGTATACCAACTCCCCGACTCTGGACGAATATCGGATAGAACGCTCGCTTTCAAGCTTACAAATGCATATCTTCTTGAACTCACGACGCATAAATAACGAGACGGTTTCTTTTGTAGCTTGTCGTATTTCTTCCATGAGGGGACGAGCAATCCCAACTAAATCGATAGATTCTATAGCCAGACCCTTGAGAAATATAATCCTTGGTCCCAAACTACATTTCTTCGTCGAAGGTTCATAATCCAAAAAATCACATTGATGAAGCGTCGACAAAAAAACAATAAACGCTGCCGACGGGCATTTTCGACAAAAAGCATATTTCCGAATAGGTCAAATGCTTGTGATCCACATCAAAGATACCGAGGAGTTTGATCGCTTTTTCAACAGACTTGACCTGCTCATTCCCAGAAAACTCTTCTGTACCCATGCTGCTCTGCGCCTTCATGAGAATGCCCCCATTTTTCCGGAAAGGGCTGGATGCTCGTCATGGCGCGTCTTTTACCGTATTTTATTTTCACATTGTGAAAATTATTTTCTTAGTATAAAAAGTTTCTCACGAATTTTCCTTCTTGTCAATATAGTGGACTCCAACACCAGGCCACTTGCCTGACTAAGGGAACCCTGAATAAACTCCTCGGACAATGGCCGCAGCAATACAAAGCAAGAAAAAGGCCCCGAACGGAATCCGCTTTCACACTTCGGCGGAGTTCTATCGGGAGCTGACTCTACCTTCGTTTGATCTTACCCACCTTTGCTGGACACTCGGACAAGCGAGTACAATACCAGTCAGAGGTGGGGCATGAAAAACGAGGCGAAGCAGGAAAAGCGAACCCGGACCAAATATCCTGAGGAGTACAAGAAAGAGGCGCTGAAGCTCGTGGAACGCGTGGGCGTCCCGACGGCAGCAAGGCAGCTGGGCGTATCGGAAGCGCTTTTGTACTCCTGGCGCAGCAAGACGCGGCTTCATGAGGAAAAAGGCGAAGCCGAAGCCCGCCTTCTGGCGGAGAACGCCCGCCTGAAGCGCCGGCTAGCCGAAAAGGCCGAGGAACTCGAAATCCTAAAAAAAGCCGCAGCGTGTTTCGCAAAGAGCCTGAGGTGAGATACGCGTTCATCGACAAGCACTCAGGCGAATTTCGGACGCGCACCATGTACCGCGTGCTCGAAGTTGCCCGGAGTGGGTATTATGCCTGGAAATCCCGGGGGAAAGTATATTGCTCCCCATAGCCAACAAGCCACGAAGAAGACATCCTAGAGGGTGTTGGAAAGGGATGTTGGGGATGGGCGAGACGGAAGATCGGCAGGAAGATGTGCAGCGCTGGACGGCGAAGCGGTGGGCAGCCCTGGTTCTTGAGATCCTGAAAGGGAAAACGACGATAGCGGAAGCAGTCCGGTCTCACGGCCTCACGGTGGTCGAGGTGGAACGGTGGAAGGAGCGGTTCCTGGCGGGTGCGGAGAACGCCCTGAGAAGCCGGCCCAGGGACGAAGAGGAGCAGAAGGACAAGCTGATCAAGCACCTGGAGCGGAAGGTGGGGCGCATGGCCCTGGAGATCGACATCATGCAGGAGGCGATGAAGCCCTACCGCCCTTTCGACGGGAAGACGTCCAGCGAGTGAGGGATGCGATTCCGGAAGCATCGGAACGAAGGATTTGCGAGGTGTTGGACGTTCCCAGGAGTGCCTGCCAGCCAGGGAACAAGAGGAAAAAATGGACTTTCGGGGGGTCCGGCCGTAAACCCGGAACTTTCCGAAAGGATCAGGCAGTTGATCCAGGAACATCCGACCTTCGTCTACAGGCGGATATGGGCGATTTTGAGGAATCGGGAAGGAAGAGTCGTCAACCGCAAGGCGGTCTACCGGATCCTGAAGGTGAAGAAGTGGTTCGTACATCACCGGACAAAGACACCGAAGCCTCGGGTGAGGGGAAGTCGGAGCATCAGCGAAAAGAGCAACGAGAGATGGGCCATCGACATCACCCATATCCCCTGCGGGAAAGACGGGTGGGGACATCTGGTGGCGCTGGTGGACTGCCACGACAGGAGCTGCATCGGGTATGAATTCGCTCTCCGGGGCCGGGCGAAGGAAGCGGAGAGAGCTCTGGAGGAAGCCTGTTTGAACCGCTTCGGAACCTTGAGGAGTAAACGGTACAAACCGGTGATCCGCAGCGACAACGGTCTTGTGTTCCAGAGCCGGAGATTCCGGGAAATGTGTCGGGATTACGGATTGTCCCAGGAATTCGTGACGCTCTACACGCCGGAACAAAACGGAATGATTGAAAGATTTTTCAGAAGTCTGAAGGAAGAGTGCGTTTGGTTGAGGGATTTTCGGTCCTTCGAGGAAGCAAGGCGAGAAATACGTCGCTGGATCCACTGGTACAACGAGGGCAGGCCCCATCAATCTCTTGGGTACCTTTCTCCGAAGCAGTATCGGCTAAAACAAGCGGCATTAGTAGCTTGATTTCAGGGGAGCACTACAAGAGCATGGTGCAACCCAGACGTGCCCACACGAGAGAGGGCGGGGTATATTATACCCCGCCCTCTCTCGTGTGGCATTCAACATGGCAGAAAACATCGAGAGCATTCAATGCTCCTGTGACCCCTACTTCGTAAAAAGAAAAACTTTCGGGGGATATCTCTCATGAAAAATATTTTCATGCGTTATTTTTTTCACGCACAAAAAGAAAGCGGAGCCTCCTCCTTTTCTTTACTGAACGTACGCGCTCTCTCCATGCAGGGAAATATCGAGGCCTGATGTTTCCTCTTTTTCAGAGATGCGCACCGGGGTGAACAAGTTGATCACCACCAGAGCTCCGTAGGTGAAAACAAAAGCGTATGCTCCCGCGCCGACAACTGCGACGACCTCTTTGACAAAGAAAGAAACCCCACCCAAAAGCAATCCATTCGTTCCCGCAGCATTCACTGCGGGATCCGCGAAAACGCCGAGCATGACAACGCCCAGCACTCCTCCCACTCCGTGAACACCCCATACGTCGAGTGCATCATCCCACGAAAACCTATTTTTGATCGAGACAGCGAGATAACAGACCAGCCCGGCAAGAATTCCGATCACAACTGCGCTGTTCACCGTGACATACCCCGCTGCGGGCGTAATGGTTGCAAGTCCCGCCACCGAGCCAGTCAGAAGCCCGACGAACTTCGGCTTTTTCTCCCTGATCCATTCGACGAAAAGCCAGGTTATGCCCGCAAAGGACGCGGCTATATCCGTATTCAGGAAAGCCTGAGCCGTGACAGCATCCACAGCAAGCTCGCTTCCCGCATTGAAACCATACCATCCGAACCAAAGCAGCCCCGTTCCCAGTGCAACGAGGGGAATGCTGTGAGCGGAATCCACACCGCGCCTTTTTCCCACATAGAAAACGGAAGCCAGAGCCGCCATGCCCGCGATCGCATGAACAACAATCCCTCCGGCAAAATCAAGGACCCCCCATTTCTGAAGAATTCCGCCACCCCACACCATATGAACAAATGGAAAATAAACGAAAAGCAACCACACGACAAGAAAGACCAGATAGGCACCAAAACGAATCCGATTCGTGAACGCCCCCGTGATGAGGGCTGGCGTGATAATGGCAAACATCATCTGGTAGGCAATGAAGACAAATAACGGAATATTGTTTGCGCCCGCGAAAACATCCTTCAGCGTGAGTCCTCTCATGAAAGCGTGGTCCAGATTGCCAATAATTCCCCCCATGTCGCCACTGAAACAGAGCGAGTAGCCCACGAGGAACCACAGAACGGTCGTCAGGCACATGGAGACGAAACTCTGCATCATGATGGCGAGAACGTTTTTCCTTCCGACAAGCCCTCCGTAGAAAAAAGCCAACCCTGGAGTCATGAGCATAACCAGACTCGTACTCAACAGCATAAAAGCAGTGTTGCCCGTATCGAACACGATTACTCCTCCTTATCACCAGCCAGATATCCCCTGCAGAGTAAACCCCTTGAGGAATATTATGTCAACAAGCTAGACACTCATTGCAAAAACCTGTTTAAAATCATGTAATATAGTAACAATTATGTTTCATTCATACAGAATGATTAAATTTTTTATTCGCTGATAGACGAGCTAATCCTATCCATTCTGTTAGAAAAATAATATAATCCGCTAAAAACACTCGAGACAACACCCATGGCTTACCCATGGCTTCAGAAACAAGAGATCCTTCCGAGAACATGCCTCGGGACTATGCGGAGGCACGCATCGCTTTCGTTCTCTCGACGGGGGAGTGATCTTGCCCACCAATCGTGACCACCGAGCTAAGCGGCAAATTTCGCCTCGAAGGATTCGGGGCTCAGGTATCCGATGGAGCTGTGACGACGCATGCGATTGTAGTTGACGGCAATGTACTCGAAGACCGTCCGGCGCATGGCTTCCCGTGTCTGGAACCGGTTGCCGTGGATGACTTCGACCTTGAGCGAGTGAAAGAAGCTTTCGGCGCAGGCGTTGTCGAAGCAGTTGCCCTTGCCGCTCATGCTGCAAACCAGCTTGTGCCGCGTCAACAGCGCCTGGTACTGAGCGGAACAGTACTGACTTCCGCGATCGGAATGGACGATGACGCCACGAGACATCCCTCTCCGCCACAAGGCCATCTGCAGTGCGTCGCACGCCAGATTCGCCGTCAT
>Ga0228535_1002603_pt1 | contig 16487 bp, 14 predicted proteins | sample SJ1metagenome_FD_168457 | JGI IMG/M metagenome (GOLD analysis project Ga0228535, IMG submission 168457) | Enriched culture of PCE-dechlorinating microbial communities from Ithaca, New York, USA - SJ1 | ecosystem: Engineered > Modeled > Simulated communities (microbial... > Unclassified | place... | reverse complement strand
TCCCGTGCCTCCTGTGGCCCCGGTAGAGCCGGTTGACCCCGCTGCTCCAGGATCTCCGGTCGCTCCAGTTGCTCCGGCATCACCCGTTGCCCCGGTGGCTCCCGTGCCTCCTGTCGCTCCGGTAGAGCCGGTTGACCCTGTGCTTCCAGGATCTCCGGTCGCTCCAGTTGCTCCGGCATCACCCGTTGCCCCGGTGGCTCCCGTGCCTCCTGTGGCCCCGGTAGAGCCGGTTGACCCTGTGCTTCCAGGATCTCCGGTCGCTCCAGTTGCTCCGGCATCACCCGTTGCCCCGGTGGCTCCCGTGCCTCCTGTGGCCCCGGTAGAGCCGGTTGACCCCGTGGTTCCTGTTGGCGAGGGATCTTCTACGATTACAGTAGCAGAACCTGGCGTAACTACTATATCGAGGGTATTCGATATAAAGGTTAAATTTTCGCCCACCGCAACCGTTGCTGAACCGGTAGGCCCAATAACATTAAACAGTACTGTACCAGTAGCAACCTCCCCCGCAGGTCCGGTCGACCCGGTCGACCCGGTCGTTCCAGTGGCTCCGGTCTCCCCAGTGAATCCTGTTGCCCCGGTGGTTCCTGTGGTCCCGGTAGAGCCGGTTGCGCCAGTCGCTCCGGTTGTTCCGGTGCCTGTTGCTCCAGTGGGCCCGGTGGAGCCAGTTGCTCCAGTAAATCCGGTCGCTCCAGTCGCCCCGGTTGTTCCGGTACCTGTTGCTCCGGTGGGCCCGGTGGGGCCCGTTGCTCCGGTAAATCCAGTCGCTCCAGTCGCGCCCGTGGGTCCAAGGGGCAGATATATAACGTTCAGGGGCCAACGGAAAAAATTGCAGTAATTATTTATTGACATTCACAATCCTCCCTTCCAATAAAATAAAAGATGCCACTAGTAAATTATGAAACAACGCTCCAACATGTGTTATGCTTGATAATTTTTGGAAATATAGAAAAAAAGGCCATAGGAAAAAGCCATATACGGTACAGCAGACGCAAATTCTGCTGTACCCAATTTTTTCGTAGCTTTTTAAATGGTGCCAAAATGAACGGTGCTTACATATCTTAACATTAAAATCCTGTTATACAACCTGTTTTGACAACTTGAAATGACTGGCCCGGCCCCTGAAAACCGGCTGGAAGCATAAGCGTTGGGCGGGAATTAAAAACGCTTTGTATACAAATCCGGGCTCTGTTATAGGAGGAACTCGATGTCGCTGTTTAAAGACAAGGTCGTCGTGATAACCGGCGGAACCGGTTCTCTAGGAAAAGTTTTAACCCGGCGTTTATTGGCGCGTTCCGAGGATATACCGCGTAAAATCATCATTTTTTCCCGGGATGAAGCGAAACAGCATTTTATGAGAACCGAATACCAGAGGAAACAAACTGCGACTGACGAGATCATCTACAAGGATTTCGAGCAATTGGTGGATTTCCGCATCGGAGACATCCGCAATTATCATTCTGTTTGTTCTGTCCTTGATGGCGCCGACATCGTAATCAATGCAGCTGCACTAAAACAGGTGCCTTCCTGCGAGTATTTTCCTTATGAAGCGGTTCAGACCAATATCACCGGTGCGGAGAATATTGTGCAGGCTATCCAGTTAAATAAGATCCCGGTGGAAACAGTTGTGGGAGTATCGACTGATAAAGCCTGTAAGCCCATCAATGTTATGGGTATGACCAAAGCCATTCAAGAAAGAACATTTATAAATGGAAACATTAAGGTTCCTTCCACCCGCTTTATCTGTGTCCGTTACGGTAATGTTCTGGCTTCTCGGGGTTCAGTGATTCCTCTCTTTCATGGCCAAATTAACAGCGGCGGCCCGCTTACCATTACTACAATGGATATGACCCGCTTTTTACTATCCCTGGATCGGGCGGTGGATACTATACTGGCTGCCATTGAAGAGGCCCTTCCCGGAGAAATCTATGTGCCCCGAGTTCCGGCCGCCCGTATTCTTGATGTCGCCAGGGTTTTGATCGGGGATCGCAATATTGAAATCGTCTTTACTGGCATCAGACCGGGGGAAAAAGTCCATGAAATCTTAGTATCCCAGGAAGAGTCCTGGCATGCCTTTGAACGCGGGGATTATTATGTCATCAAATCGATTTTGCCCGAGTTATGGCAGAATACCGAGGGCCTTGACGCTATCAATCAGGAATATAGTTCGGGAAGTTCAGTCTTGACCCTGGAAGGAACCAGAGATCTTTTGCAAAAACACGATTTGCTTCTCAGCACAAAATTAAGTTATGATGGGGAGTTCTTGCGTTGAAAATCATGACCATTATGGGCACCCGGCCGGAAATTATCCGGTTAAGCCGGATTATACCGCTGCTGGATCAGCTGAGTGAGCACATTCTGGTTCATACCGGGCAAAACTTTGATCAGAAGCTGAATGACATATTTTTCTCCGATTTAAAATTGCGCCCGCCGGATTATTCTCTGCACTGTGCCTCAGGTACGGCGATTGAACAGATTGCTTCCATTCTTATCGCCTGCGAGAAGGTCATCGTCAAGGAAAAACCAGACCGTTTACTCCTGCTCGGCGATACGAACAGCGCCCTGTCGGCCATCGTAGCCAAGAGGCTGAATATTCCGGTTTTTCATATGGAAGCAGGCAACCGCTGCTATGACGACCGGGTTCCCGAAGAGATCAACCGGCGCCTGGTAGACCACTGCAGCGACATCCTGCTTCCTTATACGGAGCGTAGCCGGGCCAACTTGTTGAAAGAAGGAATCGCCAGTCATAAAATTCTTGTGACCGGCAATCCCATACTGGAAGTGCTCGATTACTACCGGTCCAATATCCAGGCCAGCCAAAGCCTAGCCGGGCTTCAAGTTGAGCCGGGCGAATATTTTCTGGTCACCCTGCACCGGGCCGAAAATGTGGATGTCCCCGAACGCCTGAACCAGTTTATAGAAGCCTTCCACCTGCTCCACTTGGAATATGAAATCCCGGTCATCTGCAGTTTACATCCCCGGACTCGTTCCCAACTGAAAAAGCGAGGATATGATTTAGCGGGAGAGGGGGTCCGGGTCGTAGAACCGCAGGGGTTCTTTGATTTTGTCCGCCTGGAAAAGGAAGCTTGCTGTGTCTTGAGCGACAGCGGAACGGTTCAGGAAGAATGCTGCATATTTCAGGTCCCCAATGTGACCCTGCGGGACGTCACGGAAAGGCCGGAAACCGTTGAGCATGGAAGCAGCGTTATTAGCGGATGCCATCCCGAATCCATCCTTCAGGCAGTCCATATAGCGTTGCGCCTGATGCGCGATTGGACAGCACCGGAAGAATATTTGAGGCAATCAGTCAGTGCAACGGTTGCCAAAATCATTCTGGGCGTGTTCCCCAAATAATCAAACGGAGGTTTTGCTTGTGGATTCCCATCGTTTTATCGATCTTGACAAGGATCGGGGTCTTGTCTGGCATGAGGACTTTATCGTTCTTTTGGCCAGCATCGTGCGCCCTCGGGTGTACGTAGAATTGGGCATATATCATTGTGCCTTGTTTAACCGAATCATTCCTTACGCCCAGCATCTCATCGGAGTCGATATCAATCCGGATGCCGAAAGATATATGCAAAAAACCGCCAATACTCGCTTTGTTCTGGCCAGTACCCGGGACTTTGTCAAACAATTGGAATCCGAAGGCCTGCAAGTAGACATGCTGTTTATTGACGCCGATCATGCTAAGGATGCGGTGTTGCAGGATTTTTGCTCCTATTTGCCCCGCGTATCTCCCCATGGCTTGATTCTCATGCATGACGTGCACCCCGGAAATATCGAATTAACGCACCCTGAATGGTGTGGAAGCGCCTACCTGGCGGCTGAGGAACTCTCGCGCTGCACTGACGAATATGAGATGATGACCATTCCGGTTTCACCGGGCCTGGCCCTATGCCGAAAAAGGAAACGACAGCTGTCCTGGATGGAGCCCCGGCCGGTGAGCCAGAAGTGCTATTCCATTGTGGCCATCTGCCAGGTTTATAACGAAATGCTGAAAGGAAATCTGGAGCGCTTCGTTAAATACGTAAAGCCGCTGGTAGACGCACTGGTCGTCTATGACGACGGCAGTACCGACGGGAGCTATGAATACCTCTTGAGCCAGACCCCTTATGTCATACAGGGTGTAAAAAACGACTTTGCCAATGAAATCAGCCACAAACAGATTCTTTTGCAAGAAGCCCTTAAACTGTCCCCCGATTTTATCCTCTGGCTGGATGCGGACGAAGTCTTAAGCGCCAATGCGGCCGACCAGTTGCAGTCCTTATGTGCCGCCTGCATAGAAAATCAGATTGACGGTGTGGTATTTCATGAAATCAATCTCTGGCGCAGTCATACCTGGCGCAGACTGGACAGTCTATATGATGTCGGCTGGTTTGTGCGCTTATGGCGCGTGACCCCGGACATTCATTATGAAGAAACCGGTCCGGGTCTGCACCAGCGGCCCTATCCCGCCACCATTCAACGCCTACACTGGTCCCAGGACATTCAGGTCCTGCACTACGGGTTTTCATCCGAGCAACGCCTGGCGCATAAATATTTAGTATATCAAGCCCACGGTCAAAGCGGGTATGACATGTTGGACCGCTTAATCAGCGAAGAGCAATTGGTGCTGGAAAAGGTGCCGGCCGCCCTGTTCCCGGAAGGCCTGTGGATGGAGGAGGAAAAGCCAGTGCCTCTCAGCTGGGAAGAATCTCTGGCTTATGTGGAAAAATACCGGGAAGAAGTATTCAAACCGCAGGTTTCCATTATATGCTTGATCTATCGCAGCGTTGCCTGGCTGAAATTTGTCTACGAACAAATTTTAAAATATACGGATATGAAAGGCAAAGAATTCTTTTTTGTGGCCAATGACGCGACGGACGAAGTTTTAGGCTATCTGAATGAAAACCGGATTCCCCACTATGTATTCCACAATACCCCGGAGCAGCAATCAGAATGGTACGTCAACCGGGTATACCGGGCGTATAATTTCGCCGCCAGTCAGGCCCGGGGAGACTTTCTGGTGTTTATCAATTCCGATATGGCCTTTAGTCCCGGGTGGTTTGACAATCTATTGAAATGGTACAACGGGGGCAATTGCATTACCTCCCGCCTGGTTGAATCGGGCAAACTGCCCAGCGGCTTGTATGGAATCGAAAAGGATTTCGGCCGCGACATTGATTTCTATCGGGAAGAAGAATTCCAAACCTATGCCGCTTCAATAGCGGAATCCCGGCTGGAGAACAACGGCCTGTTCATGCCTCTATTAATCCGTAAGCAGCACTTTGATCGGGTGGGAGGATATCCCGAGGGTCAGGTGCTGGATGGCAGCGATATTTTCCACCCGGTCATCGCTCAATGGGGGGAAGCCTGTGTCTCCGGCGACACGGTGCTTATGCAGAAGCTAAAACACCATGGCATTATACATCAAACGGCCTTTGACAGCATTGTTTACCATTTTCAGTGGGGAGAAAAAGACAGTTAGAAAGGAATTATCGACATGCGCTGTACAACTTCCCTGATCATTACCAGCTTTAGAAGGCCGCATCTCCTGCAATGGGGCCTATATTCCCTGGCCCGACAGGCAATGCCGGCCGGCTTTGAAATTATTGTTCTGAATGACGGCCTTCCTGATGAAACGGAAAACATATGCCAGGCCTACCAGGATCGACTCAATCTTCACTATGTTTTTACCGGGCAAAGAAATCTGGAGGGCGGGATCCAATGGCGGGTGCCCGGCTTTGCCATCAACATCGGAGCCCAGCTCTCCCAGGGCGAAATCCTCATTATTTCTTGTGCGGAAATGTTTCATTTGAACGACTGCGTTCTGCAGCTCACCCTGCCCCTGCTGAACAACCCCAAACTGCTGGGCATCCCTGTAGCCCGGGACGACCATGACGGCTCATTTCTCAATCATCTGGTTTCGTCGGGAGGCCGTTACAATTATACTTCCTTTTACAACGATTATCCGGCCTTGAATACCGCCCTTCCTTTTCTCACATCCGTAAGCCGGCAGGAATTTTTTGCTATAGGCGGTTATGACGAGGACTTTACCGGCATGGGCTATGACGACAATGACTTGATGTCCCGGCTGATCAAAAATGGCTGCCACTATTTTCAGACCGGTGCGGAAACTATCCACCTGTACCACGAAAGGATCTGGTTCAACCACTTGTACGAAGCCGAGCGCAATTTTAACAGAAACTTGTATTTTGCAAAACAGAACCAGATCGTGCGCAACCAGGACCGGTCGTGGGGTCAATTTTTCACCAGTATTCCTTGAGGTGAATATGAAGAGGATGGATTACGAAATCATTATACCGTCTCACCGCCCGCAGTTAAGGCGTGGAGCGCAATTATGCCTAAAGCACTTGAATAATAGGATTTTAGACGGCACCGGCTATCCTTCATTCTCCAAGCTTATCAATGACTGTATAGTAAGCAGTAGACACGAAAACATCATCATCTGCAATGATAAGGCCCGCCCTCCTGCTTCGGCTGTAGAAAAAATATTAGACATGCTGGATAAAGGTTGGGGAATTGTGGCTCCTTACCGGTTTGGCTTTTTCGGGTTAAAAAAAGACTTGATCAGAAAAATCGGATTTTTTGATGAACGCTATATCGGCGGCGGATATGAAGACAATGATATGATCCTCAGGTTGAAAGAAGCGAATATCAGCTATTATGAAAAGGAAGAAATCCCTTATATCCATCTGCCAAGCTCCTGGCACTATGAAAAGTTGCATCTGTCCAGAATCTTTTACCATAAGAAATGGAGGCTGGAAGGCGATATTTATACACGGCAATTGGCCGAAGAGAATTACGGGTATGATATAGGGCCATTTCAAGATTTCACTTTCCTTCCATTCGACCAGTCCGTACTGCTACCGGTGCGCAGAAATCTCATAGAGCAAACCATACAGGTTGATTTGCTCAAATAGCAGAAAGGACGCTCCCGGACGAGGATAATGGCTCTTCAAAAGGTTTTCCGTCATTTTCCCCATGCTGTCTTATAACCGGCTGTTTTAAAATCCCGGTACATGTCGCCTATCATCTCCGGCCACGGGGGCGGCGTATATTGTACGAGCCCACGCAGCTTTGCAGAATTCAGAGAGCGATCGCAGAACGTCTCATGGTACGGCTCGATTTCGATAGGCTTGCCGTATGTTTGGGCTGCCAATCGCAGCAAATCGTATTTGGAAATGGGTTCCGAAGACAGGTGGTATACGCCGTGAAGCTCGGGATGAGGAATGATATAACGGGCAATGGTTCGGGCCAGCTCCATGGTGGGAAAACCGGTGTAGATGTGGCGGGTGTAGCCGCAGATACGCTCCTGTTGGCCCAGGAACCATTCCATAAGACCCAATTGCGACTGAAGTTCGTGGCCAATAATAGACGTGCGCAAGGTCAGGCAATGAAGATCATTGACCTCCCCCAGCAGCTTGCTTCTTCCGTAGAGATCGCCGGCATCTGGAAAGTCCTCCTCTGTATAATTGCCCTGCTGGCCGCTAAATACGCAATCGGTGCTAAAATGCAGGAGCCGGGCGCCTGACTCCTGGCAAACCCGCGCGATCTGGTGGGGCAGCAGCGCATTAATAAAAATATTGGCAGGGGAATCTTTTCCCCAATTCCCCTGCTTGATCAGCCCGATGCAGTTCATGACCCAATCGGGTCGGATATCACGTATGGCTTGGCTGACGGTGTCGAAGTCATAAGCGTCCACGCCCAGCCGGATTTCCCCCCCTAAAGACCGGGGCAGCGCTGCCATCCATCGGCCCTGCACGCGGGCTGTGCCATGCACCTGAAATTCCTCATAACTCGAAAGATGCTGGAACAATTTGTGCCCTAGCATCCCGTTCACCCCAAAGATCAATATCTTCAGAAGATTCACCAACTCCGCCCCTCTTCCTCACAAACAGGAGTCTGTACAGTGTCTAATTCTAAGGTATGCGAGAGGCGCTTAGAAGGTTTATTGATGATCATAAGGTGAGAGTCGTTCAAAGGCTGCCCGAAACGTCTTTTTCGGGCAGCCTCTTGTTGTAGTATTTAGTGAGTTTGGGGACGGTTCTTCAACTCATTTTCGAACTAATCAATTAAATATTCGTCCAGGTTTTCCAGAGCGTCATTGAGCTCATCCTGATTTTTGAATTCCATGGTTCCTTCCCGAATTGCTTGCTGCACTTCGGGGGGCAAAGACGATGTGGCAATGCCAGTAACCCTGAGTAAAATATCACTCTGGGCATCAGCTCCCTGGAACACGGCAACCTGTCCCTGATAATCCTTGAGCCGCAGTTTGTTCCTGTCTTCGCTGCACCAATCATCCAGGGACTGTTTTATTACCAGGCTATCTATGTTCCAACTCACTTGATAAGATTGAGCTGAAGTATAGACTGCCTGAATTTCACTGACCGTTTTGCCATTGAGATTTTCTCTTTCCGGGAACGACGAAACCACCTTATGCCCGCACTTTAAATACTCTTGTTCAAATATGACCGGCGTTTGGGCAGTGATGGTTATTTCCGGCTCAGTTACCCCCACCACCGGCTTTTGCAGATGGGTTTTATTTGAAAACCGGTTGTAAGCCTGGCCTAATCCGGCGCCTACTACCGTACTGACAATTATAACCAGGACCAAAATCCCCTTGTTAAAACGCTTTTCCACATGATTCACCTCTGGAATTATTTTCCCCATAATTCCAAAAGTTCATACATATATTTTATAAGCCAGGAAGACGGCTCTTTCGGTTTTCTCAATCCCAAGAACCGTCTTCCTGGCTTGGCGTTCTGATCAGTCTACAGCTTTTCCATCAATTCATCGGAAATAGACATATTGGTAAATACGTTTTGCACGTCGTCATTGTCTTCCATGAGGTCTATCAGTTTAATGATCTTCCTGGCTATTTCCAGGTCATTTATCTCCATAGGATTCTCAGGAATCATATCCCAGTCAGCGTCTTCCAATTTGTATCCGGCCTTTTCCATGCTGTCTTTAACTTCCAGGAATGAATCGGGGGCGGTTATAATTTCATAGTCATCTTCAGCTTCCCTAATGTCCTCGGCTCCCATATCCAGCAATTCGAGCATGAACTCTTCTTCATCCTTGTTCAAATCAGCCTTGGACAGGTGAATTACCCCGGAGCGTTTGAACATCCAGGCCACACAGCCTGATTCACCGAGGTTCCCACCGTGTTTGGAAAATAGATGGCGGATTTCCGGGGCAGTCCGGTTTCGGTTGTCTGTGGCGATCTCCAGCATAATTGCCACTCCACCGGGCCCATAGCCTTCATATATTATCTCTTCCAGGGCTTCAGCGCCGGAGTCGCCAACCCCTTTCTTTACTGCCCGCTGAATATTTTCATTGGGCATGTTGATTGCCTTTGCCTTTTGGATGGCCAGCTTGAGCTTGGCGTTGGCTTCGGGATCACCACCGCCGCCAGTTTTAACCGCTATGGTTATCTCTTTGGCCACTTTGGTGAATTCCTTGCCCCGTTTTTCGTCCGATTTGGCCTTTTTATGCTTTATATTGGCCCATTTTGAATGTCCAGACATTAGCAACCCTCCTAATTAAAGGCTTTACCAGATCCAAGGTACAAGCCGTTTGGTTTTCCATTGATATGCTTGATACCTCTCTCCCAGGTGTTCCAGGAGGAAGGCTTCTTCCAGGTTTATTCTATATATCAGAGCTGGCACCACTCCTATCAGGGTGATGAGCAAAGCACCCCAGGAGTTCATTATCATGCTTATGGAAAGGGCGCTCAACAGGGCGCTTAAATAAAAGGGATGGCGAATTCTTCTATATGCTCCATGCTCGATCAAGATATGATCTTCATAGACCGATACCCGGGGATTGTAAAACTTTCCCAGAGCCTTTAAGGCTCGATAGCGGATGAAAAAGGACAGTAAAAGCACTGCAAAACCTGCCTCTATCACCTGCGGCTCATAGCGCGGCAAGCGGGTAAGATGCAGGGCCACAAAATCGAGCAGGGCATAGAACAGAACCGCCAGAGAAGAAAGCTGCATGTACAAATAGGAGCGCCGGTCGTCGTCGTCAACCACCAGGCTGTCAGGCGGTTCATAGATCATAGTTTCCACTATCGACCATAGAACGTATAGTGCAAAAAATGAAAACAAGGTCCAAAAATCAAAGCGCGGTATTTGGCGTAAGGCGAGGTAGCCAAAGCAGAAAAAAGCCACTGCAGCGATAGCTATGCGAATAAAGGCCATTCGTTTCCTGGAATTCAATAGGACTCCCCCTGCATATCTAAAAGTTTATATAATTATAGCCTTAAATCGGGGGGTATAAAAGCAATCGGGGGCATCTGCCGCTTGTGCTCGCTTTTTCCGCTAAGGGATTCTATTTTACTGGCAACCGCCGGTTCTACCGTTCCTCCGGTTAAATAACGGTCCAGTTCCCGGTAGGTAAAGCCTAGTTCCGCTTCATCGGTTTGACCGGCCCATAAGCCTCCCGAAGGCGGTTTGTTGAGGATGGCATCCGACACCTTAAGAAAGCGGGCCAATTCGTAAACTTCGCACTTCAGCAGATCTCCCAGAACCTGGAGATCAACCCCACTGTCACCATATTTGGTGGCATACCCGACATTTATTTCACTTTTGTTACTGGTCCCCAGGACCAGATAGTCACGGGCCTGGGCTGAATAATAAAGAGTGGTCATACGCAGCCGGGATTTTATATTGGCGCGCAGGACTTTTCCTTTATGTCCATCGAACTTGAGGTACGATTCGGCCAGAGTCATGAACATGTTATAGACATTGTCCAAAACAACCACCCTGTACATGATGCCGAACTCGTTGGCCAGACTCTCCGCATCTATGCGATCGTTCAGTTCACTGGCACAGGGCAAAACCAGAGCCATATGAGCATCGGGAAATGCCTTTTGAGCTATGAGAGCCGTCACCGCCGAGTCAACTCCCCCGCTTAGGCCGAATACAACACCCTTGGCACCAGCTTTTTGAACACCGTCCCTGGTCCATTCTACCAGATAGTCGACTACCGCCTGTGCATTCACTTTCTACAACTCCTCCTCATAAACACGCCAAAACAACTTGCGGAGCAAAGTGCCCTTTTCTCTCTAAGGCCTGATTGCCCCGAAAATAGTAGTCTGCTCTGGTTAATTCCCGAGCAGCTGTCTGTCCTGGTTTCTTCTCCTGGTGAATATATGCATAAGATGAGCAACATACTTTGATATTCAACACAAGGACAGTAAATCCTGCCCCAATTTTCAGAATTTTGTTGGAAATGCGCTATTGGGAGCACTGCCTTTAGTATGAGAAGCCCATTTTCGCACATGTTTCCTTGATTCTCCAGGCAATCACAGCGGTACCAGTTCAATACTACCCCAGGCCGCCAGGGTTTCATCCTTGATGATCAAGATGCCGGTGATCCCGGGAATGCCTTTTACCGCATCAATGGCCCGGGCCGCGTCTTCAGCGGTTTTGACCAGGTTGCCCGCCCGGGAAGCAGCCGCATCGGCCAGAGCTGCCGAAGGGCTTTTTATTAAGACCGCGTCGGCGGTGCCGAAACTCAAACTCGGTCCTACCGTTCCCGAAGAGGTGCAAATACCTAAAGGGCTTTCATCCGGGTATACCTTTATACCCAAACGCTGGCTGAACCTGGACTGACCGGCAAAGATCGCTACAGTTCTTTCTTGGTGGGAATTCATAAAGATATCCCCGCCATTTTCCACAATCAGTTCCTGAACCCGCTCCATGAGCTTCTCCCCTATTCCCTGGGCAATCGCTCCGGCCACAGCGGCCATGGGGCCAACGTTGCACAGCCGGGCGGCAGCCGCCATGCCGTTCACAATCGGCGGGGCAGCCGGGAGAAGGCGAATGGGCACCAAAGAAGTTCTAAAATCGGGATCACAGGCAATATAATCTTCCAGCTCCCCCCGCAGACGGGCCAGTTCTTTTCGGCATAATGAGAGAAGGCCATCAGTATAGCTCTTTTTATCTACACCGACAGCCAGGTCGCTTTCTCTAAGCTGAACTGTAAAATAATGCAGGTCGGAGGCTTTGTGCAAAGAGCGGTAATCCCTCTGCACATAAGCCTTTTTCTTCTGATCGTCCATAGTTTTGCTACACAGCCTCACGGATATTGAACAGCATCTTGATGGCGTTGGTGGGACAGCAATCCAGGCACATCCCACAGACCACACAGTCGTCGTTGTTAAAGGAAACCATCATAGTGGAGCGGTCCATATTGAGCGCATCAGTCGGGCAAAATGAGGGGCAGGCTCCGCACTGAATGCACAGGTCTTCATGCCAGACCACGGTGGCGGAAAGGGGTTCCACTCCCACCCCCAGGTTTTTAAGGTATTTTACCCCGGCGTCATATTGCTTTTTGGGGCCCTCCACTTCAAGCACCAGGTAGCCCTCTTTTTGCGGGTTGATATCCGCTTTCAGGATGTTGAGAATGAGATCAAAGTCCTTTACCAGGCGATAAATAATCGGTTGATCAGACTGGGAAGCCGAAAAATAACATACTATTTTGCTCTTCATTTTCTCTTACCTCCTCTAATGAAGACCCCGGGGCCCGGTTAAAGCTCCCGCTTGGGGAGCGACTTGAACTCAATATCGGCATCTGCCGAGGGCAGCGGAGCTACCGGCTCGCTCAGATAGAAACGGCCGGCCTGTATCCATTCCTTTAAAATACCGGCAATCTGCCGGGCCCGGGGATAGCTGGACTGGGGCGTGGTTACTATTTCCTTGCCGTTAATGGTAACCTGGCCCGATTTCAGATCCCGGTAATTGACAGAGCCCAGGTCGGTAGGCCGGTAATAGGGATAGCCTTCGGCGTAATCGACCACCGGACACCAGATATCCTCATCCTTTACGGCCGTAAAAGCGAGCATTTCTTCATCGAGGATAGGAATAGGAATCCCTATTCCCACCGCCAGGGTGGCTCCATAACCCAAATAACTCAAACCAATCAGCCAGTTGGGGTCCATCTGTTTTAAATCCCCGGTTACGGCCAGGGTCCCGGCCGGTACTCTGGGCACTCCGTTTTCCCCCCGGGGGACGTTGGGATGGTGTTGGGTCCCGTTCCAGGCCACGTATCCTATTCCTCCGCCCAGGAATATCCTGGTCCCAATCCCTATGGTCCGGTAATAGGGATCATTGAGCAGCGGGCTCAGCTGGCCGGAAGTTGAGTAGCTGGCATTACCCATACGCGGCTTTAAAACACCCATATAGGTATAGAGCGTCCGGTCGCTCAGATTGACTGCGCAGTTGTAATTTTGGTAGGCATTGCGCGGGTTGAACAGGAATGCCTCATTGAGATCCGCCAGGGTCACTATGGTCTCAACTTTCTTGTTGGGATAGCAGTCGGTCCCGTACGATATAGCCTCCAAGCGGATCTCTTTGCCGGCCACCAGATCGTGGATAACGTGAGCTCCACCGTATATGAACCGTCCTGGAAACACCTTGTTTTCCGGATCGTTGTCAGGCAATTGAGTCGCCCCGATATAAGCGTCTACAGCGGCTATTCCCGCATAGGCTTCCACTCCGTTCAGCCACACCTTGGACATTCTGATGCGGGGATTGGCATGACCGAAGTTCAAAAAGGCCCCGGATGAACACATCGGGCCAAAGGTTCCGGTTGTCACCACGTCGATTTCCCGGGCCGCTTTTTCCAATCCTTTTTCTTCTACTATGCCGATAACTTCTTCGGCGGTCACCACTACCGCTTCACCACGTTTTATCTTGGCATTGATTTCTTCGTAAGTTTTTTTGCTAGCCATCGTTCTCCCCCTATGCTGTTTCTCCTCATCATCCATCATCTTTTGCGTTTGGCCACCAGTTTCTGCGCCACCAGGATGGCCTGGCGGGCATCCTGGGAATAAGCATCGGCTCCTATGCTGTCGGCATATTCCTGATTCAATACGGCTCCCCCAACCATAACCCGGCTGGGTATTTGGCGTTCTTTCATCAATTTGATAACCTCGCCCATACGGGGCATGGTGGTTGTCATTAGCGCACTCAAGCCTACAATATCAGCTCTCTCACGTTCAGCGGCTTCAGCTATATCCCGAGCCTTCACATCCTTGCCCAGGTCAATCACTTTGAACCCATAGTTTTCCAGCATCACTGCAACAATATTTTTGCCGATATCATGAATGTCACCTTCTACGGTCGCCAAAATCACCACCCCGCGCATGACCCCGCTGTCGCTATCCAAATGGGGTTTTATCAGGGCAAAGGCGGTTTTCATGGCTTCGGCCGCCGCCATAAGCTGGGGCAGGAAATATTTCTTCTGGTCGTACATCTCACCGGCTTTTTCAATCCCCGGAATAAGCCCCTTATTGATAAGATCTATGGGAGGGTATTCTTTTTTAGCCAAAGCCCGGTTAATGAGATTTTGAATTCCGGTACTGTCCCCTTGCAGCACCGCGTTTTCCAGGTCAGCCAGCATGCCGGCTCCCTTTTCGGCCGGACTCGCAGTTGTCGCCTCCGGCGTTTTGACGCCACCAGGCGACCCGGCCAGCAGCTCTGGAATATTACACTGCCGGCAAATAGCCGCGCGCGGCTTGGAAGCACCGTCAACTGTGGCGGTTGCCCGGTCCCGGTAGGCTTCGATATAAGTCTGGCAGGACGGGTCCCGGTTCAGCAAGACCGCCGCCGCCCGGCAGGCGTCCATCATCCGTTCGTCAAAGGGATTCAATATGGGCAAATCCAGCCCGGCCGCCCAGGCCATGGCCAGATAATTGGAGTTTAATATATCGCGGGCGGGCAGCCCATGGGAGACATTGCTTATTCCTAGGACCGTACCCACTCCGTATTTGCCTTTTACGGTCCGTATCGCTTCCAGGGTTTCCATGACCTGCCCCTGCTGGGCACTGGCCGTTTGCACCAGGCAGTCAATATAGACATCTTCATCCCGTAAGCCGCAAGACTTGGCTTTTCTGACTATCTTGCCAGCCACTTCCACCCGCTTGGCCGCAGTAGCCGGAATACCCTGTTCGTCAAGGCATAACCCCAAGATCGCCGCCCCGTATTTGCGAGCCAGGGGGAGAATGGCTTCCAGGTTTTTCTTCTCTCCGGTGGTGGAATTGATCAGAGCCCGGCCCACGAAGTTTTTTAGTCCTTCTTCAATCGCTTGAGGGTTGGTTGAATCAAGGGAGAGCGGCAGGTCGACCGCCGCCTGAACGGCCAGGACCGCGCTTCCCATGGTTTTAGCCTCGTCTATGCCGGGAACGCCCATATTTACATCCAGCACCGGAGCTCCGGCGGTCGCCTGCTTTTTGGCTTCCTCCACCACCAGAGTCATGCTGCCTTCTTTAATATCCTTAGCCAGGAGCTTACGGGCGGTAGGATTAATTCTTTCTCCTATAAAAGCCAGGGGCTGCCCCTCACCTATGATTACGGAGCGGCTGCGCGAGGCCAAAGCCCTTAAACCCCGGGGACTCCGGGCAGCCGGGGCCAGCCCTTTTAAGACCCGGGCGATGGCTTGAATGTGCGCGGGAGTGCTGCCGCAACAGCCTCCAATCAGGTTTGCTCCAGCCTGCCGTAGGCGCAGGGAATTTTCCGCCATCTCTTCCGGGGAATCAGGGAAAACGGTCTTTTCATTGATAAGCCTGGGCAGCCCGGCATTGGGCTCAACCGAAAGGAACAAACTCGAATGTTTTCCCATTTGCTCGATAACCGGCAGCAGTTCCCGGCCCCCTCCGGAGCAGTTGGCTCCTATGGCCAGGGGTTGGAAAGCTTCAAGAATTATCAAGGCGCTCAAGGGATCGGTGCCGGTCATGGTGCGGCCGGAATTTTCAAAGGTCAAATGGCAGACCACCGGCAGCCGGGTGGTCTCCCGGGCAGCGATCAGGGCGGCCCTCATTTCCCCGATATCAGTCATGGTTTCAATGGATATCAGATCGGCGCCCGCTCTTTCACAGGCCTTTACCTGCTCGGCAAAAACATCAAATAAGTCGTCAAAGCGAACCTCCCCCATCGGGAAGAGCAGACGTCCGGTGGGACCTATGGAAGCAGCTACCAGGGCCTTGCCCGCGGCTGCCCGGCGGGCGATACGGACCGCTTCCCCGTTGATTTCTTCCACCCGGTCCTGTAAGGCGTATTCGGCCAATTTATAGCGGTTGCCGCCAAAGGTATTGGTTTCGATTATATCGGCCCCGGCTTGAACATACTGGTAATGAACTTCCTGCAAAATGCCCGGATTCTCAATCCCAAACAGCTCAGGGCACATTCCGGGAGTCATACCCTTGTCTTGGAGCATGGTTCCCATAGCTCCATCCAGAATCAAAATTTTCTCTTTCAGCAGCGCGTAAAGGTCTGCCGGCATAGGCGACTCCCCTTTCATCTTATAAAAATTATATAAAAAGCCCTCTTGCATTGCATAAAGAGGGCGAGTTGTCTTTCCCCTCTCATCTGTCAGGAATTGGCACCATACCCCATTTGGGGGCGGTTGCCGGGTTTCATCGGGCCAGTCCCTCCACCTCTCTGGATAAGAGTCTTAAAGAATATTTACTTAGATAAAAACCG
>Ga0228535_1002602_pt1 | contig 16493 bp, 18 predicted proteins | sample SJ1metagenome_FD_168457 | JGI IMG/M metagenome (GOLD analysis project Ga0228535, IMG submission 168457) | Enriched culture of PCE-dechlorinating microbial communities from Ithaca, New York, USA - SJ1 | ecosystem: Engineered > Modeled > Simulated communities (microbial... > Unclassified | place... | reverse complement strand
AATATGCTAGACTTCTTCATGACCTGCCTCCTTGGTTATGGCTCTGTGTTGGGGTTCACGAGGTTCCAACATAACCCACGTTTGCAAGGGGCAGGTCTTTTTTTGTCAACTGTCAGCCATTATGTCTGGTTCAGATCGAGATACCCGCGTTCGGTTTCATAGTACGGGACGCCGTCGATAAGCACCAGGATCCTGCTCTGATCGAAAAAACCGTGGATCGAGACCATCGGCTCGTTCCTCCCGTTCGTGATCACGGTCACGCCCGGGGTGTTCGCCAACGCTTCGGCCACGGTGCGGCTGTTCGTGGCTTTCATGTCCTCGGCCGTAATCTCGTTGGTGATCGAGGCCTCCTTGGTTACGGGCTGCTTTTCGCTCGAAATGTAGACCTCCCCGAGTGAATAGCTTTCATACCCTTCCCCCTGCTTCTCCTCTGCCCGCGCAGCCCCGCTCGTCACCATGACAAAACACAAAAGCAGCGTTGCAATCCAAAATTCTCTCATAGCTGGTTACTCCTCCTTCTTCATTGAATTTTACTTTCCCATGGGGAAAGATGTGGTGCGGCCCATGTCCGCCGCCTCAACAGGAACAGTCCAGGCCCAGGCGCCGGAACCGCTCCGTATTGAGCAGGTTTATTTTGCGCATGCAGGTCCCGAACAGCCGGTACCCTCCCCCACCCTCGCCGAGCACGTCCAGGGCCAGGTCGATATCGGTCACCGCCACTGTGCCGACCATGGCGGCGTTGCGCCGGAAGAGCGGCTCGGGAACGAAACCGGCGGTCGGTCCGACAACCGCCATGGCCGCATCTGCAGGGACGAAGCCGATGAGTTGTTCGATGCTGCCGTTGGCGATGGCGGCCCCGGTGAAGACGGCCGTCTCGCAGCGGGCAAGGGCTTCGGCGGTGCGTTCCACGGGAACGAACATGCCGTACCCTGCTTCGGCCTCCTGCCGGGTTTCCTTCTTGCGGTCGATGATGGTGACCTCGGCCGGACCCAGTTCCTGAAGCCGCTTCAGGAGCGGGATAATGGCACCCACCATGCAGACCCGTCGACCGCGGAAAAGGGATCGGATCCCGGATACGTCGCCGCTCGAATCAACGGTGTAGCGCCCGGCTTCAAAGAACGGAACCGACAGGGCGTTCAGCGTGGCCAGCCTGATGACATGGGCAAAGGGGCCGGGGATCGTTCCGGCCATTGCCTCGACTGCATGCATGCCGCGGATAGAGGGGGTGTTCCCTTTGAGGATGCGGTTGCCGGCGCTCCTGACAACTTCGGGAGGGGTGTAGGCAATCCCGCCGCACCCGTTGGTGAGTTTCACCCCGACAAAGAAGACCCCGACCACCAGCCGCTCGATGACGATGGAATCGAGTTCATTGCCGTACAGTCCCCGCAGGATATCCGCCGCCTCGTCCAGAATCAGGCTGGAAGACATGTCATTTCCTTCATTTTCACTCCCGTTTTCAGCATGTACGCGGTAATCGAAACCCCGCATCAATAAAAAAGGCCGGCGAGACAAAACTCGCCGGCCTTCACAGCCGGTGAACCGTCTCCTTTCCAAAAGGGAGGCGTCGCCGTTTCCAGCGGCACCCATCGCCCGGCGTCCATAACGAAATCGTCCCAGGACGCGCGGGTCGGAGATACAAACCCGATTTCAGCAGCAATCAGATCATTCCATTGTGTTCTTCCTCGTATCGTTGTTTGCCATACAGATCCTGTCTAATCGATCCGATAGATTATCGGCATGCTCAGCTCCACCCATTCCGGCGGGCGGGGAAACGGCTCCACCGCGTGAATGGTGTCGATCACATTCCTGTCCAGGATTTCATACCCCGAACTGTTCTTGATCCACACCTTGTCCACCCTGCCGTTTTTCAATACCTGGAAACAGACCACGACCCTCCCCGTCCATCCCATTTTTCTGGCCCGAGGCGGATAGGAGAGCTTTTTTTCAATCAGCTCCTTGATGTATGCGTAATGCTCCCGGGTATACCTGCTGTGCGCCTGCTCTCCCGAGTAGCTCCCGTCTCCTCCGGAAGTGCCGGGGGCAGCGGTCCCGACCGGCGCGGCCGGTCCCTTGTCGCCGCTTCCGCCCGACTGCGTGGCCGCCACCTTTTCCGGCCGGGCTTCATTGGCTTTCGATGATACGGGAACCGGTCCCGCAGCCTCCAGCGCGGGTTGCGGCACGTTTGTCGTCGCGGGCCGCCATGTTTCCGTCTTTTCCACCTTCCTCACGACCGTCTTCTCCCGAACCTCGGCACGCCGTTTCGGCTCCGGCACCGCAGGCTGCTTCGCCGCCGCTTCCCTCCGCTCCGGGGCCGTCCCTCCGGAGTCCATGAGGGTGAAGTCGATGACGACCGGCCTGGCCGCCGTATCGGCGAACGTTCTTCCCACGGTATGGATGCCGCAGAGAAACAATCCATGAAGCAGTATGGACAAAACGACCGCTTTTCTGCCGCTGCTCATCACTTATGCTCTGCCTGGAGGCTGACCTTCTGAAACCCGGCATTCTTCACCGTATCCAGCACGTCCACGAATGCCTGGAGCCGCAGATCCCGGTCGGCCCTGATGAGAAACGGGCTGTTTCTGTCCAGGGCTTTCAGCGCCTCCCCGAGTTCCGTGATGGTGACCGGGCTGCCGGTGAAGTAGATTGTTCCCTTCCTGTCGATCTCGATGGTCCTGACCTTCAGTGTTTCCTGGCTGTTTCGCGACGCCTTGGGAAGCTGGACCGCGATGCCGCCGGTGGCGATAAACGTCGATGTCGTCAGTACGATGGTCAGGAGCACCAGCATGATATCCACGAACGGGATGACGTTTATGTAATCAAACCCCTTTTCTTCCATGCATAATCTCCCATCGCAGGATGAGCACCTTTACCCTTCTCAGGAGCAGGTTGTAGAGAACTACCGACGGGATCGCCACCAGGAGCCCGACGGCCGTGGCCTTCAGCGCCAGCGCGAGGCCGACCATGATCTTGCCGGTGTCCATGAAACCCTCGTTTCCCATGGTGTAGAAGGTGAGCATGATGCCGAGGACCGTGCCGAGCAGTCCCAGATACGGAGCATTGCTGCCGATGGTGGCGATGACGTGCAGTTTGCGGGTCAACTCCAGCTCCAATTCCTTTTTTTCGGCGTAATCACCCGGACGTATCCGCCGGAAGACCAGCAGCCGCTCGATGGCGCAGGCAACCGCCACCACGCTCAGCAGGGCCAGCAGCCAGATAATCCCGTAATCGACGGCCAGTTTCAGAGATTCCATGACACTGTCTTTCCTTTTCGATTCCCGTTTTGCAACTTGTCCAATCCGCTCAGGCAGGCGGTTTTCAGCCGGTTGAGGGCGTCAGGCCCTTCCACCGTGACGACCTGCGCTGTCGCAAGGACCCAGACAGCGCGCACCGCCTCAAGCAGTTTGCGCCGCACCACCCAGACGTGGACCGCCCCGTCCAGCTCCAGCAGTGGCCGCAACACCGGTGACCACCCTTTTCCATCCAGTTCGAGAAAGCCGATCTCGTCCACGACGACCACATCGGCCCCCGCGCACCTCTCCGGCGAGAGCGCCTTTATCCCGGCGGCGAAACCGTCTTCGAAAAAGTCGAAAGGTATGCCGCTTTGCGGGCCGTTGTCGGCTCTGCGTCGGCAGAGGGGTGTCGAACTGCTGTCGGAGAGGTCCGTCAGGTCGAACCCGCTGCGTATCCCGTTCTCCCACAGACCTTCGGCCAGAATGCCGGCGACCTTCAGCCCCTCCCGCCGGAGCCGGTTGACCAGAGCGGCAAGAAGCGTTGTTTTCCCGCTCTGGCCCGGTCCGCTCAGAATCACGACAGCGCGTTCCGCGAGGCGCATCTGTCAAGCCTCCTGGTAGTAGGAGCCGCCCAGGCAGGCCCTGCACAACGGCCCTTCGCCGGTCTCCCGGTCCACGGCGTCCTTCCCGTCGAACACCTTTTCCCCGCACCTGACGCACGGTACGGTCCTCAGGGGTTTTCCGGGGAGATCCTCTTTTTTCAGCTCAACCTTGACCTTCTTCCAGTTGAGGAGCTCGTCGTCCGGCATCGTGAGAACGCGCTCCCTGGCGTCCTCGCCGGCGTCGTTGGCCGAATCGCGCGGCTTCAGGCTCACCCGCCAGGCCGTATCCCGCTTCAGGTTGATGAAGGTCGCCGCCATCCTGCCGTAATCCACGTACTTCAGGTTTCTCCGGCCCAGCCTGGTGCCGGTGGCTATCAGGACCGCGTCCGCGATACAGCGGTCGTTCTCGATGAAAACGATAAGGTCCTTCAGGTCTTCCGGGGCGGCCAGCTCCAACCCTTTTTTGGCGATGCGGACCCCGAGCGACTGGCCGGTACAGAAGTGGCCGTGGTAATCGATGCAGCGTTGCAGCGTTTCTCGAACATCGGTAATAAGCATGAATGAATCCTCCTTTGTCATGGACAGCACGGCCTCCCTGGATTCAATATTCCAAGGGAAGCTCGTATTCTATTAACTCAAACGGTTTAAAAATCCATTTCTGACTGAGGCTGCCTCATTGGACCGAAAGCTAAAATGAAAAATGTAGTAAAAAAATGAGGGCATATACAAAGCTAACTTTGTCCCCGTAATATTCTCTAGAATAATCCACGTTTGTAAGGGTCAGATAGTTTATTTTTCTCTCAGTCATTATGGCTAGCTTCTCAACAACATACTATGGGTATTCCTTTAACTCAGCTTTTTGAACTTCAAAATTAAGAAAAGCGTTCAGGTTTGAAATAAAGAAATAAAAGTCTGAATACAAATCATCAGCGTATTTTTTTTCTAACCCAAAGTCAGTGACCCATAAAAAAGGGTCACCGTTAAAAACAATTTCATTGTTTAAACGTAACTCTCCCATCCCACTAAAAAACAGTTCGGCTTCTTTTCCTGTTTCGTCAATAACTATAATCATACTTAAGGTCTTGTTTTCATAATCTAAGGTCATCTTTTTTATAGCTATATCGTGAAATCCATTGGGCAGTTTCATTTCAAGTTCAGACATTGTCATATTTTTTATCCCTTTTTGACGGCGCACATCTGCATTTGCCGATCTTCCTTGGAATGCAGACCTTGAAACTCTCCCGCAATGAATGCACGTCCACCTCCCTGCCGTACAGGGCGAACAGGTTCTCGCTGGTAATGACGTCGTCGGGCGCGCCGTCCGCTATAATCCTGCCTTCCTTGAGCATGACCACCCGATCCGCCACCCACAGGGCGTGGTCCGGGAAATGGGTGGATTTGATGAAGGTGTACCCCTCGTCGCAGAGGTCCATCAGCCCTTCCAGCAGCTTGATCTGGTTGCCGTAATCCAGGCCGTTGGCAGGCTCGTCCATGATGAAGGTGTGGGCGCCCTGGGTCATGGCCCTGGCAATGAGCGTGAGCTGGCGTTCGCCGCCGCTGATGCGGGTATAGGGTCTCTCTTTCAGATGAAGGATGGACAGCTTGTCGAGAGTGGCGAGGGCGATGTCCATATCCTCGTCGGTATAGCGGGAAAAGAACGACTTGTGGGGAATCCTCCCCATCAGCACCACGTCGACCACCCGGTAGGCGAAGGAGGCCCGGTGTATCTGCGGCACATAGGCGATGCTCCGCGCGAGGGACTTCAGATCGAGGGAGGAGATCGAGCGCCCTTCGAACAGCACCCGCCCCTTTTCAATACGGTGGAATCCGAGCAGGGTCTTCAGCAGGGTGGTCTTGCCGCTCCCGTTGGGTCCCAGGAGGGAGATGATCTCTCCCCTGCGCACCGCGAGTGAGACATCATGCAGGACCGGCTTGTCCGGGTATCCGAAGGTAACGTTCTCGGCCACGAGCAGCATGTTCACGCCCAACCTTTCCGTGCGTTTTTCAGCACGAGTACGAAAAACGGTATGCCCATGAGAGATGTGACGATCCCCAGGGGGACCTCCACGCTGAAGAGGAGCCGGGAGACGTCGTCCACCGCAATCAGGTAGACGGCGCCAATGAGGGCCGCCGTGGGCATCAGGACCCTGTTGTCGGGACCAACCAGCATCCGCGCCACGTGCGGTATGATCAGGCCGACCCAGCCGATGAGTCCTCCGATCACCACGGTCAGGGCGCTGATGAGGGTGGCGAAGAAGATCAGTATCATCCGGATGCGGCCCACGTTTATCCCGAGGGACTTGGCCTCGTCGTCTCCCATGCTCAGGATGTTGAGATAACGGGAAAACAGCAGCAGGCAGAGTATCCCAGCTCCGATGGGGAGGGAGGCCGGGTACACGGTCCCGGCGTCGGCCAGGGAAAGCCCTCCCATGAGCCAGTAGACGATGGCGGGAAGCTGGTTGTACGGGTCGGCCAGATACTTGACGATGGACAGGAGAGAGGTGAACAGGGCGCCGCTGATGATCCCCCCGAGGATCAGCATCAGCAGCCGGTCACCCTGGTAGAGCCGCGCTATCCCCACCGCGACGAGCACAGCCGCGAAGCCGCAGACAAAGGCGCAGGACTGCACGACGAACCAGCTGTCCGAGACGATCATTCCCAGCGCGGCGCCGAAGGAAGCGCCTGCCAGAACCCCCAACAGGGCCGGGGAGACGAGCGGGTTGATGAACATGGACTGGAAGGCCGCCCCGGAAACGGAGAGGGCAGCACCGATGAGACCCGCGGCAACGATGCGCGGCAGCCGGATGTCCAGCAGGATATTGCGGAGCAGGGCGTACCGGTCTCCGTCCATGGTATCCATGCCCGCGGATGCGGCGAAAAACCGGACGATCTCATTCAGGGTGACCTCGTACTTCCCCAGGGTGAGGGATAACAAGGCGGTGCAGACCAGAAGAAAAATCAGGAAGGGTATCCGGAAGTTCATTTTCACTGACACGCGTTCTCCTGTAAACGGTAGTGTGTGTCCAGCCCTTGAAGCCGCGGTCGGCGGGCCGAACGATTCCGTCCCCTGGAAAAAGGCGGCTGCCGGCATGGAGGGTGCCGGCAGCCAATCGCACCCAGGTGATGGAGGAAAGAAATTACTTGAAATTGTCGAAAGCATGCCCGGCAGCAAAAAGGCCGGCGGAGTTGGACACTCGCCGGCCTTGTAAACCGAAGCGTTCACTCCTTTCCAAACACGGGAGGCGGCGCTGTTTCCAGCGGCACCCACAGCCCGATGCCCATGGCGAAAACGCGGTAGGGTCAGCGGGTCGGAGAGACTAATCTATATTATTGTACGTAACGTGACCTGTCTGCTTACTCCTTGTCCCACCAGAGGACGGCCCAGCTTATCTTCCTCGGATACGACATAACCCATTTCCCCTCGCTGTGGACGAGATGTGCATTCAGGAATGCCCGCAGAACATCCTCTTCCTCCGGGGTGATGAGTTCTATTTTCGCGCTCAGGTGGTTGAAAGCGTCCTCGGGGTCCTCATAGGTATTACGTTCCTGGTAGCTGATAAAGTTCACATTGGCCCGGATACCCATCCGGTAAAGAAGGTTGTAGAGATAGATGTAGTCCGGTCCCGGATTCAGATCCCTCCCCAGTGCCCGGAAGATGCGGCGGTCATGGGGACCGTCTCCGACGATGGTGGAGAGATAGACCCGTTTGCGCGCGGCCTTGTCCAGCTTCGCCAGTGCGCTCTCGAAATCCTCCGTGATCAGGGAGCGCGAAGCGAGAGCCACATCATGCTCTCCGACCCCCAGTGCGTTCCAGTCGTCCTCCCAGGCCCCCTGTATCGTCCGGACATTGCCTATACCCCGTTGCGCGCAGCGCTCCCGCAGCAGTGCCAGCATGGTGCCGGATATGTCCACGGCGGTAATCTCTTTCACCCGCCCCGCCAAGGGGATGGCCAGGGTGCCGGCGGCGCTCCCCATATCGAGCAGGGTCCAGTGGGGCTTGAGCTCCAGCAGCCGGAGAAATTTCTCGGAATAATCGCTCTTGGAGGAATTCCTGGCAAAGGCCGGCGCCCGCTTGTCCCAGTAAGCGGTGTTGCCGCTGGGGGAGGATTTCCGTTTTCTCTTTTCCCAGCAGATCCGGTTCCAGTCGATCTCCCGGACGTCGAGTGGCGTGTACTGCCGCCCAATCGAATTTTCCTCTTCCTCATTCAGCGATTGCCCGGGACCGGGCTGATGGCGCAGACAGCGAACCGGTTGCATGGCCAGTTCTCCTTTCCTCCGCTCCGCGGCGGTGTTTGCCGACGAAAAAACCCGCATAGATACAGGTTCGTCAGTATCAATGCGGGGTTCGTTAGACCTGCTCCAGCGGCAGGGGACGAAGTGGGCGCCTGATGAGTGTCGGATGGTTGCTGCTCGTTCTGTTGTGCTGTCCAACAAAAACGGCCGACGGATATAAACACCCGTCGGCCGTGACAATGCCGCTGTGCTTACTCCTTTCCAAATACGGGAGGCGACGCTGTTTCCGGCGACGCCCGCAGCCCGGCTCCCCTAGCCATTGCCGTAGGGAGGACGAGTCGGAGCAAATTACACCATAAAGATTTGATGGTTGCGTTATATATCAAACTACTTAACGACAAGTCAAGAAAAATTTGCCCGGCATGAGATCGGTTCGATCCATTGCTACTTTACGGTTAGCTCTTCCCGGATAATCTATTTACCTGAAAAGTAAACATTCACTTTGCGCGGGAAGGGGAATTGAGGTATTATGCCAACCGCTGCCGGCTTCCGTACGCCGACAAACATGTAAAGGACAGACCTGCCGAACATCAACGGGGCTTCAACGATACCGCATTTATCGCACCTACAGGACAAGGAGTAAGGATATGGCGAGTCTCAACAAGGTCATGCTGATAGGAAATCTCGGAAAAGACCCCGAAGTGCGTTACACCTCCTCGGGAACCGCGGTGGCGAGCTTTTCCCTCGCCACCAGCGAAAGGTTCAAGAACAGGAACGGCGAGTGGGAAGAGAGGACCGAGTGGCACAACGTCACCCTCTGGGGCAGGCTCGCGGAGATCGCCGGTGAATATCTCGCCAAAGGGAAGACGGTCTACGTGGAGGGCCGCCTGCAGACCAGGAAATGGCAGGACCGGGACGGAAGAGACCGGTATACCACCGAAATCGTCGCGGACAAAATGCAGATGCTGGGAGGCAGAGGAGACGGGAGCGGCCGTCAGGGCGGAAGGGTCTCGGAAGAACCCGAACCCGGGGCACCGCAGGGATACGAGGAGCCAGCGTTCAATCCGGACGACGATATCCCGTTCTGATCCGGGGCCTCGGCCGTCTCCGCAATGACGATTCGGTTTTTCCCCTGTTTTTTCGAGCGGTAAAGGGCTTCATCGGCGGCCCTGACAAGGTCGTCGGCGGTCAGGCCGTGCCGGGGAAACGAAGCTGCTCCGATACTCACCGTTATCCCTGCGCCACCGATGGAGAGCGACTCAACCTCCTGGCGGATCCTCTCTGCAAAGGCGATGGCGTTCATGCCGCCGGACGCGCCCGGGCAATCGCCCGCGGTCATGAGTGGGGTCTCGGGAAGAATCACGGCAAACTCCTCGCCCCCGTACCGGCATGGGACATCGATATCGTAGGGAGGGTCGGTTTCGCTTCGGCGGGCCTTGCCGCGCAGGATCCGGGCCAGTTCCCCGAGCAGCCGGTCTCCCTCCAGGTGCCCGAAGGTGTCGTTGAAGCCCTTGAAGTCGTCTATATCCAGGAAGATGACCGAACAGACGTGATTGTAGCGCATGGACCGCTGGATTTCACTGTTGAGCTCCTTGAAGAAATAGCTCCTGTTGTACAGGTTGGTCATCTGATCCTTGACGACCAGCTGTTTCAGGGCGTCCTCTCTCCTGCGGGTCACCCCGGTGGCCATCAGTCCGGCGCTTCCCATGGCTGCGGTGAGGGCCGAGACCCAGAACCACATGAACAGATAATATGACGAGTTACTGCCTGGCACTCCTCCGGTGAACGGTGCGGCAGCCGGGACAACGGCGCCGGAATATTCCGCCGCGACAAGTGCGCCGTAGACGATGCTTGCAACGCAGCACATGATCCCGACATCCCCTTTGTTCTCCAGCAGCATGGAGGCCTCGATGGCGATAATGGGGTAAACCGGCCAGAACGGGCTGAATATGCCGCCGCTGTGGTGTATAATAACGCTGACGACGATGATATCCAGCAGGATCTGAAGGTGGTTGGCCCAGGGAAAATGGCTGAGTTTTCGGTACAATAGGTGAGAGAAAAGGTTGAAAATGACGGCTGTCAGCAGGGAACCGGCCAGCGACGCGGTCCTGGCTCCCTCGATGGTCCCGGCGTCCTGGGAACAGAAAAAGGGGCTTACGGCGTAAAGACCGTAGAGGCAGAAAAGCAGTATCAGGATCCAGCGGGTCCTGATTACCAGAAGCATACGGCCCCGAGCCTCAGCCAGTGCTTCCCTGTCCTTGCCGGTCGGGCCTCCCTGATAGAAAAAATCAAGGCGGCTTGACAAGGCCCCGCCTGCCGTAGAGCTTTTGATGGTCCTGAGCTTCATAGTGTCCCGGTGGTTATTGTCCGGCTCCCGTCCAGTCGCAAACAGATCGGCGGTTCTGGATAGATAGTGAGAAAATATTATATCTCCTGGAAATAATATGTCAAGCAATTTAAATCACCTAGAGATAGCACAGAGGATAAAAGAAATCCGTCTGTCCCGCGGCCTCACACAACAGGCCTTTGCATCCAGCCTGGGAATCGTGCAGGGCTTTCTCAGCGATGTGGAACGGGGCAAGAAGCTTCCCTCAGACACCCTTCTCATCGCCCTTTGTCATCTCTATGAAATAAACGAGCAATGGCTTTTTACGGGCACCGGGGAGATAGCCCGCAAGACGGTACACCGGGAGGAGATGGACCGGATCGTCGCGTCGCGCACCACTCTGCTGAAGAGGGTCCCCCCGGAGTTTCCCGACGGGATTACCGAGGATGATGTCTACGATCGGATCGCCCTTCCGGGCGTGCCGGAAGGTTGTTATGCCTTGTTTTTCTACGGCGATTTCATGGCTCCGACGCTCCATGACGGCGACCTGGTGCTTTTCAGGGAATGCGAGGAGTTCAATAACGGGGATATCGTTCTGCTGAACAACCTGTGGGGAGAGACGATTCTGAGGAAATACCGGATCCGGGACAACGAGGTGATGCTCGCGCCAGACAACCCTCTGTACCGCCCCTTCCGGCTGGAGAGAAACACCAGGATTTTCGGCAAGGTCCTGGAGGTCTGGAGAAAGATCAAGTTCTGAGGGGCGACCCTTCACGTATCCGTGGGACTGCCCGAAGGCAAGTCCCACGGATACGGTAATAACAGATTGACTACTTCTGCACCCAGCGGCCGGCGGCGTTCTGTATCCACCACCCCGGCTTGGCCTCGTCACGTTTCGCGTCCGCAAAGGTAGCCGCGGCCTTGCCCAGCACCTGCCTCAGATTGTCCGTGGTTTCCGGCTGCTTGTTGATCCTCAGTATCGCCTTGGCCATATTGGTAATAACGATTTTGCGATTGTTGTTTTCCGCCTGGACCACGGCCTGGGCATCGCCGGCCCTCGACTGGTCGCGCACCACCACGCTGCCGTCCATCGACTCCCCAACCACCCCGCTGTCACGCAACGCATTGAGCTGAGGCATGCGCGCCCGCATCTCCTCGTACGCCTTCTGTACCTCCGGGATGCCGGCAACCTCCCTGGCCAGTCTTTCGGACAGGTTGTCCTGGGCACAGGCTTCCGGGACCAACCGGAAGGAGTGGAACAGGCTTACCGGCTTCCCTCCAGGCTCCTGGTCCGGCCGCGTCTCTTCGGGCTCCGCCGGCGCTCCCTGTTTCAGCAGCATTTCGTCCAGCGACTTGTATGCCTGCTTTACATCCTTTTCAGGAAAGTAGACATTGACCGTGATAAAGGCGCAGGCGGCAAGCAGCCCGAACGCCACCGCCACGAACCATCGGGTGAGCGCTTTTTTCATTAGAACCTCCGTTTCTTTTAGAACATTCTCTTGTTCACGGAACTATACCACAGCGGGGTGAGAAAGAAAACCCGCGACCGGCCCATGCGGAGCCGCCTATTCCAGCCACTTCAGGTCGGTCTGTATCGGTGGGGCCTCCCCTTCCTCTTTTCCCTTGCCCCGGGCCGCCGCCTCCCGGATCGACTCCAGCAGGTGTTCCAGGGCAATCCTGTTCTGCACCGGCGCCACGGTGACACTCAGGTCCTTCATGCCGAGAAGGTTGGTGTGGGAGATGTCCAGCTTCTCAAAGGTGAGAAAGCCTCCCCGCAGGTAGGCGACGATCTCCCCGTTGTCATAGGCGCGGTCGTTCCGGAACAGAAACCCCCTCAACTTCTTGCCGGCAAGCTTCTGGAGGAACTCCTTGCTGACCAGCGTCTGCTCTCCCTTCACACTCCGGGTCCAGAGGTCGGCGTAACCCGCGGCCGATTCCGCCCCTCCCTTGGAGTTCAGAAGGCTGATAACGCCGTCAACCCTTCCCGACATGTACCCCTTTATCTTCGGGAAGGAGTCGCAGAACTGCCTGAGACTCAGGTCGTGCAGGAGCAGGTCCGCTCCGTAGCCGAAACCGTTACCGTACAGCAGGAAACCGTTGCCGGTGAGATAACCGCCATAGAGCGACACCCGCAGGGGAGAGATCTCCACCAAACCCTGCCGGGCCGTCATGAAAAAGGTCGTCTCGCCGATCTCCAAGGCGCCCAGATGGGCCTTGCCGATCCTGAGACGGCTGCCGGCCCCGGCACTCCGTCCGAAGGACTGGAGCAGCCGGTGATAGTTCTCCCTGCTGAAGCTCGGACTGGCGGGCTTCCTTTCTGGTTCCCGGCGCGGAAATGCCAGCGCAAGGGGGATGCGGCCGTCGATTTCAGCGACGAGCATCTTCTGGGACGGTATCTCCAGGGAAGCGGCCTGCAGCGAGAGCCCCCCCTCCACCGCCACATTTTTCCCCGTGATCGCCACCCTCCCTTCCAGGTCGCACGCCCCGCCGCCCACGGCCTCCTGGAGGTTACGCGGGAGCGCGTTGGCGAATGCGTCCAGCAGTGAGTTGAGTGGGGTTGACGTCATGGAAAAGGTCAGGCTTCCCTCCCGGTCGTCGGCGGCAAACCTTTTCACAACACCGCCGGCACGGAGCACCGGCCCCCCTTCCCGTTTCAGCACCGCCTCTTTCAACTGCAGGTCCGGTCCCGCAATCGTTGCAGAGAGGGCCAGTCCGAAGCCGCTCACCAAGGTCCTGTTCCCGGCCCCCTGCAACGAGATGTGGCGGCCGGCAAGTGAAACCCGTCCACGGACCCCTGAGGTCCGGTCCCAGGAACCGTCCAGGAAGGCATCCACGCTGCCGCCCGGAAGCCTGGGACCCTTGTTCTCGGGCAGGAGGAGGGAGAGCCGCTCCAGTTGCTGATCCAGCAACCTTGCCGAGAACCTGGTCTCTTTTTCCCGCGAGAACGGGGCGGTGGTCACCGTGACATCGAGCGTCCCTCCCAGGGACTCTCCCAGAACCCTGGCCGAGATATCCCTGCCGCCAAAGCCGAGTCTTCCGGCAAGGGATGCCGCCTTCCGGCCCCGATACGAGAGCGAACCGACGGTTACCGACCCCCCTCCCGTCAGCCTTTGCTCTCCTCCGGCGGAAAAATAGCGGCAATCCAGTTCCCCTGCGCCCCCCTCCACGGCCAGGTCCCCCCTTCTGAACTCCACGCCTGTCACCTTCGCCGCCATGGGAAAACCGCCGACGGCCTTCCTTTCGTCGCCGGACGGCAGACGCACGGTCGTGGTCCCGATGCGGGCCCGGCTTCCGTCCAGGGTCAGTTCCGTCCTGCCCGCTTTCAGGAGGTTTCCTGCCAGGGAAAGCTCGGAGGATATACTGAACGGCCTGCCGTTAATGGCACCTCCGGACGCTTCCACCCTTCCGTCGGCCGAGAAACCGCCGGTCCCTCTCCTGATACCGGATACGGCAGCGGCCTTCTTTAGTGAAAAATTGTTGCCGGCAGCCGTCCCCTCCGCCGATGAGAGGGTGAGCGTGACCCGACCGGTGAACTCCCTAGGGGAACTGCCGGTCAGGCTTGTGCTCGCGGAGCCGCTACCCGAGGAGAAACGGGCTTTAGCTCCATCCAGGTATCCGTTCAGGGAAGCCAGGGGTATGTTCCGTATGGCGCATTCACCCGCGAAGCGAGGCCGCGGGGCCTGGAGATATCTGAAGTTGCCGGTAAGTCTCCCACCGGCGATGACGGCGGCGATGGCCGGAAATTCAACCTTTTCCGGCCTGAAGCGGGAGGAAAGGCGGGCGGCGACCGGGGCTTCGAGCGATTCGACCAGCGATCCATCCCCCCTGCCGGCGGCGAAGACCCTGCCGGTGGCCAGCCAGCCGGCATCCATCCGCTTCACGGTGAGGTCGGCCCCTCCCCGACTCAACAGAACCCGGCCATTCCGGGCAAGCCTGGCCGAACGCAGGGCGATGTCGCCTCCGCCGGCGGTAACCCCCTTTGCCTTGGTCCCCTCCAGCCGAAGCCGCCGGGAGACGATTGTCCCGTCCAGGGTAACACCCTGGCGGCCTTTTTCGGGAAGGATGCCGAGTAATCCCGCAAGCCCTATGGGCTCATGGGAAAGGGTCAGGACGAAGGAGCCGTCTTTCATGGCCTGTTCCATCGAGCCGGCGACCGCCACGGAGGCGAGTCCGTCGACGGTCAGGGCCGCCCGCTCCAGGACGGCCCGGTCTGACGCCGTATCGTAGCTGAAGGAAAACTCGATCCCGCCCCTGAACCGTTGTGCCGCACTTCCCAGGTGCAGGCCAAGTCCGCCGAAGCCCGCCCTTCCCCGCGCGCTCAAAAGCGTTCCCTGGAACTCCGCGGTCAGGTCGATGCTGGAGCTCGCCTGTTCCAGGTTCACGGGAAAACCGCCGGGGAGCGTTGTGACGAACGGCGAGAGCGAGAGGCGCGGGGCCTGAAGCCTGGCACGCAGGACCGGGGACGATCCCATCCGTCCCTCGGCAGTCAGCAGCACCGGGTTTCTCTCGGCATCCTTAAATGCAAGGACCAGCCGCGACCCGGTCTCCCCCGTGGTGGACAGGTCGTTTACGGTGAGGTCCAGATCGTAGAGTGCGCGGCCTTCGACCAGCAGATCGACGTCCCGGAGCACGAGGTGCTTGACGAAGAGTTCCCGGGACGGACCCTTCTTCGCGGCCCTGAACCGCCGCAGGAGTTGGGCGAAGTTCCACTCGCCGGCGGGATTCTTTTCAAGATCGAGCTTCGCACCCAGGATTTCCAGCCGGGAGAGGCTCCTTTTGGCCGTCAACACCCCTGCCGGATCGAGCGCCACCCGGAGCGTTCGGACCGAGAGCAGGTTCCGCTCCCGAAAGCCGGGGGGGTTCTCGATCGTAATACCTTCAACGTGCAGCGCCCCCCCGATCCACAAAACCCGGCCAACCTTGACCTTCCCGCCGATATAATCACTCATCAGCTTGCCGAGCGCATCGGCAGGATAGGGGGTGAGCAGCGCGAGCTTGCACAGGAGATAAACAGAAACGGCGACAATGACGACTACGGCAAGGATGCGGAAGGGGAGCCCCCTCCGTGTCCTGCGCCCTGTATCCGCTGTTGTTTGCCTGTCCACCATTTCGTTCCGGTGATTCCTTTCCATAATCCGCTATCAAGGCGGCAATCGAGATCCTGCCGCTTAAGTCGTCATTATCCGGTTGGGGGCATTGAATCGCAACTTCCCCGCTCTCACGAAATTTAAAAGTCCCATCCATTCGATGGAAGGGGTCAGGGGGGCAAGGTTCTGCCGGGATACTCCGGCAAAAAAAAAGCCCCGTTGGTACGGGGCGCTCCGGGATCGTGCTGTATGCCGGGCTGAGGAGGTTCGAAGCACTGCGAGAACTCGCGGCCGACTCTTCATGGAGACGTCAGGTTGTCCGTATCCCGGTTCACCGTTCGGCGGCCCGGTGTATCGACCTGCAGACGAAGCCGAGACAATCGGGGCATGCACAGGCTGCCGAGTGTCTCAGGGCCGGCGAACCGTGAAACGCTACTTCTTTTTGGCGGGCGCAACCGCGCTTTTCAAGGCTTTGCCGGGACGGAACTTGGGGACCTTGGCGGCGGCAATCTTGATCTCCTTGCCGGTCTGAGGATTTCTGCCGACCCTGGCCTTTCTTGTGGATACCTCGAAGCTGCCGAATCCGACGAGCGTCACCCTGTCACCCTTCTTGAGCGCGGCGGTAACCGCATCAATAAACGCCCCCACCGCCTTTTCCGCTGCCGCCTTGGTAAGACTGGAAGATTTTGCCACGGCTTCCACGAGTTCTGCTTTGGTCATCTTAGCCCTCCTCCGTTTAAGAATGGAACTGAAATTAACCCTACTATATACGTAAAATCGCACTTTGCAAGGGATTATTTGAGAGAAAATCATTTTTTTCGCGGGGTCAAAAGGCAGAAAAAACAGGCGTTTCCCCGGCATCGTGCCCCGCGGATCTGCGCAAGCAGCGCCACGACACCCATCGTCATATATAACTGATTGATATCACGGATATTTTGAATTCTGAGTCGGGAACACATTCCAGGGGTTCTCACCCGGGTCCTTCTCCTCGTCGTACCCCTTCGGCTCGGTTCCG
>Ga0228535_1002600_pt1 | contig 16497 bp, 15 predicted proteins | sample SJ1metagenome_FD_168457 | JGI IMG/M metagenome (GOLD analysis project Ga0228535, IMG submission 168457) | Enriched culture of PCE-dechlorinating microbial communities from Ithaca, New York, USA - SJ1 | ecosystem: Engineered > Modeled > Simulated communities (microbial... > Unclassified | place... | reverse complement strand
AACTTCACGACCAGGTCGTCGTCATTGAGCAGGTTTTTCCCCTTGTAGCCCGAGTCTTCCGCCAGCTCCGTCAGCTGCGTCCGGATCGTGTTGTACTGCTCCCGCAGCGAGATGAGTTCCTGGCTTGCTGTTTGTAGCGCACCGGTTGATGTGGTAAAAGTGTAGCGTGAAGGATCGAGAGGATAAATATCGTAGTTCCCCCTATTGTAATCGATGGCAGCGGTTAAGCCGGTTGCCCTGTTGATTTTCGTTACAGACAGGACATCTCCCGTTGAGGTTGCCGCATATCGATAATCTCCCCAACTATGTTCGGCTTCATAATCGTTGATTGCATCGGCCAGATTGGCCAGCGTGTCGGAGACGCTCCCCCCACTGTCGAATTTATATTCGTAATCATCAGGATCATTAATGCCGGCCGCTATGTATGTCGGGCAATTTCCAATGTGGATTTCGTCGTCCATTTGAAAATTTCTGGAAAAGGTCATGTTGAATGTGTTTTCTTTTTCAGCGTCAACCAGCGTCATGTTGGCTGCGCCTCCGCCCACAACGCCCGCCGCGCTGAAGTCGCCGGCCGCTGCGTCCGCAGCCGCGCCGCTGACCGTCTTGGACAGATTCAGAAAGCCGTTGCTGACGGTCGCCGAGAAAGCCGTATCCCCCCAGGCGTAGTCATTGATTGCCTGGGCCAGTTCTTCCATGTCGGCGGTATTGTTTCCGCTGATATTGAAAGACTGCCCTCCGGTTGCGCCCGTCGTCGCCGTAAACGTCACACCGCCGATGACAACTTGGTCGGGCTCATTGGGTGGTACGATCTCAAGGCTGGCAGTCACAGTAAAAGAAGCGTCCGTTTCAGTAAAATCTAAGGGGCTGTTGTCGGCGGCTAAAAACTTCGAAACGGTCAGCGTGTTTGTGCCTTCGTTATAGACGGCTGAAAACCCATAAAGCTCTCCTTCTCCTGCCCAGTTGAAATCAGTAATTGCGTTTGCCAGATTGTGAGCGGTTGCATTCATGTCGCCAGCAACCAATCTAAAGGTTTGTGGGTCATCCGGATCTGCCATGGCCATAAAACCCAAAAACCATCCTTCGCCATTATGCTCAAGACCAACCACCTCACCTTCAGCAGCGTCTGTTAAAGAGATGGTTCCCTTGGCGTATCCGATGGCGGAGATATCGTTGAGCCAGATCGCTCCGGTGACCGACCCGGCCGGCGACGCAGACTCGGCGGAAAGCGCCGACTGGGCGATGCCTTTGGCCTGCTCGATCATGGAGCTGATGGCCGAAATGCCCTTGTCGGCGGCAGTGACGGTCTGCACGGCCTGCCCCATGGTATCCTTCAAACCCTCGATGAGCGAGGCGCGGGAGGTCAAAGACCGGGCGGTAAAAAAAGATACGGGATTGTCGATCGCCGAGTTGACTTTCTTGCCGGTGGACAGACGCTCCTGGGTCCGGTCCAGCAAATGGACCGTCCCCTGCAGCGACAACAGATTGGATCTCATCCCCGAGGTCAGAGAAACGTCGTTGATGGCCATGGATCACCCTTTCTGGGTTTATGCCGGCACTTCTTGCCGGATGCACAAGTTGTTCTTTTTTTCAAAGCGCGCCTTGGGGCGCATCTTCCGGCGGGAACCAAAGCCCCGCCTGTATTCCGTCCGGACCGGCGGTTATTTTACCGGACTCCCCCTGAGCCCCGCGGCCAGGTTCAGGTTGATGTCGATCAGGATAGCGAGCTTGTCCGGCTCGGGATCGGCCATCACCTGGATGATGCGTTTATCGATGAAAACGCTGAGCGTCAGAATATTGTTGCGGATCTCCACCGGCAGAGGGTTATCGTCTTTCGCCAGCTCGGACTGCAAGATGCTCCAGACCATCTGGTTGCGCCGCAGCGCTTCCGCGAGCTTTTCATCGCGGTCCGCCGCGTCCCAGTTTTGCCGGCAGTCGGACAACATCAGCGCGCAGCGCGTCAGAGCGGCCGCTTCAATTTCCCTTCCGGAAACCACGGAATTCTGCGCTGTTCTATAAGCTTCAAGTTGCACTGCGTACACGATTCAGAACCTCCCCTTCATAATCGATGAGTTTTTTTGTCAGCTTCAACGCCTGATAGTACTGTTCGCCGAGGATCCGCCCGCTGATCTCGCGCAGGAGCGGCTTGGTGCTGGGCGCGGCCGAGGCCACTTCCTTAACCAGTTCCCAGTAGGTCTTGTGATGCTCGGCGAGATTTTTGCCGTCCACGTACATCAGTTGAACGGCGAAATAAATTTTTTTGCAGGGCGTATCGGCCGCTGCAAGCGTCAGAATATCCTTGGCCCGCAGGATCGGCACATCGTTTTCAACAACGAAGGTGCTTTTGGCCTCGCCGTTGGCGATGACCGCGCCGCCGAGGATGAATTTTTCATAAGGCTTCAGTGTAATCTTGAGGGACATGCACCCTTCCCTTTTTTTCGCTTTGCGATATTCAAATTTTCAGATCAAGAACGCTTCCGGCTACCGCGGACGCATCCGGCCTGCCGCTTTCTGTTTGCGGCTTTGTTTCCGCCGCAGACGGCTGTCGACGGGTCTGCGCCGTTTTTTTCGGGTCGTCTTCCGCCCGCGGCAGCGCCGCCGTCTCCTCCGCAGCCTTTTCCTCGCGGGACGAGATCAAGACGGTGTAAATTCCCTGAGTGTTCCCCAGCGGAAAAAAAGGCGGATAGAAAACCTCCAGCGCATCCTTTCCTTGCCCGGACAAACGGGCGCTGCCGGAAGGCGCGGCCTTTTCCTGCGCCACAGGCAGATGCCCCACCGGCAGGGGAGATTGTCGTTCCGCATCCGTGGCGGAGCGCCTCTCCCCTGCCGGGGTGCGCAAAATGCCCGAATATATTGAAATGTCCTGAATAATCATTCGTCTTCCCCGACCCGGAGCGAAAGGCGGGGATCTTCCTCCCCGCCTTTGCTCGGTTTACCGGTTAACGGAACAACTGGAGGACCGACTGGGCCGCCTGCGCCGAGAGGCTGAGCGCGGTGGTGGACAGAGACTGGCGCGTCTGCAGCATCAGCATGTTGGCGCCTTCCTCGTTGGTGTCGGCGAGTGTCAGCTTGTCCGCCCCTTCGGTGAGCGTGTTCACCATGTTCGTCGAAAAGTCCTGACGAACCGTGATGATGCTCAGGTTGCCCGACAGCTTGGACGATTCCGAACTGAGCGTGGTCGCCGCCGCATCGAGCTCGGCGATGGAGGCGTTGATGTCCGCCTCGGAGGCCCAGGCCGCCGCGGTGATGCCCAGGCCGGCTGCCGAAGCATCAAAACCGGAAACGGTCAGAGACGCGCCTTCGAACTTCACGACCAGGTCGTCGTCATTGAGCAGGTTTTTCCCCTTGTAGCCCGAGTCTTCCGCCAGCTCCGTCAGCTGCGTCCGGATCGTGTTGTACTGCGCAACGAGCGAATTCAGTTCGTCGGACGGCCGCGTCACGGTAACGACCGCGCCGGCAACGGTTGCCGTCCCGAGGCCCGCTTCCGTAATGGCCGCGGCCAGATTGGCGGCGGTTGCCGCGTCATCGGCGCCGATCTGAAAATCGACGCCCGCCGTCAGAGTGGTTCCGCCGACGGTGAAAGCCGACGCCGCCTGTTCTTCCTGTCCTTCCGCGACATCGATGCCGGCGCTGGCCGTGAATTCGCCCACGGTCACCGTTGTCCCGGCAGTCGCCGCGGTCACCACATTGCCCGCCGCGGAAGAGGCGGCGAAGCCGGCGGTGGACAAAATGGCCACCAGTTCATTGGCCGTGCTGAAATCAACACCCGCCGTGTACGTCGCTCCTTCAAAAGTGATAGTATCTCCCGCAACCTGCGCATGGTCTTCCAGAGCCAGGCCGGAAGTGTTGTCTTCGATATCGGTCGAAGCGAAATCGCCGCTGGTGAGAGAAATGATAATCGATGTGGTGCCTCCGTCTCCCACGGTGGTGGCGACAATTCCCTGATCCGACAGAGCGGCGTTGATCGCCTCCGCCAGTTCATCGAGGGTTTCAAAATTGCCGGCGCCCACCGCGTCGGTCATCGTAAAGGTTACGCCGCCGATCCCGAACGTTTCATCGGCCGCTACAGCGCCGAGCGTCAATTCCACGTTTGCATAGGCAAAGCTTTCCATTCCGGAGATGTCGATATCCACATCGCCGGCGACAAACGCATGCGCGCCCGTCGCGTTTTCCGTTTCCGTCGTCCCCGTGGCCGCGCTGAGCGCGGACTGCGCAATACCTTTGGCCTGTTCGATCATGGCGCTGATCGCCGTGATGCCCTTGTCCGCCGCCGTCACGGTCTGAACCGCCTGCCCCATCGAATCCTTCAGGCTGTCGATGAGAGACGCCCGGGAATTGAGGGACTGGGCCGCAAAATAGGAAACCGGATTGTCGATGGCCGAATTCACTTTTTTGCCTGTGGAAAGACGCTCCTGCGTGCGGTCTAAAAGATTAACGGTGTTCTGGAGGGATAAAAGGTTGGACCTCATTCCCGAAGTCAATGATACGTCGCTGATTGCCATAATTTATTTCTCCTTTTCTAGGGTGTTTTCCGACCTTTCTGGTCGGGATGTGATTGCGCCGGCCCGGCCGGCTTTTGCTGGATTCCGGTTTTTAAACCGCCTTTTTCTTCATCCGACGATGATTTCGTTAAATTCTTTATCGGAAGCGGACGGAAAAACTTTAGCGGCCGGTAAAGGAAAGCCTGCCGCGCAAACCGCCGGCGCTCCTCCAGATCATTGTAAAAACGGAATTTGGGGGATCAGAAACCGATGAGAGAAAGACCGATCGTGCCGACCAGGGCGTGCGCAATCCAGACGCCTAGCAGGTTATGGGTACGGGAATAAAGCCAGCCGAAATAGACACCGGGAATAAACGTGAGCAGGGCGATTTCCAGAGACATGAACAGGTGCATGGTGCTGAACAGCAGATTGGAAACCAGAATCGCGAGAGCGACTTTGTACCGGGAGGACAGAAATTCCTCGAGCGGCCCCTGCAGTCCGCCCCGGGCCAGAAACTCCTGCAGCGGCGCCACGATCAGAATATAGATGAATAAAAACGTCCACCAGGTCCGCGGATCGGCGTCCATCGCCGCCAGGCCTTCAATGAGCGGCCGCCCTTCGTAGCCCGGAACATAGGAAATGAGGAAGCCCTTCAAGCCGACGATGAGAAGCGCAAAGGGAATCGTGAAGACCACGCCTTCCCGGAGGGCCTTTTGCCAGTTTTTCAGCGTGAGACCGAAGGTCGCCAGGGGAAAGCTGGACGTTTTCATGAAAATGACGAAAAAAATGAAAAAGGCCAGCGTGAGCGGCAGCGTGATGTAGCTGCTGTTTTTGCCGACGTTCATCACGTACTTCAGGCCGTCGAGGCTGAAGGTGAAAAGCGACAGCATGATGACGATATAGACGAAAAAATTGCCCAGCGTCACGCGGGTCTTGAACTCGTCGAGCTGCCGTTCCATGGCTTGCAGCGCGACGTCGTTGGAGTGGCGCAGACGCCGGCCGACGTTTTTGGAAAGGTGGTAAAAAATACTGTAGAGGGAGTGGTCGCGCTCCGCGAGCGCCTGCAGGTCCCGGAATGCAATGCCGCGCAGACGGCAGAAGGACCTGGCGCAGACGGAGGCGGAGCGAAGTCCGCTGTCCAGCAGCGACACCTCCCCCACCGTGTCGCCGGCCTTCAACGTGGCGATGGTGTGATTTTGCCTGTGCTTGGCGTCGTAGCGGCTGATTTCCAGCTCGCCTTCGAGAATCAGGTAAATCTCCTCGGCCGGATCCCCCTCGCGCATCAGGAAACCGTCTTTTTCCAGCGTCATTTCCCGGCTGATGGAAAAAAGCGCCGCAATCTGCTCTTTGTTCAAACCCTCGAAGAGAGAATTTTTCCGTGAGCGCTCGTACGCATTGTCGGCGGTAATCGGCTGATCGGACTTCATGTCTCACCACGGCGCAACAAGAATGATTGGGCGCAGTATAGGGAGATGTCCTTCCCCTGTCAAGGACTTATCCGGATGCAGGCGGCCCAGGGCTTTGACCATTTGAGTTTCTCGGGAATTTATGAAATACTGCGTTTCCAGAAAATCCGCCGACACGCGGCTTTTCAAAAACGACCGGGGATGAATATGGGATTAATCAAACTGCTCTTGGCCGATCCGGCAGCCTTTGTGCTTCTGGCCGTGCTGCTTTTGTACTCCGTGATTCTGCACGAGCTGGCCCACGGCTGGGTGGCCTGGCGGATGGGCGATCCGACGGCCAAATGGCTGGGCCGGCTGACGCTCAATCCGCTGCGCCATCTGGACCCCATCGGCTCGCTGATGCTCCTGATCATCGGTTTCGGCTGGGCAAAACCGGTGCCGGTGAATCTGGAAAACATTCCGGCGCCGCAAAGACGCAGGGGGCTGATTCTGGTTTCAGCCGCCGGCGTGACGGCCAATATTCTCATTGCGTTTGCGGCGCTCCTGCTGTGGCGTCTGCTGGCGCCCCAGCCGGGTGGACTGCTGTACAGCGTGCTTTACCTTCTGGCCTCCATCAACATTCTCCTGGCCGCTTTCAACCTGATTCCGATTCCGCCGCTGGACGGTTCGAAGATCCTGATGGGCTTCACGCCGGAATCGGTAAACCGCGTGCTCGTCCAGATCGAACCCTTCGGTTTTTTCATTGTACTGGGGCTGCTCCTTTTGGGCGCGCTTAATCCGGTGATCGACCTGTTCCGGCACGGCCTCATCACACTGATAACGTTTTTTTTACCTTCCTAAAGTACAGAAAGGAGGAAACGCTGATGACTTTTTCCGAGCTTTTACTAAAAAGACGGGCGATCCGGGATTTCGAGGACAAGGCGGTCCCCTGGAACGTCATTGAAGACATTCTGAAGGAGGCGACGCTGGCGCCCTCGGCCAGCAACAACCAGCCCTGCCGCTTTGTCGTGGTCCAGTGCCGCAGAACGATTAAGGCGCTCTCCGACGAAAGCAAGGCCAATCTCCTGCGGGATGCGGCAGAGGGCCGGATACAGCTCAACGCCGATTATCTCGCCATGCTGAAAAACGACGCCTTCAATGTTTTCTACAACGCGCCCTGCGTCATTTACGTCGCCGGCGCGAAGGCGGTGCGCTCGCTGGACGTGGACGCGGCGCTGGCGGCAAGCTATATCATGTTTTCTGCGGCGGCGCGCGGCCTGGGCACCTGCTGGGTGGGGCTGGGCTCGCACATCCGCAATTCGCAGCTGCTGGGCGAGATCAATCTTTCCGCCGAGCAGCGGATCATCGCGCCGATTATCCTGGGTTATCCCCGAAGCGTCCCCGCGCCTTCCGAACGCCGCGCGCCGCAGATCCTGCGCGTGATCGCCGAGGCGCGCTGAGCGCCGCAGATCCGGATGTCCGGGGGAAAACTAAGGCTCAAGGCTCTCCGCCAGCGCGTTAACAGCCGCCGTCGGATCCTGCCGCCAGTGGAGACGGAGCACTTTGCGCCCCTGGTCCAAGAGCGCCTGCCGGTCGGCTTCGGCCTGCGCCGCCTTGAGCTCGCCGAACGTCAGCGTGGAGGCTGCCTCTCCCAGGTCGTCAGGAATGGGCAGATCCGCGGCGTCGGCGCCGGTCAACTGAACAAACAAACCGCGGCCCGCGTCTCCCTTGTGCAGCTGGCCGGTCGAATGCAGATAGCGGGGACCGTAGCCCACCGTGACAGCCAGTTTGCAGCGGCGGGTGAGGGCCGCCCGCAGCCGGGCCAGAGCGGCGTCGAGCTCGCGCGAGGGGCTGAGATAAACCTGGAGACCGACATAGGCGCCGTCCTGTGCCTGCGCCAGAAAATTCTGCAAAGCACAGGCGGGGTCCGATCCGGTCGCCTCGCCGTAAACGTCGCCGCCGGCAGCGGCGAGACTCGGCGCGGCAGCGGGCCGGACGCGGGTTTTCCGGTACAAGGCGATCATCCGGCTGGTGTGTTCCTTGGTCGCTTCGACATCCGGCTGATCGAATGGATTCACGCCCATCAGGTGGCCCGCAACGGCCGTGGCCATTTCCCATAAAAACATCTGTCCGCCCAGATCGTAGGCATCGCCGACCGGCAGAAGCAACAGGGGATGCCCGGCGGTTGCCAGCTCCGTCTTGCGTGAATCCCAGCGGCCTGGATCGTCCTCAAAAAAGACAAAGATCCGGTCTTTGCCGTACACCTGTGTCTCCAGCGGCGGTTCGTTCAACACCGGGACGATGCCCTTGCCTTCCTTTCCCAGGCTCTCCGCGATAAGCTGTTCGAGCCAGTCTCCGAAAGGCCGCCAGGCCGGAGGAAAAACCAGCGTGAGCTTGTCGCGGCCGTACTGCGCCAGGGTGCCCAGCGCGGCGCCCAGAAGCAGGCCGGTGGAGTCGCCCTTGCCGGAAAAGAAATCCGTCTTTTCCCGGCCGGCAACGGCCATGGCGTTTTGCAGCAGCGTCTCGATGGAAATGCCCATGAGCGCCGCCGGAATCATGCCGACCAGCGACAGAGCGGCATAACGGCCGCCGATGTTGGGATTGTTGGAAAACACATAGGGCAGCTGCAGCTGCCACGCCTGCGCCAGCATCGGCGAGCCTTCGTCCGTGATGAACATGAAATGCTCGTTGGCCGCCACGCCCGGCGCCGCGTCGGCAAGATTGTAAAAATACAAAAAGAGCGAGAGGATTTCGAGCGTCTTTCCCGATTTGGAAGACACGATAAAAAGCGTTTTTTCCAAATTGAGCATTCGGGCCGTGCGGCCGATAACGGCGGGGTCGGTGGTATCGAGAATCTGCAGGCGGGGAAATCCCGGCGCACTGCCGAGCATCGCGTTGAACACTTCCGCCGACAGGCTCGATCCGCCCATTCCCAAAAGGACAACATCGTCAATGGCGCCGCTGGTAAAGGTCTCCAGGGAGGCCCGGATGCGGCCGGCATTGGAAGCCGTCTCCACGGGCGCGTGCAGCCAGCCCAGACGGTTGGAAATTTCTGCGGGCGAGGACTTCCAGACGCGGTAATCGTTGGCCCAGATGCGCGCCGCGATGTTGGCGCGCCGCATTTTTTCGAGCGCGTTGGTGACGGCGCCCTGGTAGGCTCCCAGGAGGAAGGAAATACCGGTAGTCTGCATGATGCGCTTCTCCGTTAACGGCCGGCCAGCATCTCTTTGGCCGCCGCAACAATGTTGGCGGGCGTGAAGCCGAATTTTTCATAAAGCACGGTTCCGGGCGCGGAGGCGCCGAAGGTGTCCATGCCGATGATCTTTCCCGACAGTCCGACGTAATGCTCCCAGCCCAGGCGGATGCCGGCTTCCACGGCCAGGCGCGCCGAAATTTTCGGCGGCAGGACCTGGTTGCGGTATTCCACGGGCTGGCGGTCGAAGATTTCCCAGCTGGGCAGAGACACGACGCGGACACGGATGCCTTCCTGCGCCAGCTTGCGGCCGGCTTCGAGCGTCATGGCCACTTCCGAACCGGTCGCCAGGAGAATCACATGGGGTTCCAGGACGGATGACTCCCACAGGATATAACCGCCCCGGCGCACGCCGGCGGCGGAAGCGCAGACGGTGCGGTCCAGAACGGGCAGATTCTGGCGGCTGAAGATGAGTGTTGTGGGGCCAAGCGTGTTGGCCAGCGCCAGAAGCCAGGCTTCGCGGGTTTCGTTGGCGTCCGCCGGGCGCAGGAGTGTCATGTTGGGAATCTGCCGCAGATTCATGATCTGCTCGACGGGCTGGTGCGTCGGCCCGTCTTCACCCACGCCGATGCTGTCGTGCGTGAAGATAAAAATCACGCGCAGGCCCATCATGGCGGAAAGCCGCATGGGCGGACGCATATAGTCGGCAAACGTCAGGAACGTCGCCGTGTAGGGAATCACGCCGCCGTGCAGGGCAAGCCCCACGGCAATCGCGCCCATCGCGTGCTCGCGCACGCCGAAGTGAATGTTGCGCCCCGTATAGTCCCAGACCCCGCCCACCATGCCGTGCAATCCGGCGCGGGAAGCGGCCGGATGCTGGAAGTCGCCCATTCCTTTAAGCCAGGTGAAGGTTGAAGGATTGAGATCGGCCGAGCCGCCGGCCAGCTCCGGCACTTTGGCCGCGAGAGCCTGCATGACGATTTCCGAAGCCTTGCGCGTGGCGATATCCTTTCCGTCGGCGGGAAATTCGGCCGGCGCCGTTTCCCACCCGGCGGGCAGTTCGCAAGCCAGCGTCCTTTCCAGTTCGGCCGCCAGCGCCGCGTCCTCTTCCCGGTAAGCGGCCAGAAGCGCGCGCCAGGCCTGTTCGCCTTTTTCTCCCCGCGCAACGGCCTTGCCGAAGAAGTCCCCCACGGCATCGGGAACGTGAAAATGCTCTTCCGCCGCCCAGGCACAGCTGTCTTTCGCGCCTTGCAGTTCCTTGTCGCCCAGCGGCGAACCGTGCGCGTCGCAGGTTCCCTGCTTGCCGGGCGCTCCGTATCCGATCGTGGTCCGCAGGCAGATGAGCGACGGCTTGTCGATGGCCTTTCTGGCTTTTTTGAGGGCCCGGTCGACGGCGACGACGTCGTTTCCGTCCGTCACTTTCTGCACCTGCCAGCCGGCGGCCTTGAAGCGCGCTTCGACATCTTCCGTAAAAGCCAGTCCCGTGGAACCGGCCAGGGAGACCTGATTGTCGTCATACAGGACGATGAGTTTTCCCAGGCGCAGATGCCCGGCGAGCGCACAGGCTTCCGCAGCCACCCCTTCCATCAGATCGCCGTCGCCGGCCATGACGTACGTGTAGTGATCGACCACGGGAAGATTTTCGCGGTTGAAGCGGGCCGCCAGATGCGCCTCGGCGATCGCCATGCCGACGGCGTCGGCAAGCCCCTGTCCCAGCGGACCGGTCGTTACTTCCACGCCGGGAACGTGTTTGTACTCGGGATGGCCCGGCGTCCGGCTGCCCCACTGGCGGAAGTTCTTGAGGTCGTCAAGCGAGAGATCGTAGCCTGTCAGATGCAAAAGCGCATAGAGCAGCATCGACGCGTGCCCGGCCGACAGGACAAACCGGTCGCGGTTGGGCCACGCAGGATTTTTCGGATTATGCCGGAGGTGGCGGGTCCACAGCGTATAGGCCGCCGCCGCCGCGCCCAGAGGCATGCCCGGATGCCCGGACCTGGCTTTCTCAATGGCGTCCGCCGCCAGAAATCTGATGGTATCAATACACTGTCTTTCCAACTCGTTTTTGTCCGACATCATGAACTCCTTCGGGAAAATAAAAAAGATGTTTCACTTAGACCAAAGATCCAATTATTGCACGATAAATTTAACGCGGCATCCTTGCTGACCGACATGCCGGGGTTATTAAACAACGATTGCGTTTGATAAGTCAACGATGAATTCCAGGCGGCGCAGACAGAGCCCCGGCCAGCCACGCCAGGTAAGCGGCGCTCCCCTCCACGATGGGAACGGCAATAATTTCCGGCGTTTCATAGGAATGGCGTTCGCGGATGGCCGATTCCACGCGGGGAAAAAAGTCCCGGCGCGTTTTGATCAGGCACAGATATTCCGCGGCGGTCTCCACGGCGCCCCGCCAGCGGTAGACGCTTTCGATGGGACCCATAATTTGCACGCAGGCCGCCAGTTCTTTTCCCACCAGCTCACGGGCGATGCCCCGGGCCTCTTCGTCCGTTTCCACCGTCGTCATCACCTGAATAAATTCCATACCATTCACCATTCACCATCCACCATCCACCATTCACCATCCACTATCCGCTATCCACCATCCACCATTCGCCCCCGCCGCATCTCGTACATCATGATCGCCGCCGCCTGGGGCAGGCTCAGCGACTCGGCCCCGGCCCCGCCGGGAATGCGCCAGCGGACAGCGGCGCCCTGAAGCAGGGATTCCGGCAGGCCGTGGCTTTCGCTCCCGACCAGCAGGGCCGCCTTTTCCTCGACCGGGTGCGGAACGGCGCCTTCGCGCACATCCGAGCCGACGAGCAGGAATTTTTCGCGCAAATCCGGCAGCAGGCTCCAGAGGTCCACGCCGGCCAAAACGGTTATTTTAAAAACGCCGCCCATGGAGGAGCGGACAACCTTGGGATGCGTCCAGTCCACGGAATTCGCGCTCAAAATCACTCCCGCGAATCCGAACCAGCAGGCGCTGCGGATGAGCGCGCCCAGATTCTGGGGATTGGTGATTTCATGCCCGACAAGGAGCGGCCCGGCGGCCGCCGCCAGCCAGGACGAAACATCCGGCGGTTCTTTCTTCCGGACGACGGCGATCACTCCGTCCGGCTCCTTGTCCTGACTCAGTTTTTTAAACTCCGGCCGGGCAAGGAAATAAACGGGAATTCGGTCCTGAACCGGCGCGACCGCTTTTTCCCAGTGGGAGGCCTTTTCCGGCAGAACCAGGAGCGCTTCCGTCTGCCAGTCGCCGGCGAGAAGCTCCCGGACCACTTTTCCGCCTTCGGCCAGAAACAGACCGTCTTCGCGGCGGAATTTGGCATCCAGCAGCCTTGTCCAGCGTTTGATCTGGTTTAGCGATGCCTGGGAATAATTCCTTTGCATAAACGACCCTTCACTCCTTTGCGGCGGCCGGAGGAACGTCCCCCGCCTTTTCCGGCCAGATCACCGACGAGACGATCGCAACGGCCAGCAGCGAAGCGATCACCAAAAGCGACACGCCCACCGGCACATGGTAAAAATCTTCAATGAGCATTTTCACGCCGACGAACGTAAGGATGGCCGCCAGGCCGTAGTGGAGCAGATGAAACAGCTTCATCAGGCCGGAAATGGCGAAAAAGAGGGAGCGCAATCCCAGAATCGCGAAGACATTGGACGTGTAAACAATGAAGGGATCCTTGGAAATGGCCAGCACGGCCGGAATCGAGTCGATGGCAAAAAGGATGTCGGTGGTTTCCAAGGCCAGAAGCACGGCCAGCATCGGCGTGGCATAGCGAACGCCGCGCCGGACGACAAAAAATTTCGCGCCGGCAAACCGGCGCGTGACCGGAATGAAAAAGCGCAGCAGCCTGATCGCGACGTTTTTCTCGGGGTGCACCTCCGTTTGTCTGTTGAGCGCCATTTTGACGCCCGTAAACACCAGAAACGCTCCGAAAATGTACATGACCCAGTGGAACGTTGTAATGAGCGCGACACCCGCAAAGATGAAAACCGCCCTTGTGACGAGCGCCATCAGAATTCCCCAGAAGAGCGCCTTGTGCTCGTAGGCCTGCGGAACGTTGAAGAAGCGGAAAATCAGCATGAACACGAACAGATTGTCGATGCTCAGCGAATACTCGATGAGATAGCCGGCAAAAAACTCCATGGCCTTGCCGTGCCCGTAAAAAAAGTATACGCCCGCGCCGAACGCCAGCGCCAGACTGACCCAAAAAGCCGTCCAGAGCATGGCTTCCTTCATGGTAATGACATGCGTTTTGCGGTTGAAGACGCCCAGGTCGAGGGCCAGCATCGCCAGGATGAAGACCGTGAAAATTACCCACCACCAGATCATGAAAGGTCCTTTTGTTACAGCATGCGGCCGAGCGCCTGCGCCGCGTTATGGATGATGTCCCACGACGGGCTGAAGGGCGGGGAATAGGCCAGATCGAGCCAGCCTACCGCAGCGAGATCGAGCTCCGACCACAGGGCGACGGAAAGCGCGTTGATCCGGCCCACCGCGCCGGCCGCGCCCACGGCCTGCGCGCCCAGAAGCCGGCCGGTCGCACGGTCGGCCGTCAGTTTCAGGCCGATTTTTCTCATGCCCAGGGCGGGCGCCATAGCGCTGCCCCAGGTGATGTTGCTGACCGGCGAAAAGCCGGCGGCGGCCGCCTCTCTTTCCGAAAGACCCGTGGCCGCGCATTCCAGGCCGAACAGACGAAACGACTGGGCGCCGACAATGCCTTCAAACAGCATCGGCTTTCCGCCGATGTTGCGTCCGGCGACGCGGCCCTGCTTGTTGGCGATGTCGCCCAGCGGAACGTTCACCCAGCGGCGGCTCACACGGTGAAACGATTCGCAGCAGTCGCCGGCCGCGAAAATATTTTCGATGGAGGTCCGCTGGGAAAAATCGACGGCAATCGCCCCCGAGGCGCCGATTTTCAAACCCGTCGCCCGGGCCAAAGTCGAGTCAGGCCGGACGCCGATGGCCAGAAGCACCAGATCGCCTTCGAAGTTTCCCTGGTCCGTCACGACGCAGAGCGGCGCGCTTTTTCCTTCCTCAACGGCCCGGGCGGAGGCGCCTCCGATAAACTCCACGCCGTGCGTCCGCAGTTCGCCCGCCATTTCCTGCGCCAGGGCGGCATCCCACCGGTTGGCCGGCAGCGGATCCTTGTGGATGATCGTCGTTGCGATGTTTGCCGCGGCCAGCGATTCGCACATTTCCAGGCCGATGAAGCCGCCGCCCACAATCACCACGCGCCTGGCCTGCTTTTCGCGAAGCCTTGCCTTGATGGCGATGGCGTCCTCCAGATTGCGCAGCGACACCACGCCCGGCAGATCGAGGCCCGGCAGGTCCGGCACAAACGCGGACGTTCCCGTCGCCATCACCAGGATGTCGTAGGGCAGTTTGCGCCCGTCTGCCAGTTCGACTGCGCCTCCGGCCGGATCGACGCCGGCGACGCGTTCCTGAATCCGCACGTCAATCCCGCCGGCGCGGAATTTTTCCGGCGTGCGGGCAATCAGCTTCTTTTCGTCCTGGATTACATCACCGATGTAATAGGGCATCGGTCAGGCGGCAAAGGCAACGAACCTGCCCTGCTCCAGCATAATGACATTTAAAGACGGATCGGTCCTTTTCGCTTCCGCCGCGGTGGCCCCGCCGCCCGCTCCTCCGCCGATGATGACCAGATTCTTTGCCATAGAAACCTCCCGGATTATTTTGCCCGCGCCGCCCGCCGGCGCCACAGCATGATCGCGATTCCCGCGAGCATCATCAGGATGCACAGCACCTGACCCATGGTGTTGAATCCCAGAACAAAGCCCAGGTGCGCGTCCGGTTCGCGGAAAAACTCGATAAAGAAACGCACCAGCCCGTAGCCGAAAATGTACAGGCCGACCGTAAAGCCGTCAAAGGGATTGCGTTTCCGGATCGACCACAAAACCACGAATAAAAACAGCCCCTCAAACAGGGCCTCGTAAAGCTGCGAGGGGTGGCGCAGGGCTCCGGTCGCGTCCAGCGGGAAAACCATGCCCCACGACACAGTCGTGGCGCGGCCCCAGAGCTCGCCGTTGAGAAAATTGCCGATCCGGCCGAACAGATAGCCCAGGGGCGCGGCGGCCGAGAGCCAGTCGCCGAACCGCCAGAAATTGATCTTGTGCCGGCGGCAGAAAAGCAGCGTGACGGCCACCACGCCGATCAGTCCGCCGTGATAGGACATGCCGCTCAACCCGACAAAGCGAAAGCCGTTGGAAAAATCAAACGGCAGGATGATTTCCAGCGGATGCGCCAGGTAGTAGTTGAAATTGTAAAAGAGCGCATAGCCTAAGCGGCCGCCGACAATCAGGCCGACCATCGCCCAGATGAGGTAATCCTGAAAATGCTCCGCCGTGATGGAAATTTCCCGGCGGCGGATCCGGTAGTAAAACAAGCCGTAGACAACGGCAAAGGCCACCAGGTACATCAAGCTGTAATAACGCAATTGAAAAGAGCCGATGCTGAAAAGCACGGGGCTGATGTGCGAAGGCAGATGCTGCCAGGCGCTGACAAAAGAATCCACTTTTAGCTGTCCTTTTTATTCGTAAGATTTCGGATGCGCTTCTGATGATCGGTCGCGACGGAGACGGCCGCCGTCCCGGTCGTTAATACGTCCGTCCTTTCAGCTCGTCGATGTAAAGCTCCGCGCTGTTGGCCGCGTTGGCGCCGTCGCCCGCGGCGGTGACGACCTGGCGGAATTGCTTCGCGCGGCAGTCTCCCGCGGCGAAAATGCCGGGAGCGTCGGTGCGCAGATTTTCATCGGTCACGATAAAACCTGTCTTGTCCATCGCCACCAGGCCTTGAAAAACCTCCGTGTAGGGCAGGCGCCCCACAAAAATAAACGCGCCGTCGGCCGCTATTTCGGAAACGGCGCCGGTCTTGACGTCTTTCACCCGAACGCCGGTGACGAACTCCGCGCCGGTGATGGCCTCCACCGTCGCGTTCCAGACGAACGCGATTTTCTTTTCGGCAAACGCGCGGTTTTGCAGGAGGCCCGCCGCCCGCAGCCGGTCGCGCCGGTGAATCACGATCACCCGGTCGGCAAAATGCGTCAGAAACAGCGCTTCCTGAATGGCCGTGTCGCCGCCGCCCACCACGACCACCGTACGGTTGCGGTAAAAAGGCCCGTCGCAGGTCGCGCAGTACGAAACGCCGCGGCCGGCAAACTCCGCCTCGCCCGGAACGCCCAGACTCCGCCACATCGCGCCGGTGGCGACAATCACAGACAGCGCCCTGTACGTCCGGTCGCCGGCCGCCACTTCCCAGAGAACGGGGTCGGCGGAAGCCTGCCGAACGGCTGTCACGTCTTGGGCGGCAATTTCCAGACCGAACTTGAGCGCCTGTTTTTTGAAAAGCTGCATTAATTCAAACCCGCCGATTCCGTCGGGAATGCCGGGGTAATTTTCAATCATGTCCGTAATGGTA
>Ga0228535_1002598_pt1 | contig 16518 bp, 14 predicted proteins | sample SJ1metagenome_FD_168457 | JGI IMG/M metagenome (GOLD analysis project Ga0228535, IMG submission 168457) | Enriched culture of PCE-dechlorinating microbial communities from Ithaca, New York, USA - SJ1 | ecosystem: Engineered > Modeled > Simulated communities (microbial... > Unclassified | place... | reverse complement strand
TGGCCGAGCGTATCGGCATCAGCGAATCGACGATGGTGCGCTTTGCCAGAAAACTCGGGTATACCGGATACCAACGCTTCCGCATCGCCCTGGCACGTGAGACCATCCCATCAAGCGAACAACTCTTCGAGACGGAAGTATCGGAAGGAGAGGATCCCGCCGACATGGTCTTTGCTAATGCAAGAAAAAACCTCGAAGAGACCTACGCCAAGCTTGACCGCAACGTCCTCAAGGAGGCGGCCAAGCGGTTTGCACTCTCCCACACCCTCTTTCTGATGGGCCTCGGTGGATCGAACATCCTGGCACAGGATGCCTATCACAAGCTCATCAGAACCGGGCTGAACTGCCAGTACGCCTCCGACTACCATATGCAGCTGATGCTTGCAAGCCAGGCAGGTGAAGGCGATGCGGCCCTGCTCATCTCACACACGGGAGCAGGCCACGACACCCTGGCCCTTGCCGAGGAGCTTCGCAATAACGGCTGCTTTTTGATTATCCTGACCAGCAACATTCGTTCTCCGCTGGCAAAGCTGGGGAATCTGGTGCTCAGTGTCAGCAACCCCACCTCATCGGTGGTGGCCGAGTCCTTTTCTGCAAGAATCACCAGTCTTGTGCTCATCGATGTACTCTATGTGGAGGTGCTTGAGCACATTGGGGAGACCGGGGTCGAGAATTTAAATAAAATGAGAAGTGTCATCGCAAAACGACGCATCTAGAGGAGAATTATCATGAAAGCAACCATCGGACTGATCGGCCTCGCAGTAATGGGGGAGAACCTTGTACTCAACCTCGAAAGCAAGGGATTCAGTGTTGCAGTATACAACCGAAGCATCGACAAAGTTGATTCCTTCATCGCCGGCAGGGCGAAAGGGAAGCAGATCATCGGCACCCATAGCCTCCGCCAGCTCGTCGAGGCACTTCAGACACCGCGCAAGGTGATGATGATGGTCAAGGCAGGCCAGGCGGTGGACGACACCATCGAGACGTTGCTGCCACTGCTGGACAAGGGTGACATCATCATCGATGGAGGGAACTCCAACTACGAGGACAGCCAGAGACGGATGGCCTATGTGGAAAACCAAGGCCTTTGGTATATCGGAACCGGTGTGTCCGGTGGAGAAGAAGGAGCCTTGAAGGGTCCGTCCATCATGCCAGGAGGTTCAGTTGAAGCCTGGGAGCAGGTAAAACCGATCCTGCAGAGCATTTCCGCCCACGTTGATGGAATTCCCTGCTGCGATTGGATTGGAAGCGGCGGAGCGGGTCACTTTGTAAAAATGGTGCACAACGGCATCGAATACGGTGACATGCAGCTTATCGGAGAGGTCTATGACCTGATGAGAAGGCTTCTCAAGCTCTCCAACGACGAAATGCAGGCTGTCTTCTCGGAGTGGAACAAGGGTGAGCTCGACTCCTACCTTATAGAAATCACGCGTGACATCCTGGGGTACCGCGAGGAGGACGGTTCGGCTCTTCTGGATAAGATCCTCGATACCGCCGGACAGAAGGGTACCGGTAAATGGACCGGCATCAGCGCCTTGCATGCCGGTGTTCCTCTTACCTTGATCGTTGAATCGGTCTTTGCCCGCAGCGTCTCAAGCCAGAAGGAAGAGCGTGTTGCGGCAAGCAAGGTATTCAACTTCAATCCATCAGCTCCTGTTGCAGATAGGAAGGATTTCATCGAGGCACTGCGTTCTGCCTTGTATGCGGCGAAGATCATCAGCTACGCCCAAGGCTTCTCCCTGATCAAGACTGCAGGAGAGGAGAACAAATGGAATCTGAACCTGGGAGGCATCGCACTTCTGTGGAGGGGTGGATGCATCATCCGCTCGGCCTTCCTGGATAAGATCAGCCAGGCCTTCAGCAAGGATCCTTCACTGAAGAACCTCATCCTGGACCCCTACTTCTCCAGAATCCTGACCGAAACCCAGCAGCAACTGCGCGAAGTGGTTGCAGCTGCCGCTCTCAACGGCGTTCCCACCCCGTCGCTTGGCGCAGCACTCTCCTGGTTCGACAGCTATCGGACCGAGAACCTGCCGGCCAACCTGCTGCAGGCTCAGAGAGACTACTTTGGGGCTCACACCTATGAACGGGTCGACAGTCCTCGTGGACAGTTCTTCCATACCAATTGGACCGGCCGTGGAGGCAACACCGCTTCCACTACGTATAGCATTTGACCTGAGGAGGTTGTTATGGCTCAGCTTGCACTCATGCCCAAGGAGCATTCCCATCTGGATTTTCTCTCTCTCGGAGCTCTGGTGGTCCGCTTGGACCCGGGAGTCATTCCGTTTGAATATGCTTCCCAGCTTGACCTTCATGTCTCCGGCGGGGAGTTCAATGTAGCTGCGAACCTCAGCAGGGCGTTCGGTCAGCGTACGGCCATCGCCAGTGCGATGGTCGACTACCCCATCGGATTGAAGATTGAAGCAGAGGTACGTCGAATGGGGGTTGCGTCCTTCTACAAACGCTTTGCCCACGATGGAGTACGTGGTCCGAATATGGCTCACGTCTACAGCGACCGAGGACAAGGTCTGAGGGCCCCGGTCGTGTTCTACAACCGGAGCAATGAAGCAGCAGCCCTGTTGGACGAAAAAAGCTTCGACTGGGACGCCCTGCTTGCAGGCGGCGTCCGCTGGTTTCACAGCGGAGGTATTTTCTCCGCGCTCTCCCCTTCCACTCCTGCCTTGATCATCAAGGCGATGAACAAAGCAAAACAGCAGGGGACGGTGGTCTCCTTCGACCTCAACTACCGTGAAAAGCTCTGGAAATCGCTCTCCGACAAACCTCAGGAGCATGCACAAAAGGTCCTCTCCTCCATCGTCGAGCACGTTGATGTCTTGATCGGAAACGAAGAGGATCTGCAACTTGGACTTGGATTGAAAGGTCCTGAGGTGGTGAAGACCGACAAGCTCGACCCTTCCTCCTTCTACAGTATGATGGAGTCGGTGCAAAAGCGCTTTCCTTCCATCAAGGCTGTCGCCACGACGATGCGGGAGGTCCAGTCGACCAATCGACACCGTTGGAGCGCAGTGCTCTATCTTGATGGAAAAGGCTATCAGGCACCTACCTGTGAACTCGACGTGTATGACCGCGTCGGAGGCGGCGACGGTTTTGCCAGCGGCCTGATCTACGGCCTTTTGGAAGGCAGGAATCCACAAGAGGCGCTCAGACTCGGCTGGGCTCATGGGGCCCTCTTGACCAGTTACCCAGGGGATACCACCATGGCGACGCTCTCTCAGGTCGAAGCACTGGCCCAAGGCGGCAGTGCCCGTATACAGAGGTAAAACATGCAGGCACTCGTATTGACGGCATATAAGAATCTGGAGATGCAGGAGGTAGCAAAACCCGAACTGCTCTCCCCCACGCAGGTTTTGGTGCGTATCAAGGCCGCCTCGATCTGCGGCAGCGATGTGCATGGCTATGATGGGTCTACGGGCAGGCGCAGGCCGCCGGTCATCATGGGCCATGAGGGTAGCGGAATTATCGAGCAAACGGGCTCACTGGTAACCAATTTCAAGGTCGGCGACCGGGTGACCTTCGACTCGACCATCTACTGCGGGACTTGCTCATTCTGCAAGCAGGGCTTGTTCAACTTGTGCAATAACCGCAGGGTACTCGGAGTGAGCTGCAGTGATTATCATCAGGATGGAATTTTTGCCGAGTACGCCCTCATTGAAGAGCGCGTGCTCTTCCACCTTCCCGACGGCCTCTCCTTCGAGGAGGCCGCCATGGCAGAGCCTGCTGGAGTGGCGGCTCATGCCATCAGCTTGGCAGAGCCGAAACTTGGAGAGGATGTGGCGGTTGTAGGGGCCGGCTTGATCGGCCTGCTTGTCATCAAACTGCTCAGGACCATGACCAGCGGCACCATCATCGCCATCGAGATGAATGAACAACGAAGGAAGAAAGCACTCGAGATTGGCGCCGATGTCGTCCTCGATCCCGGCGATCCCCAATTGCTTGCAAAGGTTGGAACCATCACAAACGGGGAGAGGCTTCCCCTTGTCTACGAGGCGGTTGGAGCGAGCAGCCCGATCAACACAGCCATAACGCTGGTACGAAAAGGAGGGACGGTGGTCCTGGTGGGAAACATCACCCCGACGATCGAGCTGCCGTTGCAGAGTGTGGTAACCCGGCAGGTCAGGCTGCAGGGCTCGTGTGCCATCAACGGCGAGTATCCGACTGTACTGAAGATGATGGCGGACAAGAAGCTTGACGTCACCGACTTGATCAGCAAGGTTGCCCCCCTGAAGGAAGGCGGCATCTGGTTCGACAAACTGTACAACCGAGAGGACAACCTGCTGAAGGTCGTCCTGGTTCCCTGAGAATAGAGAGGCTTGTAGTGAGTACGATACGATATGCCCTGATCGGGTACGGAAAAGTGGCCAAGGTCCATGCCAAGGCCCTTAAGGATGCAAAGAACAGCCTGCTTGTAGCGGTCTGGGGACGGGATGCGGCAAAAGCACAAGCCTTTGCCCAGGAGTTCGGGATTCTGTCGTACACCGATATAAACACCATGGTGTCCGAAGCAAAGGTTGATGCAGTAATCATCACCACCCCGCATCCCCTGCACAAGGAACACTCGATAGCGGCACTGAAAGCCGGCGCCCATGTATTGGTGGAAAAGCCGATGGCCCTTACCGTCAGTGACTGCGATGCCATGATCGAGACGGCAAAGGCAGAGAAAAAACTGCTTTCAGTGATCAGTCAGAGGCGATGGTATCCTGCAAGTCGGCGCATTCACGATGCCATCATTGATGGCAAGTTGGGAAAGCCGATGCTCGGCCAGGTCACCATGCTTGGCTGGCGCGACGAGGAGTACTACAAGAGCGACCCGTGGCGTGGCAGCTGGAGCCTTGAGGGCGGCGGTGTCCTGATAAATCAGGCACCTCATCAGTTGGACCTGCTGCACTGGTTTCTCGGCCCGGTCAAGGAAGTGTACGCCCAGTGGGAGAACATCAATCACCCATACATCGAGGTGGAGGACAGCGCCGTTGCGGTTGTGCGCTTTGAAAGCGGCGCCATGGCTTCCATTCTTGTTTCCAACTCGCAAAAGCCGGGCATCCATGCAAAAGTGCATGTCCACGGCTCCTCGGCTTACTCGGTCGGGGTGCAGACCGATGGAGGGGCGATGTTCATCGCAGGGCGCAGCGGCATCCTTGAGCCTCCGGTCAACGACCTGTGGACCATCGAAGGCGAGCAACAGAACCTGAGCCGGTGGAAGGAGGAGGATACCGCCTTCTTCGGTTCGATCGATGCAGTAGCATACTTCTTCACCAAACAGCAGGAACACTTTGCCCAAGCTATTCTCGGCAAAGAAAAACTGATCAGCAGCGGAGAGGAAGGAAGGGAGACGGTAAAGCTCATCGAGGGCATGTACCGCAGCCAGAAAGATGGAAGACCGATCCGCTATTGAAGGGACTCTGGGAGCACCAGAACATAACGGGTGCTTCTTCCTCCGTGTTCGGATTGCTTGAGCACCCCTTTATTCATCAGATCCTTGATGTCACGCATTGCAGTATCATGGCTGCAATGCATGAGTTTCGCCCATTTCTGGGTTGTCAAGGATCCATAAAAATCCGTAGTCAACCGCACGATCATGGAACGTTGGCGTTCATTGAAAGTCAGTCGCTCAAACAAGTGTCTTACATACAGCGTCTTTTCACAACTCTGGATTGCTCGTTCTTGGGCTTCACGAATCTGTCCAAGATACCAGCGTATCCAGTTGGTGCAATCAAGACTACCCGTTTGTGCTTGGCGAAGCTGTTCATAATACTCGCCCTGATGCTTCTTGAGCTGGGTAGCAAGGCTGAATAAGACTTGGTTGTTCGTATGGTGCCTATTGAACGTATAATCTCCGATGATTCTTGCCATCCTTCCATTTCCGTCCTCAAATGGATGGATGGTCAGAAACCAAAGATGAGCTATCGCACTGTGAATTGAATCGGGGATGTCGCTAATCTCATTGATCCATGCGATGAAAGCCTCCATTTCTTGAGGTACAAGATCTGCGGAGGGTGCTTCAAACAGAACTTCCTGATTCTTGGAGGATCCAGAAATCACTGCAATGGCATCTGTTCTGTACGCTCCTGCATGAATGGGAAATGGTCCACTCAGATTGTGTGGGAACAAGGTTCTGTGCCAAGACCACAGTCTCTGGTGCGAAAGCGGCGACTGTGCACATTCCAAAGCTTCCAACAACGTTTTGACAACACCTTCAATATGAGGTCCCGAAAGCTGCATCGATGCATTGGGAACTTGGAGCCTTCTGCAGATTGACGAGTAGATTTTCTGCTGCTCAAGGATTTCCCCTTCTATTTCATGTGAATGATAGATTTCATCGGTGAAGGTCCGCGCCTCAAAATCCTTAAGATTCGAAATACCTAATTGGGTGAGCAAAGTTTCCAGCCTCCCCTGTGCATGAGCAATTTCATTGATGGAGGAGAGCAAAGAATGTGCATCATAGAAAATGTGCGGCCAGTCTGGTCGTTGCCAAATATAGGTGCTCATACCAGCATACTAGAGCACATGCGTAGAATAAGCAATCTATTATACGCATAATTACCGCATTTTATGCGTAGATTAAGCACTTTATTCTACGCAAGGGGGAAAATTCTACCTCAGGAGGCTTCCTTATGCTGCTTCAGCAGCTGATATGCCGTCGCCGCCAAGGGGACTCCAAAGAGGACTCCAGGAATTCCAAACAGGCCTGCACCGAGCAGCACCGAGGCAAAGACCCAGACGCCGGGCAAGCCTACCGAGCCGCCGACCACGCGGGGATAGATGATGTTGCCTTCCAATTGTTGGAGGATGACGAGGAACAGGAGAAAGAAGAGCGCAAGGCGCAAACTCTGGCCGAAGATCAGAACAAAACCGATCGCCCCTCCAAGGTAGGCGCCCACCAGAGGAATGAGGGCGGTCATGCCTACCACAGAGCCGACGGTAAGTGCATATGGGAATCGGAACAGCAGCATGCCCAGGGTACACAACGTTCCGAGAATCACCGCTTCCAAAAACTGGCCGGTGAAGAACTTGGAGAAAGTCGTGTTAGCGACAGACAGGACTGCCATGAGCTTGCGGTTGTACTGCTCGGGGATGAAGCGGTCGGACAGATAGGAGAGCTGTCCCACCAGCCGATGCTTGCCGAAAAGCAGATATAAACTGAAAATCAGGGCGATGAGGCTTGTTGCAACACCGCTTACAGCCCCTCCGAGCAAGGAGATGGTATAGTCTGCAATCTTGGGTGATGAGGCTTTGACCTGCTCGATGGCGGCAGTAGCATATGTTTCGAGAAAGGCGAAGCCTTGTGCAAGCTCAGGCCTGCGGCTCATCAACTGCTCTAGCGACTGTACGCTCTCTTGATAGAGAACCGGCAGGTTGGTCCCGAACTGCTTGATCGCAACCCCGAGTTGGGGAAGCAGGAGTACCAATACCCCGGTGATGATCAGCAGAAAAAGGAAGAGGGAAATGAGGGTTGCCAAAACCCGGCCTACCATTGGTTTCTTGATCCGCTTCAGAAACCTTGTCTCCAGTTTCCTTGCGGGAATATCAACAAGGTAGGCGATCACTACACCAAGAAGCAACGGTGTTAGCAACTGCATGAGCTTTGATACGACTTGCAATGCCACAGGGAAGTACACAACCAGCAAGGCAAACACCGCCCCGAGCATCAGTAACTGCAGAATCTTCCGATAGGTATGCTTGTCCATACACCACTCCCTCAAGACTCGAGTATTACATACCGATTCAGACTTTGCAAATCATCAGACTAAGAAAAGAAGGCAGGCTGCATGCTTTTCACTAGACATTTTTCACGCAATGGAGAATTTTGCGTGGTATACTGAACGCATCAAAAAGGAGATTGTTGTTATGAAAAAACTGTGTTTGATGCTCTGCGTATTCATGATCGCCGGTTCTATGCTTTTTGCTGCTGGAGGAGCAGAAAAGCCGAAATCCGGTGAGCCCGGCCTTTCCGGCAAGCTGGTGATCTACACCTCGATGTACGACGATGTCATTGAAGCGATCGACGAAACCCTTGAAGAGGTGTTTCCGACTGTGGATATCGAGTTCTTCTATGGTGGAACCGGCACCCTGCAGGCCAAGATTGCAGCAGAGTTCGCGGCAGGCAAACTCGGATGTGACATGCTTATGGTCGCCGACCCGTCCTATGCTTTGGAACTCAAGCAGATGGGAGTCCTCCAGCCGATCATGATCAACAATGCTGCCGACTTGGCTTTTGACTACGACAAGGAAGGATATTGGTACCCGGTTCGCATCAGCAACATGGTTTTGGCCTACAACCCCGCTAAGTTTTCCAAGACCGACATTCCAAACTCTTTCTACGACTTTGCCTATGACAAGCGCGTCGAAGGCATGGTAAGTATGTCCAACCCCCTGACCAGCGGAACAGCTCTGGACACCATCAGTGCGCTGAAGGACAAATATGGATATGAGTACTTCACAGCCCTGGGCAATCAGAAGGTGAAAATTGAAAGCGGTTCGGTGGCTCTGACCAAACTTGAGACCGGCGAATGCAAGGTCATCATGATCCTTGAGGAATCGGTCCTGCAGAAGAGAGAGATGGACAAATCCAAGATTGAGGTAATCTACCCCACCGATGGTACCATCGTTGTTCCCTCGCCGATCATGTCGATCAACGACCAGTGGAGCCCCAACAAGAACAGTGCGGCAGCCAAGGCCGTAACCGAGTGGTTCATGTCCGATGAAGGTCAGGCCAACATCGTCAAGGCTTGGATGCACTCCGTTTCCTCCAAGTACCCCACCCCTCCGTACGATGCAATCCCGACCAAGGAAATCCTGAAGAACACCATCCCCGTCGACTGGCAGGCAACCGTAACTCTGCGCGAAGAACTCCGCACCAAGTTCCAGGAAGCTGTAGCCAAGAAGTAATCCAATCACTGTCGAGAGGCGGAAGTCTTTTCCTATGAAGCTTCCGCCTTTGTGTTCAAAGGAGCTCTCCCTATGCACTCGCTCAAACTCCGTACCCCCATGGATCCGGGCAAGCACCGATGGTTCCTTGATCCGAAGTGGATCATCATCCTTGCCATTGTAGGTTTTCTTCTCGTTTTCCAGGTGTTTCCTCTTGTCTATCTGGTATTCCGCGCCTTCTTTTCCACGGGAAAGTTCTCTCTTGAAGCTTTCAAGCGCGTATATACCTATCCCCTTAACTGGTCTGCTTTGACCAATACCGTTATCGCAGCCACCTTTTCGATGGTTTTCGGCGTCCTCATAGCCTTTCCTCTGGCTTGGTTGGTTGGACGGACGAACCTCTATGGGAAGAAATTCTTCCGCACCTTGTTTGTCGCGACCTATATGGTTCCCCCCTATGTCGGAGCCATGGCTTGGATGCGACTGCTCAATCCCACAGTCGGTTCCATGAATATGTTTTTCATGAAGATTTTCAATCTGGGATCGGCACCGTTCGACATCTATACGATGGGGGGCCTGATCTGGGTGTTGACCGGATTCTACTACCCCTATGCCTTCATCACCATCAGTCGTGCCATGGAGAAAATGGATCCTTCCTTGGAAGAGGCCTCACGCATCTCAGGAGCAAGTCCCCTGACAACGCTGCGCACCATCACCCTTCCTATGATGCTCCCTTCCATCGTGGCGGCAGCACTGCTGGTGTTCGTTGCGGCAGGTTCTTGCTACGGTATTCCTTCGATCATCGGGGTGCCGGGACAGATTCATACGGTCACCACTCGAATCATAGACTTTGTATATATCGGCAGTCAGGAGGGGCTCACCGACGCCACAACGCTGGCGGTCTTTCTCATGTTGATTGCCAATGTGGTGCTCTATCTTTCCACCTTCTCGATCGGCAAGAAACAGTACATCACTGTCTCCGGCAAATCGACCAGACCTAATATTGTAGACTTGGGCAGGTGGAGAATTCTCATCACTCTCGTGGTAATAGCCTTCGCCCTCATAGTTGTCATCATTCCCTTTGTGACCGTCGCCCTTTCCAGCATTACAGTGAACTTGGGAGAATCGGTATTCTCCGAGGGAAACATAACCTGGCGGTACTGGGAACGCATCTTTACCCGAAAATCCATTCTCAATTCAGCAAGGAACAGTTTGATCACGGCTGTGATGGCTGCCTCATTCGGCTTGTTGGTCTCGTGCATGATGGCATACCTGTTGGTCAGAACCAACATCAAGGGCAAGAAAATTCCCGACTTCATGATCACGGTGGGCAGCGGAACGCCCAGTGTTGTCATCGCCCTCTCTCTGATCATGTCGATGAGCGGCAAGTTCGGCATCAATATCTACAATACGCTGACCATCATGGTCATCGCCTATATGATCAAGTACATGATGATGGGAATGCGTACGGTGGTCAGCGCCCTCACGCAAATCAGTCCCTCCTTGGAGGAAGCCTCCCAAATATCAGGGGCTTCGTGGCTCAGAAGCATGAAGAATGTCACCCTACCGCTGATAGCCCCCGCCTTGGTGGCAGGTTGGTTCCTTATTTTCATGCCCTGCTTCTACGAGCTGACCATGTCCACACTGCTCTATTCAACCAACACCAAGACGCTTGGGTATGAGCTGTATACCTATCAGACCTACCATAACCAGCAGACAGCCTCAGCCTTGGCAACTGCGATTCTGTTCACCGTCTTCGGAATCAACTGGTTATTGAACAAGCTCACCGGCGGTGAATTCTCCATTTAAACGAGGTACAGAATGTCCAGAATTGTCATTAAGGATGTAAAAAAAGCTTTCGGGGAGGTGGTGGTCCTCTCCTCCTTCAATGCAGAATTTGCCGATGGTGAATTCGTCACCCTCCTTGGACCGTCAGGGTGTGGAAAAACCACAATGCTTCGGATGCTTGCCGGTTTTGAAAAGCCCACTGAAGGGGAAATCTACATAGGGGAGCGGGATGTCAGCTCAAGTGAGAATTTTGTTCCCCCTGAGCGCAGGGATATCGGAATGGTATTCCAGTCCTATGCCGTTTGGCCGCATATGACGGTTTTTGAGAACGTCGCCTACCCATTGAAAATGAAGAAGATGCATAAGCAGGAGATCAAGACCTTGGTCGAGGAGGTTCTGGAAACAGTCCACCTCTCCCAGTATGCCCAGCGGATTCCCAGCCAGCTGTCGGGCGGTCAGCAACAGCGGGTTGCCCTTGCCCGTGCGCTTGTAGCCAAGCCGCAGCTGCTGCTCCTTGATGAGCCGCTCTCCAACCTCGATGCGAAACTGCGCGATTCGATGCGCTTTGAGATCAAGGACATCCAGCGGCAGCTGGGTATCACTGTCGTCTATGTCACCCACGACCAGATGGAAGCCATGACGATGAGCGACCGAGTCATTGTCATCAACAAGGGCGTCATCCAGCAGATCGGAAAGCCTACGGAGATTTACCGACACCCTGCCAATCAGTTCGTCGCCGACTTTGTAGGAAAAATCAACTTTCTGGAAGCAACCAGCAAGGAGAAGGTGCTGACCTTCAAGAAATCGGGACACCAATTGCCGTATGATGGACCATTGACAGGAAACGTGGTGGTAGGCATCAGGCCTGAGAATATCCGTTTTGTTTCCATGAAAGGTGATTTCGAAGGAAAGCTGATCAGCAAGTTCTACCTTGGAGATGTGAATGACTGTCGTTTCGACCTCGGGGGAGAACAGATTCGTGTCATTGCAGAACCAACAAGCTTTGATTCCTCCACCGTAGGAGAGACGTTTCTGCTGCGCGTTGATGAATACTCTGTCTTCGAGGATGATGGAGACGACTCGTATACCAAGATTCTTACATAAGAGGACTGTACCATGGCACAAGATTTGAGAATCATCACAACCGGGGGAACCTTCGACAAGCAGTACGATGCGATAAGCGGGGAGCTTACGTTCCGTGAGTCCCAGCTGCCGAGGATTCTGGGCCAGTCACGTTGCACCCTGACCGTCCATCTGGAGGGTCCTCTTGCGGTGGACAGCCTCTACATGACCGAGGAGCAGCGTCATGAAGTGGCAAAAACCTGCCTGCATAGTGCCGAGGATAAAATCATCGTCGTCCACGGTACCGATACCATGTGCAATACAGCAAAGGTCATTGCTGAAACATTAGGAAAGGACAACACCAAGACGGTGGTACTCACCGGAGCCATGATTCCTTACTCCCTGGAAGGATCGGATGCCATCTTCAATCTGGGAACAGCCATTGCATCGGTCCAGCTGCTCCCGCCCGGGATCTACCTGACCATGAGCGGGAGAATCTTCAGCTGGGACAACTGCCGCAAGAACAAAGAGAAGGGAATCTTCGAGACCCTTATCTAGGCTGAGGTCTTTGACAGGAGTGCTTGATCGCCACCTGTTGTTTTGTATCCGCGGAAGAGAGCAGACTGCTCATCACCTCAACAACATGCCGGGCTAGTTCTCCGCTGGCCCGGTTTTTCTTTGCCTCGGCAAGAGAGAGGGCGATGTCGGCAACCCCCAACCCCCGGGAGTTTTGCTCATAGTCGAAGAGCAAAGGAAGCTCCTTCCACTCCTTTGTTCCCTTCCTGCAAAAGAGGATGGGGCCACCGAAGGTATTGGGATCGGGGACCTGCAACGAGCCTTCAGTCCCATAAATTTCCAACCGGGGCATGCTGTGATGCCAAACATCGAAGCTGGTCACCAGCGTTGCAACAGCACCCCCCTCGAAGTGAAGCACTCCTGCAATATGAGTTGCAACCTCGACATCGATGACATCCCCATGCTTGGGTTCGCTGGTGATGGTCCGCTTTTCAAAGCTTTTCTGGGCATAGCCGGTAACCGAGTCGACAGGCCCAAGCAGATTCACCATGGCGGTTATATAGTACGGCCCCATATCGAACAACGGGCCGCCGCCCCTCTTGTAGTAGAATTCGGGATCTGGATGCCAGCTCTCATGTCCGTGGTTCATCATGAAGGCAGAGGCGGCAATGGGTCTTCCAATCCATCCATCATCGATGAGTTTTCGGCAGGTTTGGATTCCTGCTCCCAAGAAGGTGTCTGGAGCTCCGCCGAGCAGTAACTGCTTTTCACCAGCCAAGTCTACAAGCTCATCCGCCTGTTCTACAGTGAGGGAGAGCGGTTTCTCCACATAGACGTGCTTGCCTGCTTCCAAGGCCCGTTTGCACAGGTTGTAATGGCTTTGCGGCGTGGTGAGATTGAGCACCAGATCGATGGATGGATCGCCAAGAAGTTCTTCTGCATCGGCATACCGCTTGACCTTGTACTGCTCTGCAACTGCAGCCGATCGCTCTGCCACCAGGTCGACAACCCCGACCAGTTCCACCGTATTGGAGAACATCTTGGTCAGGTTCTCAAGATAGATTCCGCTGATTTTTCCCAGCCCTATAATTCCAACTCTCAGTTTTTTCATATCAGAACATCTTCCTTTCACTGGCGAATCGCTCGATGGTCAGACCTTGCTCTTGAGCAATCTGCCTCCCTTCTGCCGCCCATAAGAGACCCCGTTTCATCAACGTCCAAGCCTCGGGAATATCGAATATGTCATCGTGGTGTCCCAGCGAGTTGTAGAACACTCGCCCGTGTCCCCACTTCTTTGTCCATACCACCGGCATTTCAACCGTCCCATTTGTGCTATGATACCAATCGACGGTTGGAAAGGTGGTCGTGGCAAGGACTTCCACCACTGGATCGACATGCAGGTAGTACTGCTCGCTCGATACGGAAAAATCCTTGACGTCCCGCGTCAGTTCGCTTGAGCTCTGCTTGATATGTACCTGATAGGGAACACCATCGGAGCCCGGGTGTGCGACCCAGTTGCCTCCCATGATGAACTGCCACAGCACGTTGGTGCGGAATGCATCACACATGCCCCCATGACAACCTGCCACCCCCACACCGCTGCCGATTGCATCGGCTAGATGGTTAGTCAGCTTGGAATGCAGTTCCCCCATCGTCCAGATGGGAACGAACAGGTCGAGACTGAACAGATACTCCCGTTCCTGAAGGATATCGAGTGAACGTTCGAGCTGTACTTCAAAACCCGCTTCTTCCAGAAACGTGGAAAAACGCTTTGCAACCAATTCAGGTTGATGGCCATCCCAGCCACCAACCAACAAGAGAGCTTTTTTATCCGTCATAACTGCTCCTTGAAAGATGCTGCCCTATAACAAAGCAGGACCTCAGTATGAGGCTGTTCACATCGGATTTGAATATGCTTCATAGGCTTTTCATATGTGTTATTGATACTATCGGAGCAGGAAAAGTATCAATGATTGTGCGGGCAGAGAAAATCTCAACCATACTACCTGTCATGTGCATGAATGAGCGTATCGTTGAGATTGTTGTACGTAGGAATCCAGTCGTTCTTGGCTTGCTTTTCTATCTTCCCAGATACCCCCCGTCCACGGGAAGCATGATGCCGCATACGTAATCCGAGGCATCACTGGCAAGGTATACTGCGGCACCTGCCATATCCTGGGGCTGGCCCCAGCGTTTGGCAGGAATGCGCTGACTAAGTTCTGCGAACCGTTTTTCGTCCTCGATCAACGCAGTGTTGATCGGGGTAGCCATGTAGCCGGGTGCGATGCAGTTGACGTTGACACCCAAGCTGGAAAGCTCGTTGGACATGGTTTTTGTCAACTGCATGATTCCACCCTTCGCCGCACAATAGGCAACGGTATGGACGCCGGCGGCTAATGAATTGACACTGGCTGTGTTGATGATCTTGCCCTTGCCGAGGGCGACCATCAATCGAGCCGCCCATTGGGCGAGGTCGAAGACTGAAGTAAGGTTGAGCTCGATGACCTTGTCCCAATCCTCAATGGGGAAATCGAGGACGGGATGACGGATCTGGATACCGGCATTGTTGACCATGATGTCGAGCTTTCCCTCCAGTCGCTTCTTGATGGCTGCCTTGAGCCTTGCACGGTCCTCCCTATCCAGTAGATCGGCACACATGCCTTCTGCAAGCAGGCCCTCGGATCGCAACTGTTCAGCCTTCTCCTCAACGCAGGGATTCACATCAACAAGGATGACAAAAGCGCCTGCCTCTGCAAGGCCTTGTGCCATTCCCCATCCCAAACCTTGATAGGAGCCGGTCACGACTGCATTCTTTCCGGTCAGGTCAAACAGGTTGTTTTTCATACTACCTCTTCTTGCTCGCCAAGGGATTCCACCCATCGTTGATGAATTGGTCGATGGTACGGTTGCTGCTGCCGAAGGTAATGAAATCCTCGACTTGCATTCCATTCTCATCGTACGCCTTCCTGAACTCGGCAAGCTTCATAAGCCTCTCGATCACAGCTCCATCGACAGGTCTGTCGATTTCCTGTTCGAACGGACCTTGGAGAGCCAGCAGCTCCTCCTGGATTTTTACCGAAATTGACATTATCATCTTCGCCCCGCTCAAGGCAGTGATGTGATAGGCTCCCCTGCATCCTGCGGGCATGAGATAGGTCTCGTAGCCACGCTGGACGAACAGTCGGTACGCCTTCTTGATGCACGCAGTCCCTGCCTGACGAATATCAGACTCCAACACACCGGCTTCTTGGTCGCAGGCGACGTCACGAAGATAGTCATCCAGCCTTCCAACCATGAGAACGGCGATGGTAAGCGGAGCCTTCAGACCGCTCTTACGAGCCCGTTCGATACCGCGTTTTGCAGCCTCGGCAACAGCAAGCACCTGAGGTACGGTAAAACCGACGGTCGCAGCCACGTTGTATCCAAGAGCTGCGCACTCCTCATAGGCTCGGATGCCGGCCTTGGTCGCCGGAAGCTTGATCACCACATTGGGAAACCAAGCTGCAAACTGTTTTGCCTGGGAGAGCATGTAGGCAAAGTCACCGCACTTGCTGGGATTGGTTTGAGCGCATACATACCCGTGCCCCGGCAGATGTCGTTCGTACAGATTTGAAAAGGTTTGGGCATACCGTCCGGTTACCGCCTTGACCAAAGCGAGTACCTTCTCATCACCCGATAGCATCAGAGCATCCTGGATTGCATCATGCCACTGCCCAGGTTGGCTGGACAGCGTCTGATTGACCAGAAACGGATTGGTGGTCATGCCAACCGCGCCCCACGAAAGAGCGCGTTCAAGTTCATCCTTGTTGGCAGAATCATGCCACCAAACCGAATCTGTCTGACTTGCAAGCCACTGAAGGTAGTTCATCAAGTCTCCCTACTCCCCGATCGTAGTGCCGGACAGCTTCGCATAGTAGCGTGCCAGGGCGCTGTGGTCGTCGCCGCCGAAGCCGTCGGCGTGCAGGGTCTCCATCATCTCGCGTGCAAGGGCCGTCAAGGGAAGCGGGGAGCCCACCCCGTGGCCCGTGTCCAGCGCGTTGGCAAGGTCCTTGATGTGCAGGTCGATCTTGAAGCCGGGCTTGAAGTTTGAATCCATCATCATCGGCGCCTTGGCGTTCATCACCGTGCTGCCCGCAAGACCCCCCTTGATCGCCTCGAACACCAGGTGCGGGTCCACCCCCGCCTTGCGCACCAGCGTGAACGCCTCCGCCACCGCCGCTATGTTCAGCGCCACGATGACCTGGTTGGCCAGCTTGGTCGTGTTCCCCG
>Ga0228535_1002597_pt1 | contig 16534 bp, 15 predicted proteins | sample SJ1metagenome_FD_168457 | JGI IMG/M metagenome (GOLD analysis project Ga0228535, IMG submission 168457) | Enriched culture of PCE-dechlorinating microbial communities from Ithaca, New York, USA - SJ1 | ecosystem: Engineered > Modeled > Simulated communities (microbial... > Unclassified | place... | reverse complement strand
TAGTTACGGGTGCCGCGCGCGGCATTGGCCGGGCATGCGCTCTGGCCCTGGCGCGCGAGGGAGCCGATGTTTGCATTACCGATATTCTTCCGCTGGAAGAAACCGTCGCTGAAATAAAAGCGCTGGGCCGACAGGCGATAGGCATTACGACGGATGTTTCCAGTAAGGAAAGTGTTCTGGCCATGGTTGCCCGTGTTATGGAGCAATTCGGCCGGATCGATATTCTGGTGAATAATGCCGGAACCTGCCAGCGGGTACCACTCGAAGAGCTCACGGAAGAACAGTGGGACAGAGATGTGAACACCATCATGAAAGGGACATTTTTTTGCACCCAGGCCGTTTATCCTCATATGAAAGAAAAGGGCTACGGCAAGATCGTGAATATCGCCTCTATTTCCGGGAAGATCGGCGGGGCCGTATCCAAGAAGGGTGCCGGTGTGGAAGGTAAACGCGGACGTTCCGGTCCCGGTTATGCGGCGGCGAAAGGAGGAGTTATCGCCTTTACCAAATGGGTGGCCAAAGATGCGGGTTGTTACGGGATATATGTAAACGCGATAGCGCCGGGCGGGATAGAGACGGACATGTCGAAGGGATTCACCTATCCGGTGGAGGATCTTCCGATTGCCCGGATGGGCAAGCCCGAAGATGTTGCCCAGGCGGTTGTTTTTCTGGCCTCCGCTGCGTCGAATTATATTACGGGACAGTCCATCAATGTTGATGGCGGCTGGGTCATGTCATCATAATCATGGAAAAATAATGAAATTCGGAGGTATTGTGAATGCTGAAAGATCCCAATGAAATATTGTCTGAGCTGGGCAAGGGAATGGTGACTCTGGGCAATGAAGCTCCGGAGCTGAACGCCGCCTTCATGCGGATGGATCAGGCTGCATATGTGGAAGGTGAACTTAAACGCAAATATAAAGAACTTATCGGACTGGGCATTGCGCTTTACGCCCGCTGTGAATATTGCATGAACCTGCATGTGAAACAGGCGCTGGATGAAGGAGCAACCCGTGAAGAAATCCTGGAAGCCTGCTCGGTGGCAGTTGCGTTCGGAGGATCTCCGGCTATGGCGTACCTTGCAACTACCGTCCTGAAGGCATTGGATACATTTGAAGAATAAAATCTGTTCATGCTTTACGGAGATATTTCTATCCGAGGCCGGCTTGTAAGCAAACAAACCGGCAGAAGTTTTATTGATGGTTACAGATTGTCGGGCGACCGGTAAAATAAAATTATCTTATCAAAAAAAATGATGCGGCAATGACGGGATACTGTTTGGAAATTGGAATAGAAGAATACGGCAAGGCCTTTGCCCTACAGAAAAGGTTAAATCGGGCCCGCCGGAACAACACCATACCCGATACCGTTGTTCTTCTGGAGCACCGTCCCTGCTTTACCGTGGGACGAAAGGGCGGTTTTGACCATATCCTGGTCAGCAATGAAATTCTTGCGGCGGAAGGAATTCAAGTATATGAAACCGATCGGGGCGGTGATATCACTTACCACGGACCGGGTCAGCTTGTCTGCTATCCGATTTTTGATTTGAACGGATTCGGCTGTGATGTCCATTCCTATGTACGCCGTATGGAAGATGTGCTGATAGGTACCCTGAAAAATTTCGGTATTACAGCCGATCGCAGAAAAGACTATCCCGGAGTATGGGTGGGCGCTGCGAAAATCTGCGCCGAGGGTATTGGCGTAGAACAGTGGGTGACGATGCACGGCGTTGCGCTGAATGTATGCCCGGACCTGCGGCATTTTTCCTTTATTGTGCCTTGCGGCATTTACAACCTGGGTGTAACCTCCATGGCAGAACATCTGGGGTATGCGGTCAATATGGACAAGGTAAAAAAGGAAGTGCGCAGCCAGTTGAGCGCAATTTTCCACCTGACTTTGGAAGATGTCAGTTTGGAAAAGGTTATGGAGTTGACGGAAGGACACGTTCTGCATGAATAAGCCGGAATGGTTAACCCTGCATGCTCCGGATGCCGAAGTATTGGACAAGATCAAGCGTTTATTGGATAAAAGCCGTCTGCATACCGTTTGCGAAGACGCTGTCTGCCCGAATGTCGGCGAGTGCTTTGCCTGCAGAACCTGCACTTTTATGATTTTGGGTAATATCTGCACCCGCCATTGCAGCTTTTGCGCTGTCGGCCACGGCCGGCCGCAGGCTTTGGATCCGGCGGAACCGCAGTCTGTAGCAGCGGCAGCGCGGGAGTTGGGATTAAAACATGTGGTTGTGACCTCGGTGACAAGAGATGATCTGGCCGATGGAGGTGCCGGCCACTTTGCCGCTACCATCAGGGCTATTCACCAAGAGCTGCCTTTCGCCACAGTAGAAGTGCTCATCCCTGATTTTCAGGGGAGAACCGACTTGCTGGATCGGGTGACGGCAGCAGGGCCTGATGTTATCAATCATAATATAGAAACGATTCCCCGGCTCTATTCTTCCGTCAGACCACAGGCGCTCTACAGCCGATCGCTGGCATTATTGCGCAGTGTTCATGAATCCGGGAAAGATATATTATCCAAGTCCGGTTTAATGCTGGGTTTGGGAGAGACGGAAAGTGAAGTAATTGCGGCAATGGAGGATCTGCGTGCGGCACAATGCGATATTCTCACTCTGGGTCAGTATCTGAGCCCATCCCCCGCCCATCATCCTGTTTTCGAATATGTTCATCCGGATGCGTTCAAAAAAATGGAAAAGATTGGTTATGATCTGGGGTTTTTAGAGGTCAATGCCGGACCGCTTGTACGCAGTTCCTATCATGCCGACGGGATTTTTTCCGGAACACGCGCGAATAAAATAAGAAAGGGGAAGAGGAAAAACCATGGCGAAGATAGATAAATATGAAATGCCCGACGACCTTTATTATACTACCGACCACGCCTGGGTGAAGGAGGAAGGAAATCGCGTCCGTATCGGAATCACGGATTTCATGCAGCAGATGGCGGGAGGAATTACTTTTATACGAGTGCCCAGAGCTGGTAAAAATCTGCAGGAAGGCGATACCTTGTGTACTCTGCAATCAGGCAAATGGGCAGGTAAAGTACTGGTCCCCATGCCGGGACTGGTTGTTGATGTTAATAAGGATTTAGCCATGAATCCCCAGATATTGAATGAAGATCCGTATCAGCGGGGATGGATTGCGGTTATGGAACCGGTAGATATCTCCGGGGGACTTACAAAACTTCTCCAGGGAGAGAAGGTGGCCGGTTGGCTTACGGGAGAAATCACAAAGCATCGCAAATAAAAAGGGCAACGGGAAGAAGAGCAATGGAAGCAGGGGTGATGGAACAACTTAAACAACAATTCGGTGTGCGGGCTACCGATTCTCTATTTGAGTGTGGATTTTATTCGCGCGATATGGCGCCTGTACCGTCGTTGCTCGTAGATCCCCTGTTTAATACCCGGCCGGATATTGTTGTTCGTCCTGTCGATGCAGTAGAAACGGCCGGAATTTTAAAGACGGCCTTTGCCGATAATATCCCGATTACTCCGCGGGCCGGCGCTTCCACTGTGTATTTCAACTCCGTTCCGGTTAAAGGCGGCATTGTAATCGATCTTAATCTTATTGCCGGCATAGAGGATATTGACGAAGCGGCGATGACGGTTACGGTAAGGGCGGGGACGACCTGGCTGGAACTGGAGAAATATCTGAACCCGTTGGGGTTTGCTTTGAAATCTTTTCCCAGCAGTGCGCCGGCGGCCAGTATCGGCGGCTGGTTTTCCATGATGGGTTACGGTATCGGCAGCATAAAATACGGTAGTCTGCTTTCCCAGGTGCAGAGTATTGAAGTAATACTCCCGACGGGTGAGTGCCGTTGGCTGACAAATGATACGAAACCGCCTCTCGCGTGGTTTGCGGCCTCCGAGGGGACGCTGGGTATCATTACGCGCCTCACGCTGGAAATTCGCCGCTTAAGTTCCATGAAGCACTTTTTGCTTGCCTTTACTGATGTCGGAGAAATGCGACGTGCCTTGGAGAGCATAATTAATGCCCCGGTCGTGCCCTATAATCTTCATTTTGCGGACAAACGGTATGCGCTGGCCATGCAATCCCTGGGGTTTTCACCGTCTGATACGGCGTCGTCCTGCACGTTGGGAATCGACTATGAGGGATCTCGTGCAGAACTGGACATAGTTCAGAATATGATAATCAGGCTGTTTGGTGATGATCGGACAATCCGCCTGTTCCCGGAGGAAGAGGCCCGGCAGGAATGGACGGGAAAATTTAACGCTCTGCGTTTAAAAAGAGGGGGACCATCCGTTTTGGGCGGCGAAATCTGGCTGCCGGTTAAAACCCTGCCCGGTTATCTTGCCGATATTAAAAAAAAGGCGGATTGTTACGGTCTTGATTTAATATCCTACGGTCATGTGGTTACACGCGAGCGTGCCGCGGTTATGACACTGTTCTATACTAACGAAACCAGGATCGGCAGTTATATTCTTGATCTGGCCATGGTGAAAAAAATCCATGATGTGGGATATCGTCACGGGGGCTGGCCTTACGGGGTGGGATTGTGGAATACTCCATATTTGGGCCGGATATTCACCCTGCCGTACCTGAACGAATTAAGGCTAAGAAAGCAAATGCTGGACGGCCGGGGAATTATGAATCCCGGTAAACTCTACCGTGCGCCGTTTTTCTTGAATCCGGTGAGTTTTGCGGTGGGGATGGGAACACTTGCTGCGGTGAGGCGCATTACCGGAAGGAGCGGCCGCAGATGAGAGAAATAATTACAAAGCCTTTCACCGGTATGGAAGATGAAGCGCTGATCTGTGGCCGTTGCGGTTATTGCCGAAGCGCCTGCCCGGTTTATAATGTTGTCGGCTGGGAATCGGCAACTCCCAGAGGCAAGATCGCGAAAGCCAAGGAAATCTTTTCCCAGGGGAAGCACACTGAACTAAGCGCGGAATTTGTGCAGCGGATGGCACAATGTACTTTATGCGGGGCATGTGCTCAGGAGTGTTCCACAGGGATCGACACCAGAAAAATGTGGCTGGAATTGCGCAAACGCATCGCCGCTCTGGGTCGGGAACCCAAAGCGTACAAAGCTCTGCGGGATAACTTGCAGGAAAAGAAAAATATTTCCAACTTTTCCAATGATGAACGGCTGGAATGGGCGCAGGATCTGGACGATCCCGCGGTGCTCAAGCCGCGCGCCGGTGCGGCGGTCGGTTATTTTGTCGGTTGTGTTTCCTCTTTCTTCCCTCAGGCAGCTCAGGTACCGCTTGCCATTGCCGAGATATTTTCAAAAGTGGGAGTTGATTTTACCTCGCTGGGCGGAGAAGAATGGTGTTGCGGTTTCCCACTTATCTCTACCGGCTTTGTCGATGAAGCCCGGCAATTTATCCGGCATAATGTTGATAAAATCAGACAATTGGGAATACACACGCTGGTAGCCAGTTGCCCTTCCTGTTATTCCGTATGGAAAGAGGACAGCCGGGAGGCGCTGCAAGGTTATGATCTGGAAATATTGCACACCACTGAATATCTGGTCCGCCTGATCAAGGAAGGACGCCTTTCCCTGCAGGAAATTCCGGAAACGGTTACGTATCATGACCCGTGCGACCTGGGAAGGACAAGCGGCATTTACGATGCACCGCGGGAAATCATCAGGAGTATTCCGGGTGTTCGTTTTGTAGAACTGCCGCACCACCGCGAGCAGGCACTTTGTTGCGGCGGCGGAGGCACTCTGCAGAGCGTGGATGCGGCTCTCGCGGCTAAAATCGCCCGGCTGAGAGCCGGGGAAATTAGATCTGTCGGAGCAACTGTCGTGGTTTCGGCCTGTCAGCAATGCGAGCAGATGTTGACCGCAGCCGTCCGTGAGGCCAAAATGCCGGTGCGGGTGCTGGATGTAAGTCAATTGGTTCTGGAAGCTATGGATTGAGGCTATAGCATAGGAAAGGGTTAAAAAAAGTGGATTTGTATCATCTGGGTCCGGTGGACTGGGTGGAATCCCAAAGCATTTATCATGCGTTGGCCTTGCTTAATCGGGAAGGCTTGATCATCTGTTACCCGACCACACCTTATGTCTGTCTGGGATTGCATGACGATCTGGAGTATGAAATTGATCAGTTTTACTGCCGGAATGTGGGAATTCCTCTGCTGCGGCGGGAAACCGGAGGAGGGGTTGTTTATCTCGATAGCCGCCAGATATTTTTTCAACTGGTCATAAGACAAAATAACCCGCTGCTTCCGCTCCGCCGTCAGAATTTCTATGAAAAATTCCTTGAGCCTGCGATTTCCTTATACCGGAAACTGGGACTGGCTGCGGAATTGAAATTTCCGGCGGATATTGTCGGTGGCGGTAAAAAGTACTCGGGAAACGGATCGGGAGATATCGGAAGATGCACGGCTTATGTCGGCAACATCCTGCTCGATTTTGATTTTGTGACGATGAGCCGGGTCTTGAAGGTTCCCGATGAAGACTATCGCAGGAATTTATACCGGGCCATGAGAGCCAATATTTTAACGTTGGCGGATTGTTTGCCATGTCCGGTGGAGTACTCCCTTTTGGCTGAAGGCCTGCTGACCGGTTTTACAAAGCAACTGGGCAACCTGTTCCCCCGCTCTGTGGATGATGAATTGTGTGCAACGGCGAGACAGGTGGGCAGGCGTCTTACTTCCCGGGAATGGCTGGAAATGCCCGGACGGAAATCAGCTCTCCGCAAGGTAAAAATAACCGAAGGTCTATATCTGCAGGCGCAGGAGAGAGCCGTGCAGAATTGTCCTGCCGTACTCGTCCGAGAGGGCGTTGCCGAAGCAATGACAGCGGATTTATAAAATATCCTGTTGACCGGAAGATTATACTTCGGGCGGAAAAAAAGATGAGGTGCGAAAATAATGCAGGGAGAAAAAAATAAAGAATGGAATATTCCCCGGGGGCTTTTATTTGACAGCAGCGATTGCTGGTTGAAGATTACTGAGGAAACGGTGGTCGGTCTTACGGATTATGGTCAGAGCAATATCGGCGATATCATTTATCTCGATTTCGTTCCCGCAGGTACCGTTGTGAGAAGAGGTGACCGCTGCGGTTCCATAGAATCGGGCAAATGGGTAGGCAGTCTGCTTGCACCGATTTCGGGCATTATAGTCGAAACAAATAGTGAGGCGAAAGCCGATCCGCATAAAGTTAATACGGATCCATTTGGTGATGGATGGTTGTACCGGATGGAACCGGCAGACCGTAAAGAGATAACCCATCTGATGAATTTGGATGCTTATAAAGCTTGGATTCAGGAGCGAATCAGCGGGAAAGCAAAGGATGCGGAAATTTTATGAAGCAGATTTGGCGGCTTTTGGATACCGGCGAACTGCCGGCGGCAGACAATATGGCTCTGGAGCGGGTTATCCTGACTGCCCGCAGTTGTAATCTAATCCCGAATACCTTGCATTTCCTGCAATTTTCTCCTCACTGTGCTCTGGTCGGCTACCACCAGGCCGTGGAACTGGAGATAGAAGAAGATTACTGCCGGGAGCATGGCATAGACATCAACCGCCGCATCAGCGGGGGAGGTAGTATATACATGGATGAGGGACAATTGGGATGGGAAATATTTGCCTTGAAGAATACGCCGGGAATTCCCAAACGGCTGGATGATATGTACCGGCTGATGTGCGAGAGCGTGGTCAATGGTCTTTCCAGAATGGGAATTGACGCCCGTTACCGCCCGCTCAATGATATCGAGGTTGGCGGACGTAAGATTTCCGGTACCGGCGGCACGGAGATGGGTAATGCCCTGCTGTATCACGGGACCTTACTCACAGATTTCAATGTGGATACGATGATCGCCTGTCTGAAGCTGCCCTTGAAGAAACTGGAAGATAAACAGATCCGGTCTTTTAAAGAACGAGTGACCTGCCTTAAGGAGGTGCTGGGCTACGTTCCTCCCCTGCCGGATATAAAAAAGGCCATGGCACGTGGTTTCGCCGAAGTTCTAAATGTGGAGCTTATGCCCGGCGCTCTAACCGGTGAGGAAGAAACTCTTATGGCCGGAGAATTGCCTAAATTCCGATCTGCGGAATGGATTCGCTTACCGAGAGTATTGCAGGAGAGTAATTTAACGGTGGCGGACTATAAGGCTCCGGGTGGATTGATCAGGGTTTCTCTGCTTATCGACCATCTGCGTCAGCGCATCAAGAGTGCTTTCATTACCGGTGATTTTTTCGCCTATCCGGAACGAAGTATCCTGGATCTGGAGGCTGCTTTGAAAAATTCTTCCAGCAGGCCGGATGATGTCCGGGAAACAGTACGTCGTTTTTTTGCCGGCAACGATGTGCAGATTCCGGGAGTGGTGCCTGATGATTTTTATCAGGCCCTCAGTCTTGCCATTGCCGTACAGAGCAGTAATGAAAACAACGGAGGAAATAATGCAAGCCGATAGAGAAAGTCCGCAATTCGTCCAGACTAGTCTGGCCGGAGCAATATCTCTGGGTCTGGAGAATGGCCGGTTTATGCCGCAGGTTCGGTGTACCTGTCTTAATCTCTTGTTAACTTATAGCGGGGGTTGCCGGGCATCATGCAGTTATTGTGGATTGGCGAATAACCAAGGCACGGATAAATCCAAAACTTTCATCCGGGTCAAATGGCCCATATATTCTTTAACGGAAATCCTCACGAGGGTAAAGGTCAGCGGGAATTCCTTTGAACGCGTGTGTGTATCAATGATTACCCATGGCCGCGCGGTTGAGGACACCTGTGCAGTTATACAACAGGTGCGGGAAAGCGTTGACCTGCCGGTGAGCGCTCTTTTGGCGCCGACTGTTATGAAGGGGCGAAATGATCTGAAAAAAATCCGGTCAGCGGGCGCTGAGCGTGTAGGCATTGCCATTGATGCGGCAACGGAAGAATTATTTATACGGCACCGGGGAGCGGGAATCGGCGGACCCCATAGATGGGATATATACTGGGGTGGTGTAATCGGTGCCGTGGAAGTATTCGGCCGTTATATGGCCGGGATTCATCTGATTGTCGGTCTGGGTGAAACCGAAGAGCAAATGGTCCATATCATTGCCCGTGCTTACCGTCTGGGTGCCATGACCCATTTGTTTTCGTTTTTTCCGGAAGGCGGCAGCAGGCTCGCGGAGAATCATCAGGCACCTTTGGGACAATATCGCCGAGTCCAGCTGGCCCGGTATTTGATTAATGAAGGCATTGCCGACAGCAGTGCGTTTCGTTTTTCCCCAGCCGGACAAATTATTGATTTTGGCCTGAATATTGAACCATATCTCCAAAAAGGGGAAGCGTTTATGACATCGGGCTGCCCGAATCGAGAAGGTAAGGTAGCCTGCAATCGGCCCTTCGGCAATGAAAGAGCCAGCGAGCCGCTGCGCAATTATCCCTTTTTGCCCCGACCGGATGATATCAAAATAATTTCTTCCCAGCTGGAGGATGGAAGGTAATATGGCCGACCGTGAGGCAATGATTTCCCGGGCCTGGAAAATTCGGCAGGGATTTAGGCCGGAAATATTTTTTGCAGTTCCCGGAGTTAAATATTACGATAATCTTCATTATTCCAATCGACCGTTCTCTTTTGCCAACTTGAGTGTTACCGGAGAAGCCTGCTCCCGCCAATGCGCTCATTGCAAGGGATATTTGCTCTCAACCATGATTGGGGTCGAAAACCCGCAGGCGATGTGCAGAGTGGTTGATAAACTATCGGAAAAAGACTGCCGGGGTATTTTGGTAAGCGGTGGTGCCGATGTCAGCGGTGAAGTTCCTCTTGCATCCTTTGGGGAAGCGATCGGTTATGCCAAACAGAAGGGGCTGACTGTGCTGGTGCACAGCGGCCTGATTCGGCGGAAAACAGCTGCTATGCTCAAAAAGGCCTGTGTAGACCAGGTGCTGATGGATGTGATCGGTGACGAAGAAACGATCCGCGAAGTATGTCATCTCAACAGGAAACCGGAAGATTATCTTCAATCCATGTGCTACTGTCTCGATGCGGGTTTAAGTATTGCCCCGCATATCGTGATTGGTTTACACTTTGGTCAAATTCGGGGAGAATATAATGCTTTGGAAATGATCAACAAGGTCAATCCGGAAACTGTCGTGTTGATTATTCTGAATCCTGTCCGCGATACCGCTATGGCGGGGATTTCACCTCCTTCTTTGGCCGATGTTGCCGGGATAATGGCGGCTGCACGGGTTTTAAATCCTCTGACGCCGATAACTCTGGGGTGTGCCAGACCACCGGGACAATACAAACGTGAGGCGGAGAAAAAGGCCGTTGATTGCGGTGTGAATGGAATTGCTTATCCCGATGAAACAACCGTGAATTATGCGGAGAGCAGAGGTCTGAAAGCGATTTTTTCAGAAGAGTGTTGCTCTCTTTCGGGGAAAAACCGTTCGGGAATATAAACTTGAAGATAAAGACTGTTCGCAAATTCAATAAATAAATATGCCTGCATTAAAGAAAGCCCGCCCGTAAAGACAATTCAAGAACTTGATTTCTATTTCAGGCCGATCATTGCACGGGGATCACGAATGGGCCAGCGGCCGGAGTCTACCTGGGCCAGGAAGTCGGCAATGATGGCATTGAATTTGTCCGGTTCTTCCAGATTGATGGTGTGTCCGCAATTAGGCATGACGGCAATTGCGGATGCCGGTATGTTTTGTTTCAGCAAAACGGCAGGCAGTAGACAGGGCCAGTCCTCGTCGCCTGTCATAATCAGTGTCGGTACGTTCAGAGCCTTCAATTGATCCGTCAGAGCATAAAGTGACGGCCTTTTTTTCTGGCAACCGAGCATAGTGTTGGCGGAACCTGCGGCGGAATGAGAGGAGAGTATTCTCTTGAATTCAGCAAATCCCCGTGGATCCTTATTTTCCAATTGGACACGGGTGGGACCGTACGCATATTGGTCGGCAAAGAAGGCCATGCCTTTTTCCAGGATGAGCGCGGCAATTCTTTCCGCTTCCGCTTGAAACTGTTTGTATTGCGCCGGTTCGGCACCGTAGCCGCAGCCGCAGATGGTGAGGGAAAGAGCACGCGCCGGATGAAGAAAGCCAAAGAATAATGCGGCATAGCTTCCCATCGACAAACCGATTACATGCGCGCGCTTGATTCCGAGATGATCAAGTACCGCAGCAATGTCATGGGCAGCGCGGTTTTGAGAGTATAAGGCAACATCGCCAGGTACATCGGATGGTGTATAGCCGCGGGCGTTATAGGTGATGACACGATAGCGTCTGCCGAAATGTCTGACCTGTGGTTCCCAGCTGCGGAAGTCTCCGGCGAATTCATGGGCGAATATAACCGGCGTACCTGATCCGGTTTCTTCGTAATATAGTCTTACTTTATCATTGGTAACAAGGTACGGCATTATTATTTCTTCCTGGAAAGAGATTTTTTCGGTTAAATTAAGTATATAAAGGCGGTTAAGGTGTGTCAAGATCATATGTCGAATAATTTAAATAAAAACTTGACATTAAAAAAGTCATTTACTATTATACAAAATAATTCGCAAGATGAAATATGTAGATTCCGCAGTTTGTTATGTATAAATTATTTTATTAATTTAATTGTAACATACAAAACAGCAGATAATCATTCCGGTGCAATTGATAAAACGGAATGCCATATTCATTACTCATGACCGAATTTAAGGAAGATTATAAAATTATTGTTGATTGCCTGCCGGACAGCGTAATTGTTCTGGATGAAGCAGGATATGTTGTTTATGTCAATCAAATCGGACAAGCTGCAAAAATAATTCCCGCATCTGTTTTGGGCAAGTCATTAACAGAAGTCTTTTCATTCTCCGCATTTCAGAATGTAATTGATACACAGGATCAGGGATCCCATGAATTCGACTGGAACGGCCAAAGTTATTGTGCGAATTATCGCACAATCAAACCGGACGGTCATGCTGTGTTCAGGTTAATCATCCTTCACGATATATCGAAAATCAAAAAATTGGAAAAAATGAACAGCGATTTGTCCGATGCCTTCAAATTTTCTCATGACGGTATGTTTATCTGTGATGGAAACGGTGTGGCCAAAAAATATAATGAAGCCTATTGCCGTATTACCGGAATCGGTGCCGAAGAAATGATCGGTTTATCCATGACGGAAGTCATCAAAAAGGGATATGTATCGGAGTCGGCCACCCTCAAAGCACTGCAAACGCGTAAACCTGCGACAACCATGCCGCAATTGAAGAGCGGCAATAAAGTGATTATTACATCGACGCCGGTATTTGATGAAAATAACAATATTGTCCGGATAGTTGCCAACGTTCGTGATATTACCGAACTTTTAGCAATAAAAGGCCAGATGGAACAGGTGAAGGAACTCTCCGAGCGGTATTATTCGGAAATCATTCATCTGCGTAGTCAGAGTCTGAAAATAGACGGGTTTATTACGGAAAGTTCCAAGATGCAGGATATTGTTTCCACGGCGCTCAAAGTTGCGGCGACGGATACGATCGTACTTATTACGGGTGAGTCCGGTTCCGGCAAAGAAGTGCTGGCCAGGATCATTCATGCCAACAGCGAGTTCAAAGATGGACCTTTTGTAAAAATTACCTGCAGCGCCATTCCCGAAACATTGCTGGAAAGCGAATTGTTTGGCTATGAAAAAGGAGCATTTACCAGCGCTCAGAAAACCGGCAAGATCGGACTGTTTGAAGTTGCCTCCGAGGGTACGCTTTTTCTGGATGAAATCGGGGAGCTTCCTCTGCTGATGCAGACCAAATTGCTCGGAGTTCTGCAGGATATGAAATTTACCAGGCTTGGCGGGACAAAGGAAATAAAGCTCAATGCCCGCATCGTTGTGGCTACAAACAGAGAGCTGGAAGAAATGGTCGGCAATCATCAATTCCGGAAAGATTTGTTTTATCGCATTAATGTTGTCGGTCTTAAAGTTCCTCCGCTTTCGGAAAGAAAAGATGATATTTTACCTCTTGTTAATTATTTTTTACGGAAATTTAATGAAAAATACAAAACATCCACCACCATATCGCCGCAGGTAATGAACGCGTTTCTTAATTACGAATGGCCGGGTAATGTCCGGGAATTGGAAAACCTGATGAAACGTCTGATTATTCTGGCGCCGAATGAACAGGTAACAATGGATATGATGTCCGATGTATTTTGGGGAAGGCCGAACATGACCAATACCGCCACTGCCAGTGTTGGTTTGAAAGATGTCCTGGAAAATGTCGAACGCCGCTTGATTCAAAGTTGTCTGAAAAAAGGATACAGCAGCTATAAAATAGCAAGGGAATTGAGCATCAACCAGTCTACGGTCATAAGAAAAATGAAGAGACTGGGGATAAAACAAATGGCTTAATACACGTTATATTAACTGAGTCGTCTCTTTTCCACTTGCCAAAAATTATTTTATATCAGCTGCGCCGCCCGGTATCCTTGTTTGGTGGCTTCCGGCATCCGTTTCGGGTCTGCACAGTCGCCAACAACAAAAAGTACCGGCACAATATCCTGTAATTCGTCGGCAAGCTTCATGTTTTTTTCGAAACCCATAGTTACGGCAACCGTGTCCGCTTCGCAAGTAAACTCGGTTCTGTCCGCTCTTCCAACTTTAACCCCCTTGTCGGTTATGGCCAGCACTTTAACCGGCGCTTCCATCTGAACACCGGCTTTCTTGAGTTTATTTAAAGTATGAAAGCGGTCGCTGGGGCCCACATCAAACCCAATTTTCCTTTTCTCTTCAAAAATGGCGAGCTTCCGGTTATGTTTAGTAAGCTCAAGAGCCAGATCACATCCGGGAAGGCCGCCACCCACGATGGCTACGCGGCTGCCGAAAGGCCAGGGGAAAGCCATCATTTTGTTAAGCAATCCCGGCGAATAAAAGAATTTCAGAAAAATTGCTCCGGCCGTAAACATTGCCCTGTTGATGAATCCTGATTTTTTGGGGATAGTGCCGGACAACAATTCAAAAAAATCATGCGAGCGCACCACATTGTCACCGTCAGCACCCGGAACGTTAAGTTCAATGGGTAATCCTCCTACGGCAATGATTACGGCATCCGGTTTTTCCTTTTTGACCAGTTCGGATGTTATGGTTGTGTTGAGAAGCAATTTAATATTGGGTGTTTTACGCAATTGGTTTTGATAGTAGTCGGTTAATTGCTGATACAGCGGGCTGAAAACCGCGCTCATATTGAGGCACCCGCCTATTCTGGGACTTCTTTCATAGAGAGTAACATAATGTCCCCGCTTGGCTGCCGTCAGTGCGGCTGAAAGTCCCGCCGGTCCACTGCCTGCAATCATTACCTTCTTCGGTTTGGGCGCAGGTTCCAGGGGTATCGCAATTTCCGGTCCGAGCCGCGGGTTGACACTGCAGTATTCCAGTCCGATAGACCGGCCCACCACGTCGTCAAGACACCGGCAACAGCAGATGCATCGGCGGATATCCTCTATTCTTCCTTCTCTGGCCTTGCTCACGAATTCGGGATCGGCGATAAGATAACGTGCCCCGCCGATAATGTCGGCTTTCCCTTCCGCAAGAGTTTTTTCCATGATCAGAGGATCGGTGTAACGATAGGCTGAAATCAGAGGAACGGTGGCTACTTTTTTGAGCTCCGCTGTTATAAACGACCAGTATCCCTCTGAAACATCTTTTGTAATCAAGGGTATGGATGTTTCATGCCAGCCTACCTGGCAGTTGAGCCATGATGCTCCGGCCTTTTCCAGAACAGGAATAATCTCTCTGGCGTCGGACAGATCATTACCGCCGGGAATATAATCAACCGGTGAAAATCTGACAAGTACCGGAAAATCATCCCCGCAGGCTTTTTTAATTGCCTGAATATCTTCGACCAGAAACCGGCACCTGTTCTCAATACTTCCACCGTATTTATCCTTCCGGTTATTAGATGCTTTGGAAAGAAAATGACTGATGGGGTTGCCGATTCCGGCCAGAATCTCAACGGCATCAAATCCGGCTTTCTGCAAAATAGTTGCGCTTTTCACCTGCTGAGAGATGAAGATTTGAATATCTTTTTCCGACATAACCTGACGGGGAGAAATGCCCTTGTGAAAAACCATCTCCGAGGCTCCCCATTTGTGTTCCGGCTCAGCGATGTTTCTTCTCCATTGGCCGATTGTTATCATCTGTCCCACAAGCAATGTATCATACCGGTGCACAACTTCCGCAAGCTTCTGCAGATCGGCAATATGTTCTTCTAAATAGGCTGCGGGGTAATGTTCACTTTCCGGATCCCGGGGATAAAAACTTACGGACGTACAGATAAGTGCCGTGCCGCCTTTGGCTCTTTCTTCCAAATAATTAAACAGCCATTGTGAAGGTTTGCCGCTGGCGGTAGCATAGTCACCGCTTGGCGCCGTGGAAGTCATAATTAATCGGTTCTTCAGTGTGAACCGGCCCACTTTTATTGGTGTAAATAAATGCGTTAACTGATACAAATAAAATTCTCCCTGATCAGATTATTTTTGCTTTTTTATAAAATTTTTCAATCGGTCGTTTGTATCGGTAATCACAAATCTGGTTTGAGCTTCCATCTTCAAACCATCTTCCAGCGTCATGCCCATGCCTGTATTATAGAGGTGCTTTATTGCAGCGATCGCTTCCAGACTGTTTTTGAGAATATCTTTAGACAGACAAATAACGGTTGTTTTCAGCTGATCTTCCGGGACCACGCGATTGAGAAGGCCCATATCTCTGGCTTCCTCGGCCGAAAAGATTCTGGCTGTGAAGGACAGCTCTTTGGCGTTTCGCCAACCGACCATCCGGGGAAGGCGTTGACTCATCCCCCAGCTTGGTCGAATTCCCCAGCGCGCGTGAGTATCGCCGAAAGTTGCATTCTCGGAGGCCACAACCAGGTCAAAGGAAAGCAATGTTTCCAGTCCGCCGGTAATGCAAGGGCCGTTGACCATGGCGATTGCAACTTTCGGAACGGTTTGAATGGCTTCGATGAGCGCATTTGCGTGGACGTCATAATCAGGTCCTACTTCACCGCCCGCAAATTCTTTGCCGTCCAGTTCTTTTAAGTCCAGACCGGTACAGAAAGCGCGACCGGCGCCTGTAACTACGATCACTCCAACCTCCGTATCTTTGCCGGCTTCAAGAATCGCCTCTCTCCATTCGTTCAGCATGGTTGCATTCAATGAATTCATTTGTGCGGGGCGATTAAGGGTAATCCAGGCAATACCACTTTCTTTTTCATATTTGATGTAAGTATAGACCATGGTTTTTCTCCTTCCTGCAAAAATTTCAAGACAATAAAACACGGTTTTGATCTTCCGGTAAAGTATTTTTCCATGGTTATCGGAATAAATATTAAGGCACATAAAAAGCCCCCGGAAAGATTGATCTTTCCGGGGGCTTGGGGAAATCAGTTTACTATTTAAACGGGATCAACAGATCATTTATTTTGAGAATACCGTTTTCCAATCAAGCGATGATTCGGAAACGATATCAGAAATCCTTTCTTTTCTTCCAGGCCTCCTGATAAAGCCGCATGACGCACAGGAAGATGGCCAGGAAAAATAAACCCAGCATGAAATTAGGCGAAGTTCCGAAAATGCCGTCCAGTAAATG
>Ga0228535_1002596_pt1 | contig 16549 bp, 12 predicted proteins | sample SJ1metagenome_FD_168457 | JGI IMG/M metagenome (GOLD analysis project Ga0228535, IMG submission 168457) | Enriched culture of PCE-dechlorinating microbial communities from Ithaca, New York, USA - SJ1 | ecosystem: Engineered > Modeled > Simulated communities (microbial... > Unclassified | place... | reverse complement strand
GGTGCTGCGCTCGATTCCGCTGCTCGACCAGGCGGCCATGGATGCCGTGCGCCAGTGGGTCTACGAGCCGATGATCATCAACGGCCGTCCCCGCGGCGTCATCTTCACCGTCACCGTCAGATTCCAGCTCAAATGAGATGAGCCGTGGGAGATCGACGGAGGAGACTCGGCGGGGGGGGGATCCGAAGCGTCCCCATTTCATGAAAGTCCATCCGTCTCCCCGGGCCGGAAGCCGGAACGGAGAGGGAGGAGGACTCGGCCGTCCCCTCGCCGAGGAAGGTGATGTCGCTATCCCCCCCAAAATCATCTATAGAGAGGATTGCCAAATGAAATCTCCCGGCGGATAGTGTGTTTGCGAGGAGATGATCATCGCTGGGATTGCGGAGATGTTACCCCCGATGACGGATGAACGGCGGAAGAAGGAGAAGCGGATAGGCGGCACGGCGGTTCGACTGCCTCTGGCCGCCGCCGTCATTTTTCTCCTTGTTCCGGGCTCTCCGGCCTCGGTCAAGCGTCTCCAGGTCGTCGCCGACCGGGCGGACATCTACCTTGACCCGGACAGCCGGAGCCCCGTCATCCAGACTCTCGAAAAAGGCTCCATCCTGACGATGGCGTCCGCCGCGAAAACGCGTCTTTCCTGGTATTATGTCTATTTCCCGTCCCCTGAAACGGGCAAGACACGGGCAGGCTACATCCTCGAGAGCTTCGTCCGCAAGCTTTTCCCCGATCTCCACGTCATCCAGATCGGTGATGAATCGGAGATTGTGGACCCGAGGGAGATCAATTTGGACCGGGAATTTTCTCCGTCCGTCCGGTGGGGAATGGCCAAGGAAAAAGTGATCCAGACCGAAGGCCGCCCTCTCCACCAGGAAAGATCCGGCGGATTGGAGATTCTCCGGTACAAACGGGACATCATGGACAAGATGTGCCTGGTGGAATTTGTCTTCTCCGAAAACCAGCTTGTCAAGGCGTACCTCTACCTCATGGAGAAATACGCCGATAAAAACCGCTATATCTCGGACTACCTCAAGCTCAAGAATTTCCTGACCGGGAAGTTCGGGGAGCCGGGGGCGGACAAGATCGTCTGGCAGGATCCGAGCTATAAAGACAACTCCGACCGGTGGGGGATGGCCCTCAGCCTCGGGCACCTCGAGTTCCATTCCGGCTGGACTTTTCCCGGAACGGAATTCCTGATCACCCTGGCCGGCGGGGACAGCGAGGTCTTCTTCGTCGCGGAAGCCAGCGGGCTGAACTACAAAGGATCAGCCTCTTTCTAACCCCTCTTTTCTATCTCTCTTTCCGGCCCCCTTGGAATGGCGAGGGGGCTTTCTTTCAGGCGGATCAGAGATCCTTTTTGCTGAACGTCAAGCTGACCTTGTTCCTGCCGAGCCACTTGCTGTGCAGCATCAACTGCTCGGCGCGCTTGATGAGGCTCTCGATCGTGTCGTACTTCTGGACGAGGCAGGCTCCCATGGATACCGTGCAGTTCAGGACTCCGGTTTCAATCGTCAGGTACGATTCGGCCACGAGCAGGCGCAGCTTGTTGGCCACGATATCGAGACGCGTCTCGTCGATATTGAGAAGGACGATGATGAACTCTTCCATATCCCATCGTCCGACGATGTCGAAATAGCGGATGTTCTTCTGGAGGGTGCGGGCGACGAGTCTGAGTATTTTGGCGGAGTTGAAGCGGCCGAACCGCTCGGAGATCTTCCCATAGTTGTCCACGTCGACATAGATCATTCCGAACGGCAGGGAATATTTCTGATATTCTTCCAGGCGTGCGGCCAGGTGCATCTCCAGGTATTTACGGTTGGGAATCCACGTCTCGGTGTCGAGGAGGTTCGTTTTTTCGAGTTCGGCCCCGGACAGCGGAATGGTGACCTTGGGAGAGCTCCCGGTGAAAACCTGGGCGACGCCGATCACGTCTCCGTTTTCCTTGAAAAGAGGGATAATCCGGAGGCTGACGGGCACGCGGTAGCCTTCCCTGTGCTGGTAGTAGGCGTCGAGGTTGCGGATGGTCCCGTCCTGCAGAGTGAGGTCGACGGGGCACTTGTCCCCGGAGACGGTTTCGCCCGTTTCGTCGACGAGAAGGATGAGCTCCGACTGATAACATTTTCCCAGGACCTCGTCACGTTTCTGACCCGTGATCTGCTCGGCGCCGTGATTCCAATAGACGATGTTTTTATCCTTGTCCAGGAAATACACGCCATCCTGGGTATGGTTGAGGAGTATGTTGCAGAAACTCTTGGTGGCGTCTTTCAATAATTCAAGAAGGGGTAATTCAGCCATTGTCCCAACGACCTTTCAGGTTCGAATTTTCAACCCATCAACACGGCTTGATGTCAATACGTATAACAAAATGGAAACGGCTTGTCAAAAAATTTCAGGCCTTGATGAAACGGGCTGATCGGCCCTTCCTTGTCTCTTCGTCAATTTCAGGATGTCAACAGCTGTTGACATCCATATAACCTCATGTTAATCTTCAAAAAGAAGCGCCGAGGGGGTGCGCGGCGATGCAAATGCTTATTGGATCCAGGCTGAAAAAAGCGCGCGACGCCATGGGGCTTTCACAAGGCACGTTCGCCAAGTCGATCGGCCTTTCCTCGGAGTATATTTCCCTTCTCGAGGCGGGGAAGCGCACGCCTTCCTTCGACACTCTGGATAAAATCGCCGGTTTCCTCAATAAGGAAATATCCTATTTTTTCGAAAAGCGCGAGCCGGCTTTCACGATTCTCCTGCGCGGCGAGGGCCTCGACGAGGCGGCCTTGGCCGTCGTGCGCAAATTTGAGCGCTACTGCGAGAAGTACCTGCGGCTTGAAGAACTGACCGGCCGCCGTCTTGAACTCGCTCCTCTCTATTTCCACGTTTCGGCCGAGCGTCTGGCCGAGGATGAGCGCCGCCGCCTCGGACTCGGCGATGAGCCCATCCGCGACATCTTCTCTCTTTTAGAGCTCAACGGGCTGCGCGTTTTCCGGCATCCTCTGCCCGAGGGATCGAAGGTGACCGGGGTTTTCGTTTTCTGGGAGGAGAAGGGCGCCGCCTTCGCCCTCGTCAACTCCGCCCAGTCAGCCGGCCGCCAGGCTTTCATCGCCGCCCACGAATACTGCCATTACCTCCGCGACCGGCTGGAAAGCCCCGTCATCGACAACGCCGACGTCTTCATCGATGAGTATGTCTCGCTTTATTCTCCGCGCGAGCAGTTCTCGCAGGCGTTTGCCGCCCGTTTCCTGATGCCCCCCGCCAAAGTCCGCGAAGTCATAGAAAAAGACCTGCGCACGCGCAAGCTGACCTACGAGGACGTGATTTTTCTCAAACGCTACTTCGGAGTGAGCACGGCCGCCATGCTCCGGACGCTGCGCAACTTGGGTTACATGCGCCGGGAGAGATTTGAGGAATATTTCGCCCTGAATTCGGAGGGCCGCGAGATCGAGGTCTTCGGCGGTCTGGCCGAGGCCGACCGCCGCGGCGCGCGGAAGGGTAAAGGAGAAAAGGAAGCCGCCAGGCTTCCCCGCGGATGGCAGGCGGAGCAGGCTCCCCTGGATGTCGAGACCGGGGAGCGCATTGCCGCGGCGGAAACCGCCGTGGCCGCCAGGCCCATTTATTCCGACCGCTACAAACTGCTTCAGCATGAATCCGAGTCGCTGAAAAAAAAGAAGCCCGCCGCCAGGGGAAAAATTAATAAAGACGACACCCCGACCTTGATCAAGGGAGATGTCAATGAATAAAACGCTAAAGATCCTCCTGATCTTTCTCTTGTTTGACGCCGTTGTCCTCGGCGCCTATTTTGGAATCAAGGCCCTCGGCGGAAAGAGATCCAATCCGGCCGCCGATTATGAATGGACGGCCATGGATGAAAGCTATCAGCCTCAAGACTCCATCGAGGAATTCATCAAGAACGACGCGGCCGAAAAAGAGCTTTTTCCCGTTTACATCAGGAATTATAAGCGGAACAAGGCCGTCCTCAAGCTTTTCAGAGGCACGAAATTCGCCCGCGCTTCCGAGTCCGTCCTGAACCTTTCCTACCCGGGGCTCGAAGACTGGATGCTCATCGATATCAAGTACAAGAACGAAAAGCAGCAGGATATCCAGCGCACGATCCTCTACGTCATGATCAAGAACGAATGGCGCGTCGCCGACAGCGGCAGGCTCCAGGAGTGACGCGGCGTCAGGCCGGCTGAACCGCGGGCTTCCTCATTCGATTTTGAAAAGGTCGTCGCTGACTTCGGTATTGAACGCGATTCCCCTCACGGTCTGTTCGGCCACCGTTTTCTGGTTCGCCGAAGATTCCGACCTGAAGGCCGTCAGGATGCCCTCCACCTCCCGGTAATCCGACATGGCGATCTCGACCATCTCCGGCCCCTGGGGCGTGACCGACTGGTAGGCGGCGCCGACGATGAGCAGCGACCGGGGGTCGAGGTAGACATGGAAAGGATCGACGGGCCCGGAAACGAGGAGGTCAATCGTCTCCTTATCGCCGGCTTTTCTTGATCCCAGCGACTGGACCTCGTACTTTTCGAAATTCTGCCAGATGTATATCGGGTCGCGCAGGATCTCGTCCACAAGCGATTGCTTCTCGGTCTCCGGAAGGGGCATCGCCCCCTGGGGTGTTTTGATAATGCCTTTCCGCCCGTTGACGATCATGTCGATCTTGCCGCCGGGGGTATTGATCGAAATGCGGAATTTATCGGGGTAGACAAGGGTCATTTCGGCCTCCATGGCCGCCCCGCCTTGAACGAGCGTGGCCCGCGTGAAGGCGTTTTTGATGCCCCTGATTTTTTCGGGATCGCCCATCGCCGCGACCGCCCGGCTGAAAATCTCCCGGCCCTTATCGAGCGATTCCCGGGTCGCCTCGGGATGGCTTTCCGCCTTGGGCACGGGTATCGATATGTCCAGGACGCTCACCGGGCCCAGCTCGGAGAGCGGGCGGTCGAAATCATCCTTCTTGCCCACGACGAGGATCTGCGCCAGGCCGGGCTTGAGGTACTTTTGAGCCGCGTTGAGGATATCGGCCTTGGTGACGGATTCGATTTTTTTGAAGAGCTGCTCCGAGAAATCGAGCGGATACCCCGAAAAGGCGAGGATCAGCATGCGGTTGATGATCTTGGCCCGGCTGTCGAATTGGAATACGTGGGAGTTCATGTACAGGTCCTTGGCGCGCTGGATTTCTTCATCCGAAACCGGGTCCCGCGTGATGCGCTGGATCTCTTGGAGGATGAGCTGGATGCCCCTGAACGTGGAACCTGATTTGGTTTGGATGACGGCCCGGAACAGGCCGGGGACCCTGAAACCGGCGTTATACTCGGCATGGGCGTCATAGGCCAGGCCCTCGTTGGTGCGGATGATCTTGAAAAGGCGGTCCCACGAGAGGATCTGGTTCATGATGGCGATCGCCGGGTGATCAGGGTTGTTGAGCAGCCCGCCGATATGGCCGATGATGATGTTGGACTGGCTGGCGTCGGTCTTCTCGATGTAATTGACGGTCTTCTTGAATTCATAATCGACGGGCGGCGGAGGGGGGATGCGGACGCCGGACCGGCGCCAGCCTCCAAGGGAAGCCTCGATTTTCTTGGCCATCCGGCCCGTCTCAAAATCGCCCCAGACGGCGAGCCAGAGGTTGTCCGGGTGGACGAACCTCCGGTAAAACGCGACGAGGTCCGCGCGGCCCACGGCGTCGATCGTGGCGTATTCGGCCTGCCTCGCATAGGGGCTGGCCGGGCCGAAGATCACTTTCGAGAACTCGCGGTCCGCGATCTGGCCGATATCATCGTTGCGCCGGGAGATAGCCGTTCGGGCCTCGATTTTGGCCAGGTCGAGCTTGTCCTGGCTGAAGACGGGCTTCTCCAGGATATCCGCCAAAAGAGAGAGGACTCTGTCCGCGTTTTCCTTGAGCATGGAAACGGCGATGCTGCCCGAAGTGTCGCCGAAGCCGGTCTCGATGGACGCGGCCATGCTTTCGAGTTCCCGGTCGAGCTCGTCGCCGGTCATGTTCCGCGTGCCGCCGGTGCGCAGCACGGTGCCCGTCAAGGAGGCCAGGCCGGCCTTGTCGGCGGGCTCGAAGGCCGAGCCGCCGGCAAGCACGCCGGCCATGTCGATCGTCGGAAAACGGTTGTCCTCGATTAGGAAGAGACGGATGCCGTTCTTGAGCGTGACCTGCTTGACGGGCGGGATCTTCAAGGGATTCAGCGGGGGAAAATCAAACTGATCCTTGGGGTTTTTCTGCGCCCAGGCCGATAGCGTCAATTGGGTGAGAAGCGCCAAACCCAGGAGCGCGGTCATGGACTTGTTCTTTTTCACGTGATGTCTCCCTTCAGGACTTCTCGGGAATGATTTCGCCGATCGTGCGGTTTGTCCGGATGAGATAGGTCTTGGCGACCCGTTGGATGTCATCGGCCGTGATGCGGTCGATGCGGTCGAGTTCTTCGAAGAGCCGCCGCCAGCCGCCCTTGATGACGTCGTAAGCCGTCAGGAGCCCGGCCATTTGGTTGTTATCCTTCATCTGATCGATGAGCTGCTTCTTGGCGGACTGCTTATACTTGGAAAGCTCCTGGCCGCTGACCGGTTCCTTTTTGATCTTTTCGATTTCCTGGTCGATGAGCTTCAACGACTCGGCCGCCGTCCGGTCCTTGCTGGGCACGGACAGGAAGCCGATGATGTTGGGATACTTGGCGCCGGGAAGGCCGGACACGTTCTGGCAGGCTGCCGCCGCCTGCTCTTTTTTGACCAGGACCTCCCACAGCCGCGAGGAGCGGCCTTCGCTCAGGATGTTGGCCAGCGCCTTCAGCGGTCCGTCGTCGGGGTGGGCGCCCTCGGGGCGGTGGTAGCCGACGAGGAGGATCGGCTGGGACTGCGCCACGACTTCCACCCGCCGTTCTCCCCATTGCTCCGGTTCCCGGGAGCGGAGCGGCTCCGGCCGGGGGCCGCTGGGGATGCGGCCGAAATACAGTTCGGCCATGGCGAAGACTTCCGCGGCCTTGACGTCGCCGACGACGGCCGCGGTCAGATTGCTCGGCGAATAATATTTCTTGAAATAATCTTTGACATCCTGGTGGTCGATCTGTTCCAAATCCGACATGTTGCCGGTCACGAAATGATGATAGGGATGGACCTTGTAGGCCACGGCGAAAAAGTCCTCGAGGAGCTTCATGACCGGCTGGGTCTCGACGACCAGCCTCCGCTCTTCCATGATGACGTCACGCTCTTTGTAGAACTCGCGGAAGACGGGGTTCAGAAAACGGTCGGAGGCCATGGACATCCAGAACTCCAGCTTGTTGGAGGGGAGGCTGTCGATGTACTGGGTGGCGTCGAAATTGGTGTAGGCGCCCGCGCCGATATCGCCCTGCCGCAGGAGCATGTCAAAGTACTCGTTGTTGATCACGAATTCCTTGGCTTTGGATTGGAGCCGGTCGAATTCGTCCTGGAGAGCCTTGATCCGTCCGGCGTCGGGCTTGAGCTGCCGCTTTTCCTTCTCGAGGCGGGCGTAGGCCGTGTCCAGCTCATCGAGGACCTTGGACTCGGCCGGCCAGTCCTTGGTGCCGACCGTTTTGGTGCCTTTGAAGGCCATGTGCTCGAGGATATGAGAAATGCCGGTGATGCCATAGACTTCCTGAGCGCTGCCGACGTCGGCATAGACATGGCAGGATACGACCGGCGCCTCATGCCTCTCCATGACGATGAATTTCATCCCGTTGGCGAGGGCCTTTTCCCGGACAGTATCTTTCATTTTGTCCGGCGTCTGGGCGCGGAGCCCGGTCCCGGACACGAGGACCAGCAGCAGCCCCACCCTGGCCGCGAAAGCTCTTACTTCGCATGTGCGCATCTCGATCCTCCATTGAGCAGATTTTGGCTGAGCAAGCCTTGGAAAATCATGGGACTTCCCGGCCGGCGCGGAACCGGAGCCCGCCGCCCGTTTCCCCGGGAAACGTAAACAACGGCCCCCTCAACCGGCGGCATGCCCGCGATTTCCCTTCGAAAACAAGTCCCAAATATACCCCTCCCTGCGGGAGGGTGTCAATTCAGCGGCCTCCCCGGCCGGTCGACATCGAAGAAAGGGCGGTCGGGCGGTGAAAAGCGGATTCCGTGAAGTCGAAAACCGGAGACCGGTGATCCTGCGCTTGGCGGGCGCATGGCCGGGTTCCCCGGCGCTTTTCGAACGGTCATGCCGGGCATCCAAGAGGGGCGACCCAAGCTCTCGCCGCAGCGCCGCGGCCATGGCCTGAAAAATCTAGCACATACGCCGGTCCGTCGATGGTTTCATGAGCTGTCCCTTGACCTGCGACATCCCGGATTCAGAGCGAATGTCCGAATTCCGCTTCGATCCTCGAGTCGCCCTTTTCATTCTCAGCCGGCGATTCGGCTCTTTTCCCGGTGAGATCCACCGGGTCAAGGCCAATCCGCCTCCCTTTTCCTTGACACAAAAATCCGTGGGCCATACAATTCTGCGCTCGGGAGAAGAGTTATTATGACCGCAGAACGGATCGAAGACCTCCAGGCCATTGACATCCATGGACACTTTGGAGTGTATACGGGAGCGAAAACCGACCTCATCAACGGCTTTTATTCCGGCGGGATTGACGTCGTCCTGCGCCGGGCCCGCCTGGCCCGCATCGGACACACGTTCATCTCGCCGCTGGCCGCCATGTTTCCCCAGTCGGTCGCCGACGCTCTGGCGGCCAACGCGGATTTCGCGGCCGCGGTCGGCGGTTACCCGGCTTTTTCCCAGTGGGCGGTCCTTGATCCCAGAAAGCCCGGGTCTTTTGACCAAGTTGAAGAACTCCTCAAGACTCCGAAATGCATCGGCATCAAAATTCACCCTGAGCAGCATGTCTACCCCATCAAGGAACATGGCCGGCGTATCTTTGAATTCGCGGCCCGCCTGGGCGCGGTCGTTCAGAGCCACAGCGGGGGGCTGCTGAGCATGCCGGAAGATTTCGTCCCTTTCGCCGATGAATTCCCCGGGGCGACGCTTATCTTGTCGCACATCGGCTGGAGCCCGGACGTCGACCTGACCCATCAGGTCAAGGCGATGACGATGAGCAGGCATGGAAACATCTGCGCCGACACGTCGAGTTCCTTTTCCATAACGAGCAATCTCATCGAATGGGCGGCCAGGGAGGCCGGGGCGGAACGGATTTTCTTCGGAAGCGACACGCCCCTCTACTTTTCCCCGATGCAGAGGGAACGCATCGACTCCGCGGAGATCGACGACCGGTCCAAGAGACTGATCCTGCGCGGCAACGCCGAGCGCCTGTTTAAAATAAGGGGACACAATACCTAATTACCATATGTAGGAATTCGACTCTGGCCGGGCTCCGGATTGGCTGCCGGAACGCGCCGGGCGCGGCCGGGCGGGCTGGGGCGCCAGGGGCCGTTTGAAGGATCCTGACCGGAGAGAAAGGAGCTTAAAATGGCCATCTCGATGGGATTCCGGACGGCGGCCGCCGTCTTTATATCCGCCGCGCTCCTCGCCGGAGGACCGGCGCCCGGACCGGATGGCCGGCAAAGGCCGGCCGCCCGGCCGTCTCTCACGCCGCTGCTCTGGACACAGGGCCAGTCCCCGGAAACCATCCGCCGCGTCATCCGGGAAGTCGCCGACGGCGGCAACACCGGGTTTGTCTGGGAATCGCGTCCGCATCCGGATTATTTAGGTCCCGGCTGGTGGCGCGACCTTGGGGTCGCCGTCGAGGAGGCCGAGAGGCTTGGTCTCGACGTCTGGATCTTCGACGAGTGGATGTACCCGAGCGGCGTCGCCGGCGGAAAGGTCATCGAAGCGAATCCCGATTTCAGCCATCATGTGCTCATCGAACGGAGCCTTACGGCCGAAGGCCCGCTTTCTGAAAAAGTCTGGAAGATCCCCGGCGGCCTGGACGAGTCGATGAAGATCGTCTCCATTTCGGCATTCCCGGAGCCTCCCGGGCCGGGCCGGCCGGTCATGGACCTCAGCGCTTCGGCAGCCGGCGCCGGCCGGGCATCCGTCCGCTGGGCGGTCCCGCCGGGTGTCTGGAGGATCTGCTGGTGTGTCGACCGCCGCGATCTTCCCGAGGCCGGCTGGCGGATGGACACCATGATCGACGTTCTCAATCCCGAAGCCGTCGCGACCTTCATCCGTCTCACGCACGAGGCGACCTACCAGCGCTTTCAGGCCCACTTCGGCAAGACCATCAAGGGTTTTTTCAGCGACGAGACCGGATTCAGGAACATCACCTCCTATAAAAGCCTGCCGGGCTCTCCGGGGATGCCGATGCCCTGGTCGCCGGCGTTCCTTGACTATTTTCGGAAACTGAAGGGCTATGATCCGTCGCCGCTTCTGGCCTCGCTGTGGTATGACCTGGGAAGCCGCGGCCGCACCGCCCGTTTCGACCTGATGGACGCTTTCGCGCATGCGCTGGCCGATGTTTTTTTCAAGCCGCAGCAGGAATGGTGCCGGGCGCACGGCGTGAAGCTCATCGGACATCTTGTCGAAGACAACGGCGCGGACATGCAGCTCGGCTACGGTCCCGGTCATTGGTTCCGCTCGATGGAATACTTGGATATCCCGGGGATCGATATCGTCGGCTATCAGGTCACTCCCGGCATGGACGGCGGAGTGAATTCCTGGATTCCCGGCTCCGAGCCTTTGTGGGACCAGGAGTTTTTTCAATTCGGCCTTCCGGCCATGGCGCGCGGAGCGGCGCTCATCAAGAACTCGGTCGAGATTTTTTCCGAGGCTTTCGGCGCCAACGGCTGGTCCGAGGGGCTGCGAATGGTCAAGTGGATCGGCGACTGGCATATCGTCAACGGGCTGAATTTCCTTTCACCCCACGCCTGCACCATGAAATACAACGACCCGGACTGCCCGCCGCATTTCAACCGGACGAGCGGCAATCCGCAGTGGCGGCACTATCCGGAGTGGTCACAATACTTCAAGAGGCTCGCGGCCCTCACGCTCGCGAGCTCTCCGGTTTATGACGCCGCCGTGCTCTATACCGCCGAATCCGTCTGGGCCGGAGGCGCCCAGACGCCGGCGCCCGTCGTCCGGGCTCTCGAATCCCGTCAAGTCCAGACGGCGGTTTTGCCCTACGAGGTTTTCGCCAAGGAAGGCGTTATCCGGGAAGGAAGGTGGGAATATCACGGTCAAGCGTTTCCCGCGGTTGTCCTGCCCTATGTGCGGTTCGTCCCCGCCGACGTCATCACGAAGCTGGCGGAGTTCGCGGAGGCGGGAGGCCGGGTGATCGCCGTCGACCGCTGGCCCGAGGCTTCCGTGGACGGCAGGGGAGATGAGATGGTCGTCGAAGCGACAGCGAGGCTGAAAGCCGCGGAAGGGGCCTGCCTGGCCGCCTTTCCCGGGATCGGCGGAGCGCTGTCGTCCATCAGGCGGATCGAGGTTACGCCGGAGTCCCCGTCGCTTGTCATCTCGCGCAGGAAAGCCGAAGACGGCGGGGGAGAATGGATCCTGATTCACAACCGCTCGCTGGACGCCGGGATGAAAGCCCGGATGACCCGGTTGAACGGCCTGGGTTGCTGCTCACGCTACAACGCCGAAAAAGGGGTTTGGGCGGCGGTCCCGCAGCGGATAACCGGTCGCGGAATGGAGATAGATATTGATATCCCGCCCTACGGATTGTGGTGTCTCGAGATCTCGACCGCGGCCCGGGCGGTCGAGGAGCAGCCCGAGTTCCCGGTGAGGGAAGCCTTTCCGCCGGAATGGCGGATCATTCAGCTGGATGACGAAGGAGAGGAGATCCGTTCACTCGGAAAAATGACTCGCCTCGAGGATTGGCGGCGCATCAAAGGGTTGGAGGAATTCGCAGGTACTCTGCGCTACAGGGCGGTGCTTGACCTGCCCGCCGCCCTGAAAGGCGAGCGCCTCGCCATCGACGCGGGGGAGGCGGCGGATATCGCCGAACTCCGGGTGAACGGGCGAAGCGCGGGCGTGCGCCTCTGCCCGCCCTATGTCTGGGACATCACGGGCTTTCTCGACGCGGGCGCGAACGTGATCGATATCGATGTCACAAACACGGCTCAAGCCCGCTGGAACGATCCCATGTCTCACGGCGACGCGGTCAGCGGCCTTCTCGGGCCGGTGACGGTTATGCGCCGGCCGAAGCGATGACCCGGCCCCCTCGCCCGGCGCGAAAAGCCTCCCTCGATCCGGGTTCCCGGATCAAACGGCGGCTGGATATTTCCGCATCGGCTTATTTGCCTTTGGCAACCTTCTTTTGTTTGGCGACGGTCTCGGCTTTGCTCTTGCGCTTCATGTCCATGGCGTGGGCCCGCTTGTAAGTCTGGATGTCCACGAAACGCCCCTTGCTGTCGCGCACGGCATAAAGCTTGGTGCCCTTGGAACTGCGATGAGTCGTTCTTTTTGTCGGCATCATTCTCCTCCGTTCTGCGGATTTAAACCGGCCGGCTGCGGCCGATGGCGAAGACTAGACGAATGCCCAGAGATCTTTTTTGCGTGGACCGTTGTCGTCTCAGCCGGGGCTTCCATGCTGAGCTTCCCATCATTATTTCATGTTACAGCCTGCGAAGGAAGGAAGTCAAGGGAAAGCCGCCGATGTCAAGGCAAGGTGAACATTCCCCTCCCGGGCGACATGAATCCCCCGTTTCGTCATTCGCTGGGTCCGCGCCGGAGCGGATGGCGAACGCTCCGGGGGCGGGCCGGGCAAGGCCTGCGCTCGCCCCGATTACGCCATGACGGCCGGCCCCGATTTCCCGCAAGACATGAAGACTTGGAGCCGGCCCGGGGCCGACCGCGAGGCAGGCTTTCCGCCGCGGCTATTCGCCCGGCTCCAGGAATTTCCGGATTCCCGCGCGCATGTTTTCCGCCTTCGCGGCCGCCCTGTCATCGATGAATTCCGGGAAGATGTCCCGGATGTCGCCGGCGCGGTCGCGCAGCCGTTCACAGAGCACGCGGGCCGTGTACCGTTCGCCCTCGGCGATGTCCAGCCGCTTGCACCAGCGCCGGTTGATGAGGAGATCCCAGTCACGCATCCGGGGGGGCGCCGCCGGCCGGAAGGATGTGTCGATGACATTGTCGCAATCTCCTCCGCGATTGTGGAGGCACGGCCGGCAGACGTCGTCGGGTTCAAGAGTGATTTCCAGAAGGGTGTCCTTATCGCTCAGGATCCTTCCGGCCACGAGATGAAGGGCGTGCCCGTAGGGATGGGGAGCGTAAATGTCTTTTCCGGCGCCGTAATCGCAGAGGATATCGACAAAATGGAGCGGCCGGATGTGAACCACGTTTTCCATGTTTCGCGCTCCTTCCCGGATTTGCCCTCACCGGGCGGAAGCCGGACGGCCTCCTTTGCCCGGCGCTATAGCCTCCCGATCATCCTGTCGATCAGCTGCCAGCAGTACCACTGCATGCGCGGCAGGTGAAAGGGGCCTTTCCAGAGGTTCCCTTTGAGCGTCGTGGAAATCGTCCCGTCGCGATGGAGATATCCGAACCACTCGCCCCAGAAAGGATCGGGAAAATGACGATAGGCCCAGTCATGGACCTTTCCGTGCCATTCGGCGTAATTCGTGTCGCCGGTCAGGCCGTAAGCCAGAAGAGTGGCGATGATCGTTTCGTTATGCGGCCACCAGAACTTCATGTCGTGCCAGTATTCTGCGCAGGGGAGGCCTTTCACGTCCCTGAAATAATAGACGCCTCCGTATTCACGGTCCCAGGCCCACTCCAGCATCCAATCGAGAATCCGGGTGCCGAGCTTGATGAGCCGCTCGTCGTTGCCTCGTTGCCTCGCCTCCTCGAGGATGAACCAGGAGACCTCGATGGCATGGCCGGGATTGATCAGCCGCCCGTCAAAGGTATCGATGAACTCGCCGTTCGGGCCGACCGTCTCGAGGACGGCCTTGAATTCCGGCTTCAGGAAATCCCTCTCGATCTCCTCGATGCCGCGGTCGATGACTTCCGTGCACAAGGGATCCGCGACGGTCTTGCGCAACTCCTGGGCCGTGACAATCAGGATCATCGGCATGGACAGGCCCTTCATCGGCCGGACCTCGGGATTGACCTTGGGCTCGCACAGCCCGGGCGTTTGATGATAGCGCAAAACGAGCCGGAGAAGATCGAGCGCCTGGCTCGCGGCTTTCTCGTCCTTCGCGGCCCGGCCGTAGGCGGCCAGGGCGATCGTCGCGAAGCATTCAGAGAAAAGGTAACGGCGCTTGCGCAGGGGCTTGCCCTCGCGCGTCACGAGGAAAAACATGCGGCCGTCCGTGTCGAAACAGCGCGCATTGATGAAATCGATGCCGTGCTTGGCGTATTCCAGCCATTCCGGCCGTTTGTCGACGGTGTCGTACAGCGTCGCCAGCAGCCAGGCGAACCGGCCTTGAAACCAGACGGATTTGTCTGTCTGGAGGACCGCCCCGTCCCTGTCGAGCGCCGTCAAATATCCGCCGAATTCGCGGTCGATGGAGCGGGGGAGCCAGAACGGCAGCGTGTCATTCAAAAGCCCATCGCGGTACGTATTGCGCAGGTTGCGCAGGCGCAGCGTGAACTCTTTATCGGGACATATCATGTTCAGCCTCCTTGCCCGGCCGCCGCCTTCTCAGGCTGCCGGGAAATCCCTGGCTGGAGCCAGAAAGCCTCGATCTCTTCCAGACTCCTGCCTTTGGTCTCGGGGACCAGCCTCCAAAAGAAAATCGTCGCCACCAGGCAGATCCCGGCGAACGTCCAGAAGCCCGAGGCCATGCCCATCCGGCTGACATACCAGGGGAAGAGGAGCGCGCTGGCGCCGTTCGTGGCCCAGTTCGTGAATGCCGAGATGGACATCGCCCGCGCGCGGATGCGCGTCGGGAAGATCTCCGGGGTCAAAACCCAGATCACGGCGCAGATGGATATCGCGATGCAGGCGACATAGACGGCGAGCACGGCCGCGATGGCCAGGCTCGTCGCCGGGCTGAACGGGAAGAGAATGGCCGCGGCCGCCAAGGCCGCGACAACGGCCGCCATCCCTCCCAAAAGAAGCGGGCGGCGTCCCCAGCGGTCGATTTTCCATATGGCGATCAGCGTAAAAACAAAATTGACGATTCCGAACCCGACTTGAAACTGGAGGGCGTTGCCCAGGGGAAATCCGGCTTCAGCCAATATGGCGGGGCCGTAGTAGATGACGATGTTGACTCCCGTCAATTGGCCGAAAAAAGACAGGCCGCAACCCACCAGGAGGGCTGTCCGGAGCCCTGGACGGAAAAGGTCCCGGAGCCGTCCCGTCTCGCGGCCGAGGGATGCCTCGATTTCCTTGGTCTCGGCCGCGGCTTTTTCCCGCCCGCTGACGCGGCTCAGAAGATGGAAACCCTTCCCGGTGCGGCCGGCTTTGATCAGCCAGCGGGGGCTTTCCGGGACGTTGAAGAGGAGAAGGAAAAAAAGCGCGGCGGGTATCATCTCGGCTCCGAACATCGCGCGCCAGACCTCGCTGACAAAAATCCGGTGGGGCCATCCGCCGGCCGCGAACACAGGGGAAGGGCTCTGGGCAAACCGGAGCAGGCACCAGTTCGAGAAATAGGCGGCGAGAATGCCGATGACGATGCTCAACTGATAAAGGGCGCCGAGCCGGCCGCGGCGTTCCGCCGGAGAGAACTCGGAGATATACAGCGGGGAGAGGACGGAAGCGATGCCGACGCCGAAGCCCCCGATGATTCGGGCCGGGATCAGGACGCCGAAATCCGGCGGGATGGTCGAATACAGGGCCGAAATGAAGAAAAACGCGGCCGCGGCGATGAGAACCGGCTTCCGGCCGAAGCGGTCGGCAAGCGCTCCGGCGATCATGGTGCCGATAATGCAGCCCAGGAGGGCGGAGCTCGCGAACCAGCCGACTTCGAGCTTGCTGAGACCGAACTGTTTTTCGACGAAGCTGAATGTGCCGGAGATGACCGCCGTGTCGAAACCAAAAAGGAGCCCTCCGAGGGAAGCCACGAAACAGAGCCGGAAAAGGAAAAAACGGCGGGTCCCGGAAGTGCTCTCCGCCCCCGTGTCAATCGCGGATTCTTGGCCGGTCATAAGTGCCCATCATATCTTCGGCCCGCGACGAATGTCAATGACCGGAAACCGGTTTCGGCGCGGTCGTTGACCGCGTCGCCTTCATTGCGCTTGCGGAAGCCAGAGGTAATAAAAACCCGTTTTGAGGGCCGCGAGATAAGATTCGAGGACTTTTTTGTCCAGCGGCGAAAAATCGCCGAGCCGGGCGGCGTAGATATTGGATTCGCTCTTGGGATAACGGCTGTAGGCGACGACCCTTGCAGCCTTCAGGCGGGCCAGGGACACGGCTTTCCTGGAGGCATCATCGAAATATCCGATCTCGTCGATGAGATTGAGGCGAAGGGCCTGCGGGGCCGTATACACGCGGCCGTCGGCGAGCGTCCGAAGCTCTTCGGCCCCGATTTTGTCCTTTCTGTTGGCGGCGACGACCTCTAAAAATCCCTGGTAATACTCGTCAATGATTCCCTGGAACGCGGCCTTTTCCTCGACGGTCATGTCCCGGAACGGGCTTCCGGCGTCCTTGGCTCCTCCGGATTTGACGACCTCGACCTTGAGCCCGACCTTGGACATCAGGTCCCGGACGTTGGGAAAAAT
>Ga0228535_1002594_pt1 | contig 16564 bp, 18 predicted proteins | sample SJ1metagenome_FD_168457 | JGI IMG/M metagenome (GOLD analysis project Ga0228535, IMG submission 168457) | Enriched culture of PCE-dechlorinating microbial communities from Ithaca, New York, USA - SJ1 | ecosystem: Engineered > Modeled > Simulated communities (microbial... > Unclassified | place... | reverse complement strand
GCTTCACTTCCGGCAAGTCCTCCGCCGATCACGGAGACGGAACGGTCACTCATCTTCGGGTACTTCCCTCGTCCCTGCATAGCCGCATTTCACGCATTCCTCGCCGCCCTTTTTCCCGGAGGACATCAGTGATGCCCCGCACTGGGGACAGGAACTGCCGGAAGGAGGGTTCCAGGATACAAAGTCGCAGTCGGGATACCTGGAACAGCCATAGAAGGGCTTTCCCTTCCTGCTTTTCCGCTTCACCACGTCGCCTTTGCCGCACTTGGGGCATACGGCACCCGTTTTCACGAGAACCGGACGGGTGTATTTGCATGCCGGGTAACCGCTGCATGCGATAAACTCTCCGAAACGTCCGTTCTTGAGAACGAGCGGCTTTCCGCATTCCGGGCAATTTTCTCCGATGGGTTCAGGGGCAGGAGGGGGCACCGCCCTGGCAGTTTCCGCTACCTCCATGGTTCGGGTGAAGGCCTCCCAGAATTCTTTCAGGACTGAGAGCCACTGAACTTTGCCCTCCTCCACGTCATCCAGGTTCTCTTCCATCCGTGCCGTAAAACCTGTATCCACTATGGCTGAAAGGCTCTCGCCGTGAAAATACTTCATGAGGAATTCATCCACGGTATCCCCCAGGGGTGTGGGCTGCAGCCGCCGATCTTCGCTTCTCACAACATATCCCCTGTCGTAGAGCGTCTCAACGATGGACGCATAGGTTGAAGGGCGTCCCACTCCTTCTTCTTCCAGGATCTTGATGAGGGAAGCCTCGGAATACCGTGCGGGAGGGCGTGTGAATTTCTGCTCCGTTTCCGGGGTTTCGGGGAGAAGCGTTTCTCCTTTGCGTGCAGGCTGAAGGGGCTCCCCTTTCAGGTCAAGGGGCCAGAGGGCGCTCCAGCCGGGGAAAACCAGGGTTTCGCCCAGCTGACGGAAGCCCGCCCTGCCAGCTGCAGCCGAAAGTGTCGCATTTGCCACCTTCGCAGGCGACATCTGGGAGGCGACATACCGGCGCCAGATGAGCGAATAGAGCTTCATCTGGTCCGAACTGAGGATTCCTTCAAGACTCTCCGGGGATATTTCCACGTCGGTTGGACGGATCGCCTCGTGGGCATCCTGTGACCTGCCTTTTGCGGCGTACACGTTCTCTTTTGCCGGGAGGTATTCCGGGGAGAAGTGGGCAGAGATATAGCCCCTGCATTTCCCGACAGCTTCAGGTGCAATCCTCAGGCTGTCGGTTCTCATATAGGTTATGAGACCGGTGGGTCCGCGCCCGGGAATGGAAACGCCTTCAAAGAGTTCCTGGGCAATCCGCATGGCCCTTCGGGGCGAAAGTCCGGAACGGCGGGCCGCCTCCTGCTGGAGGGTGCTCGTCTTGAAGGGTGCGGGGGCTGCGCGGAGGCTTTCCCGTACTTTGAAATCAGATACGACGAGAGGTGATCCGGCGATTTCGCCGAGAATGGTGTCCACGATCTCCTGCGAATCGATCAGCAGAGACTTGCCCTCTTTCCAGAGGGTCTTCCCGTCCAGGCTGTCCGCCTTCAGGACATATCGTCTGCCGTCCTCTGCGACTGCCGCCACAGTGACGATCCAGTATTCTTTGGGGACGAAATTCCGGATCTCCCGTTCCCTGGCGCATACCAGGGCAAGGGCAACCGACTGGACCCTTCCCGCAGAGAGTCCCCTGCGGATCTTCTTCCAGAGAAGGGGACTGAGGGTATACCCGACGAGACGGTCCAGGATCCTGCGGGCCTGCTGGGCCTCAACCTTGTTCATGTTCACCGGTTCCAGGTTTTTTACGGCTTCTTTCACCGCACCCTGTGTAATTTCGTAGAACCTGACCCTGCATGGAGAGTCGGGATCGATCCCGAGGAGTTCGCAGAGATGCCAGGCGATCGCCTCACCCTCCCGGTCAGGGTCAGAGGCCAGAATTACCTTCGAAACCTTCTCCGCAAGTGAGGTTATCTCGTTTTTTACCTTTGCTTTTCCCTTGACGAGGATATATTCAGGAGCGAAGTCATTGTCAACGTCGATGGCAAGGCGGCTTTTCGGAAGATCCCGTATATGTCCGACACTCGACTTTACTATATATTTCGATCCAAGGATTTTCGTCAGGGTTTTTGCCTTTGTGGGCGATTCAACTATGAGGAGGGTTTTTCCGCCCCCTTTTTCAGCAGCGGAAACTGAGGCTGTTTTTTTCGCCGGGGCTTTTTTTCCTGCACGCGAAGAGGCCGGGGCCTTCTTCGTCTTTTTGCCGGTAGCTGTTTTCTCCGCGGGAGCCTCTTTTTTCTTTACATCTGTATTTTTCTTTCGTGATGTGGATGAGACGGCCTGAACAGCCGCTTCTTTTCCTGTCGCTTTTTTTTTCGCCATGAGTTTCCGTCCTCAGCAGATCCAGCAGCTGGAAGGATAAACCTTCTCGCAGGGGCTTCCTGGAATTTCAAAGGAACGATCGTCAAGGATCGCATCCACTATGGCTTCGAAGAGAACGGCATCCACGGCGGAGTTCTTCAGCGCACCAAGCGATACGGCTTCCTGGATCGCTCTTTCCGTTATGTCCAGAGGCACTTCTTCAGTTGCAATATAGCGGTATATTATACCCTGGGCTTCAGGGTCAAGGTACCTGCGCTCACAGTCATGAAGGATCCTGCGTACAAGAAGTCCGTCCGACAGGCGTCCTGCAATGGTTTTGCTGCGGTTTGTTTTGTATGTGTTCGGCACCAGGGCTCTTCCTTTCCGTTTTTATAAGTTAGACGGGAACGGCGCTCCAGCGCCCCGGACCCGAGGGAAAGACGTGCCCCGCCGCAGCCAGTGTGGCCAGGCAGGAAAAAACGTCAGCGGGAGACATTGTACCCTCAACGGCGAGGTTGTCAACAGTTCTTTCTCCAGATTTTTTTAAAACGGCAAGAATTCTTTGCTCTTTTTCAGTCAATGCAGAAAAACTGCCCCGGCCGTCGTTCTGCCGGAACAGCCCCAGCTGCCTCCCGAATGCAAGGGAGGCAAAATCCGATACAGATACAAGAGCAAGAGCACCGTCATACAGCAAACGGTTGGATCCTGAACAGTTTTCCTCGGAGATGCGGCCCGGTACCGCCCACACTTCCCTCCCTATTTCAAGGGCGAGCCTGGCCGTGACCATTGCGCCGCTTTTAATCGGGGCTTCCACCACCACCAGTTTTTCGGCAAGCGCTGCAATTATCCGGTTCCTTTCAGGGAACCGCCAGGGCCTTGGAGGAGTTCCCAGGGGGTATTCGCTGATCAGGGCTCCTCCCCCTGAAATGATTCTTTCGAAAAGGCGCTCGTGCCCTCCGGGGTAAGTGATATCAACTCCATTGCCGAGTACCGCAATAGTGCCCCCCCCTGAAGAGAGAGACCCTTCGTGGGCGGCACGGTCAATGCCTATGGCCCCGCCGCTGACAACGATCCCTTCAGCTTCCCCGACGGCCTTTCCTATTTCTGTTGCCGTCCGGAAACCGTAAGAGCTGCATTTCCTGGTCCCCACAACGGCAGCAGCGATTCCGGACAGCGGCCATTTTCCCCGTACAAAGAGAAGGAGCGGAGCCCCCGGCACACCTGAAAGTGACCGGGGAAAATCCCTGTCATCGAACGTCACAAGGCGGACACCCTTCTTTTCTGCACGCTCGGCTTCCCTTTCAGGCCAATGATTTTCCAAAAGGCGCTCCATGGTATCTATCACCTGCTCCGTGCATCCGATACGCTTCCAGAGAACAGGCCCCTCCTGAACGAAGGCCTCCGGAGGAAGCCCTTCTTTCCCGAACAGGGACCATATACGGGGGGGATACCCTCCCGAGGCTGCAATTAAAAGGAGTGTTCCGAGCAGCGGCGTCATGACCTTCCTCCTCCATCCCTGTAGGCAAGAGCCTCCGCAACGTGTGGGACCTGCACTTTTTCTGAGGAGGCAAGATCGGCGATGGTACGGGCTACTTTGAGAACCCTGCTTATTCCCCGTCCCGAGAGGCGGAGCCGCTCCGCCATGGACGAGAGAAACGGGCGGACGTCTGCAGACAGCATGAGCGACCGCTTCACCATCCTTTCCGGAAGTTCTGCGTTGCAGGAAAAACCTGTGCCTGACCATCTTTTCCGCTGCAGCTCCCTGGCCTTCCGGACGCGAAAGGCAATTTCAGCGCTCGGTTCAGCTCCCGTATCTTCCACAGCAACAAGTTCTTCCGGCAGAAGACGGGGAACAGGAACGTGAAGATCGATCCTGTCAAGGATCGGTCCGGAGATCTTCCGCTGGTAGCGCTCAAGTTCCGGTACGGAACAGGTGCACTTTTCCACCGGGTCGCCTGCCCATCCGCAGGGGCATGGATTACATGCAGCGACGAGAAGGACTCTGCAGGGGTAGGTCACGGAACCCGACGCCCTGCTTACGGTAATGCGTCCGTCTTCGAGAGGCTGCCTGAGCCCTTCAAGAAGGTCTCTGCGAAACTCCGGGAACTCATCGAGGAAAAGCACCCCCCGATGGGCGAGGCTCACTTCACCGGGACGGAGAGTCGATCCTCCTCCACAGATGGAAACAATGCTTGCAGTATGATGAACGGTACGGAACGGAGGCTGCATGCCCCTGTCGAAAGGTATGCCCAGGGTGCTCCGGACAAGGGCTGTCTCAAGAAATTCGTCGGTCGAGAGAGGAGGAAGAATTCCCTGAAGCGCACGGGCAAGAAGGGTTTTTCCGCTTCCGGGAGAACCTGTGAAGAGAACATTGTGATGCCCGGCTGCGGCAATTTCAAGGGCCCGTCTCGCTCCGGCCTGGCCGCGGATATCCGCGAAATCGGGATCAGGGGGGCAGGTGTCCGGCGATGGAACAAATTCTGCTGCGGGTTTCAGTTCTTTCTCCCCGCGAAGAAAGGCGAAAACATCTTCCAGCGATTCCGCTCCAAAAGCGGAACACCCGCTGACAAGGGAAACTTCCTCAAGGTTCCCCTCCGGGACAAAAAGCGGTATCCCCGAATCCCGTGCCAGGATCGCCGCCGCCACTGACCCACGGATTCCCCGAAGGCGCCCGTCGAGTGCAAGCTCCCCGAGAAAAATCCCGGGAGGTATTTCCGGAATGCTTCCCATTGCCCTTGCAATGCCGAGCGCGATGGGCAGATCAAGGACAGCACCTTCCTTCGGCAGGTCAGCAGGGGCCAGGTTCACGGCGACTCTGCCGCGAACGGCCAGCCCAAGGCTGCGCAGTGCCGCGCGCACACGCTCTTTTGATTCCCGAACGGCCGCGTCGGGAAGGCCGACGATGGAGATGGCGAACAGCCCGCCGGCGATCTCCACCTCCACTTCCACCTTCAGTGCTTCCATTCCCCTCAGGGTGATTCCCCACACCCCGTTCACGAGAACCAGGCACCCCCGGTGACATCCTCAAAACGTTCTATGGAGTGTGTTCCGTCATTCTTCACCGTAACAGAGAGAATATCGATCCTCCACGGCCCTTCCCAGCCCCTCATGTCGGCATAGAGCCTTCCGGACCTGACAAGCCGCCCCAGCTTGCGGGGTCCGACAGAGTCTTCACCCGGCTGCATCCATCCCTCGGCACGGGTACGGACTTCCGCGATCACCAGCTCGCTGCCGTCCATAGCCACAATATCAAGTTCCCCTCCGCGGAAAACAACGTTCCTGTCGAGGATCTTCCAGCCCAGCTCCTCCACGAAGGAAGCGGCAATATCCTCTCCCTGCCGACCTCTTTCGAGATGCTTCGCCGTCATTGCCTCGTCTCCTTTTGCAGAATATTTACGGACTCCAGTTGAAGGTCCTTCTGTGAACAGGTGAAGGTCCCAGGTCCGCCAAAGCTTTCCGGTGGACTGCAGTGGGGTATCCCTTGTGTTTTCTGAATGAGTAGCCCGGGTAAACTGTGTCGAGCGCATCCATTATCCTGTCGCGGAGGACCTTTGCAGCCACAGATGCCGCCGCTGCGGCGGGGACGAGCAGATCGGCCTTCACCATGGAGCGCTGCGGGATATCAAGCCCGGGAATGGGAAAGGTACCGTCAACTATGACCACATCAAAACACCGCGGGAGTTTCCGGACACTCCGTCCCATGGCCCAAAGCGAGGCACGGAGTATGTTCATTGCATCGATCCTCGCAGGAGAGGCGGCCTGCGCACGCCAGGCGACTCCAAGGGAAACCATGCGTTCAAAAAGGAAGTCCCTCCTGCGCGGTGTAAGTTTCTTCGAATCGGTCAGGCCGAGTGAAAGCAGTTCCCTTTCCTGCTCCGCGGTAAGATAGACCGCTGCAGCCACAACCGGACCTGCAAGGGGACCCCTTCCTGCCTCGTCGGTGCCGGCGATTCGCCCCATGCTGCTCAGGTCCATTGAGGATCCCCAGGAAGTTCCAGGGTGACAGGTCCCAGCCTGCCCGAGGAAAAAGCCTCCACAAAACGGCGCCCCGCAGAAAGCGTATCCACAATACCTCCTGAAACAAGGCATCCGAGTCTTTTCCCTATGGATTCAAGCACTTCCTCGGCGGATCCACCGGAAGGAGCGCCGACTCCCCACTTTTCCTCCACCATTCCCCACAGGTCCCTGCTCCTGAGGACATTGATGAGGTCGAGGGCTATGACGTCATAACCGCCTATAACATCAGATTTGCTGCTGCCGAGCCACGCAAGACACCGCTGGACGGCATCGCCCGATCTCGGATCGAGGATGCCGGGGCTATCCACTACGAGAAAACCGCTCCCCTTGTACCAGGAAACCCCCCTTGTGATCCCGGGGATCCCTCCGACCTGAGCGGAGGATTTGCCGACAAGAGCATTCAGCAGCATTGATTTTCCCACGTTCGGAATGCCGACGACGGCAAGGCGCACTTCCCTGTGAGATGGTCCGAGGGGGAGAAGGTCCTTTCGGATCTGCTCAATTTTGGGTTTCAGGAGGTTTACCGCCCAGCACATCTTCCCGGCCCCTGAAAACCAGGAGAGCCATCTGGCCGTGGCTTTTTCATCGGCCAGGTCTTTTTTTGAGAGAACGATCCCCACAGGACAGATCCGTGACAGTTCGTCCGTCACGGGAGAAGAAGTGACAAGAGGGGCACGTGCGTCGCGGACCTCCAGGATGACATCCAGTTTCCCGGCCAGTTCCGAAAGCTTTCGCTTCCCCTTGGCCATGTGACCGGGATACCAGACAGTGCGCCCCAATCAGTCCACCGTCCCTATCCTGTTCAATGGCCAGTACCTGAGGAACACGGGGCCCCGGATATTCTGTTTCGGGACAAATCCCCAGAACCGGCTGTCTTGTGAATTGGGCCGGTTGTCACCCATGGCGAAGTAATGATTTTCCGGGATTCTCACAGGCACTTCCGGGAAAACAGGCCCGGCATTGAGCGAAAAGGCATCGTGGTTCTTCACGTACTCTTCCCTGAGGGCCTGCCCGTTGATATAGACTATTCCTCCCCGGATCTCCAGGGTATCTCCTGGAAGGCCGATTATTCTCTTGACAAAATCTCTCTTGGGGTCGACGGGATACTTGAACACAAAAAGCTGGCCCCGTTTCGGCTCGGAGAACGTGTACCAGAACTTTGCCACGAGGACCCTGTCGCCGACTTCAAGGGTTGGAATCATGGAACCGCTCGGGATCCAGAACGCCTGGACCACGAAGGTCCTGAGGATCAGGGCCAGTACAAGGGCCCACAGTACAGTCTCGATCGTCTCTCTCCACCAGGGTTTGGTTGCTACAGCCATAAAAAAACCTCCGTTTCAGCTATGCGCGCCGCGAAATGAAAAACCGGAATGCCAGCTTTCTTTTATACCCCCAATGGAGCATACTTTCAATCCTTGGGAGGAGTATCTCTGTATGAAACTCTGCAATAAGGAGAGATTACAATGTAGTGCAAAGGACGCCTGCGGTCCCGGGATGCATTTATTTCAATCGTCAACGCAGGAGAAAGGGTATTCCATTTCGGAGAAAAAACGCACCATTTGGGCGAAGCACTCCTGTTGGTAAACCAGATCCTCTCGTTCCCGCGGTAGATTTCTTCTTCGTGGGGATCAGCCCAGACAACCTTGAAAGATCTTTGAGGGACTGATGGCGAGGCCACGTACAGTGAAAATGATCTCTGTGACAGCATCGCCTTGTAAAAAATACGCTGCAGCCAGGAAGCGGCGTATTTCCCCTCGCGCCTTACCGTCTCCCTGGACGGAGGGCCGTAGAGCACCGGGTACAGGCTGAGGGAGACCCCTCCGAACAGCACGCCGCAAATGAGAAGTACCGCAAGGAGTTCCACAAGGGTAACCCCTGACCGACGGTAAAGGGGAAACCTCCGGGAGGTTCCCCCTTTTTTGGCTGCACCGCTCACTGTCCCGATGAAATAGAGTCGTACCCGAGCCGGAAAACCTTCATGTTGGCATCCTCGAACTTCGACGGAGACAGTTCTTTTACTGCCCGGGAGACTTCTTCAAACGACAGGCCGCTGATGTCCGCACCGCACATGGCCCCCATAAGGAGTACGTTAAGGAAGAGGAAATTGCCGCCCATGTGTTTTTTGAGCAGCTCGTATCCCTCCAGTGAATGGACACGGATGGACCTGTCCTTCAGAAAGGATGTGAGGCTTGAGTTTTTCATGGCCTCCTCTGAATGAACGTTGACCACCATGCTCCCGTTTTTTTTCAGAAAGTGGAGGTTTCTGACCCCCTCGTTCTGGTCGAATGCGAGGAGTATGTCGGCATTTCCTGCCATGACCAGGGGACTGTAGTAATTTCCCACCTTGAAATGGCTGATCACTGATCCTCCACGCTGGGCCATGCCGTGAACTTCACTGCCCATGACCTGCTCTCCCCGTTCGAGGGCGATTTTCCCGAGAATCCTGCTGGCGAAGAGGATACCCTGTCCGCCGATGCCAACGATGACGTACTGCATCTTATTCCCCCTCCTCGGAAACTTCCACGATGGCCCCATGGGGACAGACGGACAGGCAGACGCCGCAGGAAACGCAGAAACGTTCATCAATGTATGCCTTTCCTCTTTCCTCGTTGAAAACAAGACCGGGGCAGTTGAAGAAATTTATGCAGAACTTGCACCCGATGCACTTCTCCGGGTCCACCCGTACCGGTATCACGGGCTGCTGGGGCCGCAGGAGCATGCACGGATGTCTGAAAATGACAACAGCAGGTTCTTTCTTTTCTTTCGCGCTCTCCCATGCCTCTTTTATGGCTTCTTTTCCGGCAGCCACGTCATAGGCCTCTATGGTCCTGACATGGGAAACCCCGCAACCGCGGCAGACGCCTTCTATATCGACCTTCCTGCCCGCGTCTCCTTTACGGAGCTTCTCCCCTACTCCCGGGTTGGCCTGGCCGCCGGTCATCGCGGTTGTACTGTTGTCGAGGATTGCGAGAACAAAGGGATGCCTGTTGTACACCGCGCTGACAAGCCCTGGAATTCCCATGTGGAAAAACGTTGAATCACCGATAGTGCTCACAACGGGCCGGTCGATTCCGGCAACCTTGTGGGCAAGGGTGAGGCCTGATCCCATCGTTACCGAGCCGCCCATATCGATGATGGCATCCACTGCCTTCTGGTTTACTCCGAGGGAATAGCATCCTATGTCCGAAGGATTCACCGCGTTGGGGAGTGCCTGGCGGATCGAGAAGAAGCTCGCCCTGTGGGGACACCCAGGGCAGAGCATGGGTTTTCTGGGGGTGATCCTGAGTTCTTCGAGTGTTTCCTTGAGCATGCTGTCTGCTCCGGACGGACTCCCGATCCCCAGAATATCAGCCAGGATGCCGGCAACGACTTCAGGAAGAAGCTCTCCGGCACTTGGGACGACACCGTTCCATCGGCCCATTATCTTTGTCCTGTCGGGAATCTGCATTTCCATAACAGGATATGTTTCTTCGAGGAAAATGACCCTGGGATGTTTTTCGATGAAATCAGTGACCATTTTCACAGGAAGAGGATGGGGCGTACCGATCTTGAGTATGGCGACATCGTCTCTTCCCCAGCTCTTGAGAATATCGGATACTATGGAAAATGAAACACCCGAGGCAACGATCCCGAGAACGCTCTCCTTTTTTGCCGGTACCTCATAGTTGTATTTTCCGAACTCTGTTTCAAAGGCAGCACGGATCTCCTCCAGCTTCGCGTTGAGCTTCGGGTGGTTGACCCTGACTTTGGCAGGAAGACAGACCCACCGCGAGGGATCTTTTTCAAACTTCACATCGCCTTTCAAAGGCCGTATCTCCCCGAGCTCCACGTCCTGACGGCAGTGATCCACCCGAACGCTCGGGCGGAGCATTGCCGTCACGTGAAAGCGCTCCGAGAGGTCAAAAGCATCGAATACCATCTCCCTGGCCTCGGCCGCTGATGACGGGTCAAAACAGGGGACCTTTGCGAACATGGCAAAATGCCTGCTGTCCTGCTCTGTCTGGGAACTGTGCGGCCCCGGGTCGTCAGCCACGACGAGGAGAAAACCTCCCTTAAGGTCGTACAAAGCTGAACTCATGAACGGGTCAGCGGCAACATTAAGGCCGACCTGTTTCATCACGGCACAGGAACGGGCGCCTGTGAACGATGCAGCTGCCGCCATTTCAAAGGCGACTTTTTCGTTTACCCCCCACTCCACGGCCATGGGAGACCCCATCTCGTCAGCGAATTTTGCAACTGCCGGCAAAATCTCCGACGAGGGTGTTCCGGGATAGGCGCATGCTACGAGACATCCGGCCTCAACTATTCCCCTGGCAATTGCTTCATTTCCAAGCATTATGGCTTTAGTGCTCACTGTACACAACACCTCCGTCATCCGCCAGCGCTTCTATCCACCCGCGCAGCGGGTTATCTCCTCGCAGAATCTTTCCATTCCTGTCAACGAAAGCGTGCCGGGTCCAGCCGGAAGCAATGGGCTTCCGGTCCGGCTCTCGCTCTATACGGCATTCGAAGACCACGCTGCTTGGCCTTATTTCTCCTATCCTTGTAAAAACAGTGATCTCGTCCTCGTACCTGGCAGGATGCTTGTAGCGGCAGTGAGACTCCACAACGGGCAGAAAAATCCCTTCGGATTCCCAGTCGGCGTATGATTTTCCGAAGGCACGGCAGAACTCGGTGCGTCCGACCTCGAACCAGTACAGGTAGTTCGCGTAGTAAACGACCCCCATCTGGTCAGTGTCTCCATAACGGACTCTCAGTGTGAACGGAATTTCGGAGGACAACGGAACACCTCCTAAAGAGGAAAATGGCCTCCCGATGGAACGGCATTTTTAAAATAGGATGGATTTCAGGAGGCTAATACAATCTTTTCTGCAATTATATACCAAATCTCTCAAAGGGGGAACAAATTCCTGTTCCGGAACAGTCAGGGGCATTCATTCATGTGAGAGGCCATCATGCAGTCAGACCGGACGACCGTGTATCCTTCAGCTTCAAGCACATCTGCGAGGGAGTCATTCTCGGCCCCCGGCTGAAACCATACGACCGGTTTGTAAGAAAGTTTTCTCAAATCCTCAGCAATAGCCTCCTGCATTTTTGCCGATAGAAAAAGAGCGGCCACATCGACCTTCTCCTCAAGAGAAGCCAGGTGAGCGACACACGACCGGCCAAGGATCTCTTCTCCCGCATATCCGGGGTTCACCGGGAAAAGAACAAAGCCTGCACCTGCCAGGTAGTTCATTACCCGAAAAACAGGGCGGTCCGTTTTCGGAGACGCCCCTACAACAGCCACCCTTGAGGGAGTGCAGACATATTTTTTCAGGATTTCTTCTTTTTCCACGCTCGATCACCTCGCTGAAAAATTCTTATCACAGTCTCTTCATGTATTATACTCCAGCAAATACCAGTTCGCACTCATAGAGAGCCGGCCGGGAGACAGAGAATAGATACCCCTTCCCCAAAAGACCGGGAATCCGGAGGAAAAGATCTCTGCCGACAGAGGACAGGGAGATGTATCCGTGAACTGCTGTTTTTCTCAGAACATCTTCGAATATGTTGGCAAGGAAGGAAAATGCGTGTATAATCCTTTCGTTCCGGAGGGCTGGCCGAGTGGTCGATGGCGGCTGACTTGAAATCAGTTGCGGGTTTACCCGCCAGGGGTTCGAATCCTCTGCCCTCCGCCAAAAGCGCTCAAAGTTCCACCCCAAATAAATGGTGCGTGAAAAATACCCAGCCGGGTTTTTTCACGCACTTGTTGTATTTTTTTCAGGAAACATCCTGCAGGATCTTAAGATCCTCCTTAAGGGTATTCCGGAAAACCGGAAACCACGCTTCTATTTGGAGCCGTTCATTTTGTTATCAATAATTTCTTTCAGTGCGTCCACATTTTCCTCATGCTGTATCTTCATTGCTTCCAGAAGCATTGCCTCGGAGATGTTCATCATAGTATCTCTATTTTTTCTTATTTGTTTTGCCACCCATTCCTGTCCCTTGACCAGCAAATCCATCTTTTCATCAATGCCCGGCAGCGACTCTACCTTTTGCACAAAATCCCCTGTATCTTTGCTTGCCTCACCACCGGCATTTTCGATTATCGTTTTGAGTATCTGACAGTTCATTCCTTCATCGCGCAAAAACTTTCGCGCCAATACTCTTTCTCGCTCACAACCAATTTTCGGTATGAGATCATTCAGTACTTTCACTCCCGCTCGTTCAGCTTCAAGGATACGATTCAGAAACTCAATCGTGCCGCCAGCAGTGTTCCGGCTCATTAAAAAACCTCCTGACCGGTTATGAAAATTTTTAAACATGACGAGACGCCTGCAGAAAGCAGAAAAGGGGTACCTCAACCGCAGCATGTTCCGTTTCCACAGGGCGGCAAAGACGTACCGACTATGCCGCAGGCAGGGGTCTGTCGTTTTTGCTCTATCCTACTCTATTTTCGAGAACACCTATACTTTCTATCTCGACCTGCATTGAATCGCCTTTTTTCACCGGCCCGATGCCCGAGGGAGTCCCCGTAATGATCACGTCACCCGGCAGCAGCGTCATTACCCTGGATATGTGGCTCACCAGCACGTCCACAGGGAAGATGAAGTTGCTTGTCCTGGAGTGCTGAACCACCTTCCCGTTGTGGATCATCTTTATTTCCAGGTCCGACGGGTCGATGCCTGCAGCGATCCACGGGCCGAGCGGGCAGAACGTGTCGAATGACTTGGAGCGGGTCCACTGGCCGTCTTTTGACTGCAGGTCCCGTGCCGTGACATCGTTGGCACAGGTATAGCCGAGTATGTATTCTTTGGCCTCGCCCGGCTCTATCCCCCTGCATTTCCTGCCGATAACGACGGCAAGCTCTGCCTCGTAATCAACTCTCTTTGTCATGAAACGGGGGTAAACGACCTCGTCGCCGTGAGCGATAACCGACGTTGACGGTTTTATGAAAAGCAGCGGTTCTTCAGGAATCGGAAGGCCCACTTCAATTGCATGATCCCTGTAGTTCAGTCCAACCGCCACCACCTTTGAGGGATCAACGGGGGGGAGGAACGAATCGACATCTTCAAGCTTCCCGAGGACATCTCCCTTTTCCGCATCGCCGAAAAGAGCTCCTTCAAGACGGTAGACAGTGCCTTCTTCCACTATTCCTGTCTCTGTTTTTCCTTTTATCACGCATCTGACAAACGTTTTTCTCATTGTTTTCTCCTCCGTTTTATACAGGCTGTTCAGGCGCAGCAATAAACCATAGAATTGTACCATAGAGGCGGAGAGTTATTGCCCCGGATAAAAGCGTCTTTTTTTTGCTTTGCCGGGAGCCATGGACTCCTTGACATTTCATCCGCAATATCGTAGCTTGTAACATTATCGCAATACACCTGAAACCCTGCGATTGATTCCTTTTCCCCTTTCCGACAGGCTCCCGCAGGTTCTTAAAAAAACATTCACTATAACAGGGTGTGCGACGAGGGAGGCAGAATAGAAATGTCGTTCTGGAAAAAAAACGGGAAGGTGGAATCCCTTCTTTACTCCGCCGATCGGGCGAAAATACTCTCCATGGTCCGCGAGATGGGATCGATGGCGAGCGATGCTTTCTCAAAAGCTGTCCGCTCACTGGAGGAGCGAAATGATGAACTTGCGGATTCAGTCATCACGGCCGATGACGAAATTGACGACCTGGAGGCGGCTATCGACCAGGAATGTCTCAGTTCAATCGCCATGCGCCAGCCTGTCCGTGAGGACCTGCGCTTTGTTTTTGCCGTACTCAAAATCATCACGGACCTTGAACGGATCGGCGACCAGGGGGTCAACATAGCGAAAAAGGCAAAGGTTCTCAACCGTTATCCGCTCCTGAAACCGCTCGTTGATATTCCCAAGATGAAGATCATCGCTGCAGAAATGGTCTCAGACTCATTGAAGTCTTTCGAGGAAAACGATCCTGTCCTCGCTGAAAAAATCTGCCTTCGGGACGATGAGCTCGACATCCTCTACGAAAATATATTCGATGAACTGCTCGATATCATCGGAAACAAGCCCGAAGGTGACCAGGCAACGGCCCAGTGTGCGGCCGGCCTTCTCTGGATCGCCCGCCACCTGGCAAGAATAGGTGACCACGCGACAAACGTGGCTGAGCGGGTTTATTTCATGGTCAAGGGAGAGCGGCTGAAGCCGCTTCTCGAGGAGAAGCGGAAGGTCCTTTCCGAAAAAAAGGAGGCTGAACGGAAGAACTGACGATGCAAGGAATACAGGCAGCAAACATTCGAAAGGAGACGAGAAAATGAAAAAAATACTTCTGGCGGTTATTGTTTTGTGCCTCACGCTCGGTGTGAGCACTGCGTTTGCAGCTGACTATCCGACAAAAGCCGTGACCATAATAGTCGCATCCAATGCAGGCGGCGGAACGGATACGATGGCCAGGCTTTTCGCCAAGTTCGCAGAGAAATATTTTCCTCAGCCCTTCGTGATCAACAACATCGACGGTGCCGGCGGACAGAGAGGTTTTGATGCCCTCGCCCGCGCAAAAAAAGACGGCTATACCATCGGCACACTGTACACCCCGCACCTCACTGCTCACATGTCAGCGAAAAGAGCACGATATACCCTTGGTGACTTCGCCATGCTCTATAACCTTGTCACCGATCCGGGGGTACTTGTAGTCCCTGGCTCCAGCCCCTTCAACTCGATCCAGGACGTCATTGACGCAGAGAAAGCCGCTCCCGGAACGCTTACAGGATCAACTTCAGGACCCGGAAGCGATGACGCATTTGCCCTCGCCCAGTTCAACGAGGCAACCGGCTGCACTGTGAAGAGCGTCCCCTCCACAGGGTCGTCGAATGCAAAGGCGACAGTCATGGGCGGACACGTGTCCGTGGGGTTCATGAACCTCTCCCAGATCGAATCCAACTACAGGGCGGGCGAAGTCCGGATACTCGCCATTATGACTGCCAAGCGCCACCCCAACGTTCCTGAAATCCCCACATTCGGTGAGCTGGGTTTCAAGGTTATTTCCGACTCTTCGAGGGGATTTGCAGCTCCCGCAGGCATTCCGGAGGATGCAATGAAGATGCTTGTTGAGACCTTCGAAAAAGTCCTTGCCGACGCTGAGTTCCAGGCAGCTGCAAAGGAACAGCTCCAGCTGAACGTGATGAATCCGGAAGAGTACAAGGCATATCTCGAGGAGCTCCTTGTAGTCACCAACAAGGCCTACGAAAAGGATCCCTGGTAGGATAGGAGACGATCACAAATGACCCGATCTTCCATGAACCGGCTTTTCGCGGCTGGGGGATTGGGACTTACCGCCGCCCTCTTCCTGGGGGCGAACAGTTTTCCAGACCGGGCCGCGGATGCGGCCCGGTACGTCTTTTTCCTGGCGGGAACACTGGCGGTCCTGTCCCTTGTCCTCTTTCTGCAAAAAACTCCGTCGCCGCACTCCCACGTACAATGGGTCCGGGCGCCGCGCAACTTTACAGTCACTATAGCCGTGATGATCACCTACGGGACCCTTATCCCATGGCTCGGATTCTTCCCGGCGAGCGGCTTCTTTATGATCGCGCTCTCCTGGATGCTGGGCTTCCGGCGTCCCCTGTTCGTTCTGCTCGCGACCGGACTCATCCTCGGCTTTGTCTATCTTGTGTTCGTTCACTTCCTTGGGGTTCCGGTCCCCATGGGATTCTGGGGGGAATAGGCCATGACTGAATTCTTTCTGCCGGCACTCTCTGCGCTTATGGACCCTGCAGTCCTCTTCTCCATTACTGCGGGAACGATAGTCGGGATCATAGTAGGAGCAATGCCCGGGCTTACAGCCACCATGGCGGTGGCCCTTCTCATTCCAGTAACGTTCGGCATGTCGCCCCTCGTGGGACTGGCACTCATGGGAGGAGTCTACAGCGGCGGGATGTACGGGGGAGCAATATCCTCGATCCTTCTCTCTACTCCCGGCACCCCTGCTGCAGCGGCAACTGCGTTTGACGGTTACCCCATGACGAAGCAGGGCAAGGGCGGTACCGCTCTTACCGTGGCTACATGGGCAAGCTTCTGGGGAGGTATTTTCTCCACCGTGGCGCTGCTGCTCATGGCACCGGCTTTGGCAAAATTCTCCCTGAGATTCGGACCTCCCGAGTACTTCGTCCTGGCCATCATGGGGCTTTCCAGCATTGTTACGCTGACAAAGGGCAGCATGGTGAAAGGGCTTATGTCCGGTTTTCTGGGCCTGGTCCTT
>Ga0228535_1002592_pt1 | contig 16583 bp, 13 predicted proteins | sample SJ1metagenome_FD_168457 | JGI IMG/M metagenome (GOLD analysis project Ga0228535, IMG submission 168457) | Enriched culture of PCE-dechlorinating microbial communities from Ithaca, New York, USA - SJ1 | ecosystem: Engineered > Modeled > Simulated communities (microbial... > Unclassified | place... | reverse complement strand
TTCTTCTCTGGAGCACGACCCAAAAGGCGACAATCTCGAGGAGGCGCGCGATCACTGTCGCTATCGCCGCCCCGACCACCTCCAGCCGTGGAGCACCGAGATTTCCGTAGATCAGAAACCAGTTGCCTATCGTATTCGCAGCCGCCGCTCCCGTGGAAATGATGAGCGGCATGTTCGGTTCTCCGATATCGCGGAACGAGCTGCCGACAGCCCCGGACAGCGCAAGCGGAATGAACGAAAACGAGACCGCCCTCATGTATCGGGCACCTTCGGCTACAATCACGGCACCGTCGGCATTGTTCGACACCATGAGCGAGAGAAGCGCCTCCGGGGCAAACTGACACAGAACAAAATAGAGTATGGAGATGCCCGTCCCTATCACAAGCTTAAACTTGAAGGATTGAATCATGCCCTCGCGGTTCTGCGCGCCGCGGTGCTGCGAAAGGAAAATCCCCCCCGCTATCGAAACGACATTGATGATCACCATGAAGACAAAATTCACCTGATTGGCGATGTTGACCCCGGCCATCTTCATGTCGCCGAGCCCCGCCACCATGAAATTGTCCACGAGCGAGACGAGGCCGGTGATGAGGCTCTGCAGCATGACGGGGATGGCGAGGGCGAGCGCCTCGCGATAAAATGGCCAGGGACCAAAGAATGTCAGAGGATGTCCAGGGGCATTTTGAGATTTATTCTGCATACTCTTTTCAACAGATTTCAACAAACCAGGGCATCATCGCATAGAATGCAATTCTTTGCTAGCCGAGCGCCGGGATTCATTCCGCCTCTATTTGACGCCCAATAGTGTGGGCAGTATACTTTACTTACGTATCGCTTCGGATTATATGACAGAAGATAAGGCTGGCATTTGCAAAGGAGTCTGAACAAACATGAGCGCTGAAGTTACCCTGACCACCGAAAATTTCAAACAGGAAGTACTGGAGTCGAAAATTCCCGTCCTTGTGGATTTTTGGGCTGAGTGGTGTATGCCCTGCAAAATGATCGGCCCCACCGTTGCCCAGATTGCAGAGACCTACAGAGACAGAATCAAGGTGGGAAAACTCAATGTCGATGATCAGGGCGACATCGCCACGCAATACGGCATTATTTCCATTCCGACCCTCATCGTATTCACGGAAGGACAGGTGGCCCGACAGAAAGTCGGAGCCATGCCCCGCCAGGAGATCGAGAAGCTGTTCAAAGACCTCATCTAGCGACGAACCCGGGGCTCTGGCTGCTGCTTTCGCCCACAGTCCAGGCCTCTGCCCCATATGCCGATATACTGGCCCTGAGGAGGGGCCTCGCTGCCGAAGGTTTCCACAAAAGAGCGTTCTTCCACGTGGGCGGCGAATCCAAGTGCCAGAGCCCCGCGTCGGCGAGTTCCTGCGCAAGGGTGACGAGCTTGGAGGCCCCCAGGGCGCCGCTCTTCGAGCTCTCCGCATAGAAAAGGCCGTCGACGGGCGCATCCCCTTCCCGCTCATACACCGAAATGGCCCCGCTCGCGTCCGGCAGGCCGCCCGCATCAGACCAGAAATCCCGCCCACCCGACGTCGCGTCGATGCCGCCCGACAGCCCCAGATCATTTCCCGACTCATTCTTCTCATCGGAGATGCCCTCCGGCGCGAGATGCAGCACGATGGCTTCGCCCTCCCTCACCTCACATGCGGGGAAATCGTACCTCATCGTCTTCGCCGAACTTGCCCACTGTACAAACATCCCACCCAGATTGCCCGCCCCCCTCACATAGAACTCGGCATAATCGCGGTGCGGCGTCTTCTTCGACGTATTCTTCGCTGTCTGCACCTCGCAGAGCACCAGAGCAGCGGGGCGATCGTTGTACCCCTTAAACTGAACCTGCACACGCGTCGTGTTCCCGCTCAAGTCCTGCACATTGCCCGCGAGCGTCACCGCCTCTCCGGGCGCCGGCTGAGGCTCGAAACAGATATTCACCTTGGCCTCGGTGCTCTCTGCGGACACGACAAGGTCTCCGGGCTCCGCACAGAAACTCCCCTCCCGAACCTGAATCGGCTCATCGAACTCGAGCACGAATTCGCGGGCATTCTCGAGCTGGGCGTTTTTCACGATTGGCGGACGTATATCTCCAAGCACCACACCCTCGATGCCCGGCGGAGCACAGCCCGCCACAACCCAGACCAAAAGGCCGAACATCAAAGACTTGCGGCACAGACGGACGCCAATCATGCCCTTTCCGGTTCCGCCCTGATTCCCGATTCTGTTTTCCCGCGACACATGCTGCTCCCTTGAGTGGAATATGCGCCACGCCCAGCCCCCTTGGATTTCTGTGATGTGGCGCCGAGCCCTCTCTTCAGGATAGACGCAAAGAATGCCGCTACCTGCTTCAAATTCAGGCTGCAGATGAACCTCCACCTTCTTGTCCTGTGGAGGCCGCCACCGGCCCCACTCTTCCCCTACTCCTCGGGCCCTCGTGACCACCCCCGTATTCACCTCTTTTACAACGTTTTTCCATGAAACAAGATTGACGGGGGTTTTGGGGCGTCCTAAAATATCCTTTGGTACAGTCTCACAAAAAAGCGATCCCATGACACGTGAGCCTGTTGCGGCGGCCACGTTCATCATCGCCGTCAAAAACGTCTCAGGACCGGTGAATGGATTCACGGCCTGACTCATAAATCCTCCAAAGGGCTGCGGACTCCGCGCTTGTTCCGTACTGCAACATGCGTGTAGATCATCGTCGTCTGCACATTTGAATGCCCCAAAAGCTCCTGAATCGTACGGATATCATAGCCGTCCTCGAGCAGATGCGTCGCAAAACTGTGCCTCAGCGTATGCGCAGATGCCATCTTCACAATACCCGCGCGCTGTATGCCCTCATGAATCCTCTTCTGGATCACCGAAGGATGCATGTGCCAGAACGCGACCTCTCCTGTCCGCGTGTTTGCACACGGCCCCTTCGCGGGGAACAGCCAGAACCAGCTCCACTCCTTCGAAAACGAAGTGTATTTCTTGCCCAGAGCCTCAGGCAGAAAAACCCCCGGCAGATCCCGCCGCCGCAACCGCTCCCAGCCGACCTTCAGCTCAAGCAAATGAGCCTGCAAATCCCTCTTGAGCACCCCTGGCAACACCGTGAGCCTATCCTTCCCGCCCTTCCCGGAGCGCACCTCGACAGTCTCATTCTCAAAATTGAGATCCTTCACCCTGAGCGAAAGACATTCCTCGAGCCTGAGCCCGCACCCATACATCAGCGAAGCCATGAGCCGATACGGCTGCTGCAAATGCGCGAGCAGCGCCGCCACCTCATCGCGGCTCAGGACCACCGGCAGCCGTTTTCTTTTCTTCGCCCGCAGTACACTTGAGAGACCCCCGATTTCAATGTGTAACACCATCCTGAACAACACAAGGAGCGCATTCAGCGCCTGCTCCTGCGTCGAAGCGCTCACCCGGACCTCAATCGCCAGATAACTTAAAAATGCCCGCAGGTGATCAGCAACGACACAAAACTTCCCTTCCCTTCGTCGTACAAGCCCCCTCTTCCATATGAAATCGAGAAAACGGCGCGTCCAGCCCAAATACGTCTTTTCCGTCCGCAGAGAACGATGCTTCAGACGAATATATTCCCTCACCTGCTTCACGGCGCCCGCAGAGAATACCGCCCATGCAGCGACCTCGTCAGACTGAGCACCATCGGAGCCCGAAGAAACGCGCGCCGGACCCTGCAGGCGTTTTTCAGCACCATTGCCCACGGCCACATTGTCAGATTCGGCCCTCTGCACATTGATCGCCTTATTGCTTCCTGCGTTCATATCCATAAAAACCATAAACAGACGAACCGATTGGAGCGCCAAGTTCACAATGTTCTCCGGCTTCTGCCTCGACAACATATGCCCAAAACCTTCAATCGAATGTTCCCTGTTCGTATGCCATGCAGGATACTGGCGGACAAACCTGTCGACCCAAACGCAGGCCCACTCTGCTCCCCAGAGATTGAACTTGCACTTTTCCAGCAGATATCGCTTAAACATAGTCTTTTCGTAGATCGATCCCATACAACCCTGTCCTTTCAGGAGAGAGAAAGTTGAAAATGGAGATATTCCCCAGATGATGTTTACTTACACTGCCTCTATCTATCATGACGCAAAAATGCTTATCCGCGCTTCAATTCCGCCCAACAATTCCCAGCGCGAGCTTACATCGCCATTCTCTTGCGCCATTCTATTTCTCTGTTTTCTTAATGGGTTTTCCAATGTAGAATATGTTAGGCTGGAGATTTTTGGTGGAGCTTCTTTGAAGGCCCCGTTTTCATTCTTTCTACGCATCTTATCTTCTTCTTTGGTAAGTCTGGGGAAAAAAGGCAAAGAATCAAATCGTAAGAACAGAGAAATGAAATGCAGAATCCCAGAAACCCCAATGCATGGGGACGATCCGGCGTGCATCTACAGGGTCTCTTTCCCTTCGGTCGCCTTACTCTCTTTTGGTTTTTCCAGACTGTAACTTCTTAGAGGCTTTACTCATCAGCAAACATGGATATTGCTCTTTCTCAGCTTCGTATGTTTCTGATAGTGATGAACTGATAAAAAACCAACATAGCAAGAAAATCAGAAGAACCCAAAGAACGGGAAAGAGACCCCACGCGAAGCCCATCGGAATGAAACCGTTCGTCCTCGCGTGCTTCATTCCTCGAGCATAAGGCTTTCTTTCTTGTTGTTTGCTGTTCTGTAACTCGGTCCCAGGTTGAACAGGCTGGTCTTTGCTCGCCTACGCTTTGTGCCTCTTTTCCTGTGGATTCACATTTTAGAATATCCGATTCCTTTGCTGTCCTTTGTACGACGACGCACGCGAGGTGATTATGTGAAAGAGTTTCAAGATGAAAGAAGAAAGAGAGAAAGAAGAATCTTTGCCGAACATTTTTAAAGAGTCATTGATGGGTTTCTGGGAATGATGATAATAAGAAGTGAGAAAAGAAACAATGCATTTCTCAGCCTAACAAACGCGTTGACTTGGTTCGGCTACTGTCACGATTCTTGCGGTCTCGCTTCGCTCGGGCAAGAATCGCGCCACTAACGCCTTACAAGTCACGCGCACGTTAGCCAGACCCTCCGGGCGGGGAAAGAAAAGGCTTCGCCAAAGTAAGATACAAGAAGCTTCGCTGAGTGAAGATTCAAGTTATTATTAAGGGCTTCGCCGACGAAGATCCATGATTAGGCTTCGCCAAAGTGAAGATACAAGAAGCTTCGCTGATTGAAGATCCACAATTGGCTTCGCCGAGTGAATATCCAAAGTATCAATAATGGCTTCGCCGATGAAGATTCATGATTGGGCTTCGCCACGTGAAGAATAATAAAAGGACTCTGCCTAATAGGGAAATTTGAATATTCATAAGGTGTGAAAATTGAGAAGAGATCAAAGGTTTCAGAATTTAGAAACGGTAAATAAGATTTGGCTAACACCTGCTTGGACCTGATAAACCCTTTGGCACCATTCTTGCGAAAATCTCATGCAAGAATGGCGCCAATCGCGCGGTTTTGAAAAGGATCCTATTTTGGCGCGCGAGCGGGTTTACAGGTCAAGCATATGTTAGATTGACGCTTCGCGCAGAGCTGAAAATGAGAATAGACGGAAGATTTATATATCTTGATAATCATACTATGGCCAATATTGAAAAGATGTACTCATGGTCGATTGATAAAGAATTAATCTCAATTGAAGCTGGAAATTTCAAGAACATAAAGAGTTCAATGGATATATATAAACAGGAAACAATGGAATCATATATAGAAAACAATCATGAGAGAGGAGCATCGTTTTGTCATTTTGGAATTTATACTTCACTGAGTAATGAGCTAGTTGGATATGTAGATTTTCAAAATATTAAGGAAAAAGAAGAAGCTGAACTATCTTTATCAATACCCGATAGTAAGAATAGGAATAGAACATATGGGTTTGATGCCTTTATTACGGCCTCAAAATATGCATTTGAAATAAGAATGTTAAGAACAATTATCATACGAACTAGAAAAGATAATCAATCTGTTTTAAATATGAGTAAAAGGCTACAATTGGATGGCAATGAGTCATATATAAATCAAAATGGCGAACGAATAGAACTAATAGAATTTAGGTTAAATAGTAGTGATTATAGACGAATAAGAAATCTAACAATCGCTTAAACCGGATAATCCGGCTTGTCATGGTTCCTGCTTGAAGCCTTGTGGCAGGAACCACGCCAAGCTCGGATTACTGGTTAAGCGTATGTTAGGTCCACGACCACATTAATAGAGATTTATGCTGCGCGCCCGGGCCTCCGGCCGTCGGGCGCATGAATCTAAATCCAATAAATTGTAGGCATGTTAAGAGCAAAAAGGGAATGTATGGAGTATTCAATAAGAGAAAAGGAAAATGCAGATAATAATTGGATAAACGATAAGCTAAAAGAAAACTGGGGATCAAGTATTTTAATCTCTCGAAGAAAAAAGTATGAATCTAGTTCCCTAGATGGATTTATCGCAGAAAACAATGAAGATAAACTAGGAATGTGCTTATATCGAATAGCAAACAATGAATGTGAAATAATAGTGTTTGAAGCATTTGAACAACAAAAGGGAATTGGAACAGCATTATTAAACACATTGATAGAAAAATGTTCAAATAGTAAATTGAAAAGGATATGGCTAATTACAACAAACGATAATATAGATGCATTACGATATTATCAAAAGCATGGATTTGAGATTGTTTGCATATATAGACATGAAATAGAACATTCAAGGAAAATGAAGCCAGAGATACCAATAATAGGGAATCATGGAATAAAGATAAATGATGAAATTGAGATGGAAAACGTATTATAAAGCAATGATCTTCCATATCTGCGCCTCGGCCTCCGGTCGTTCGGCGCGCTGATGAATAAAATCAGAAGAGGTCGGGACCTAACAATCGCTTCGACCTGGCAATCTGGCTTGTCATGGTTCGTGCTGAATAATTAGGGCACGAACCACGCCAAGCTCAGATTGCAGGTCAAGCGTATGTTAGGTCGACGCACGCAAAGCGTGCGCGTGTAACTTTAGGAGAATGAATGCTTACTGATGTACTGTTTGAGTATTTTCAGAATAACTTAGTAATTGATAATTCTGCATATTCAGTTTGTTATAAATTAAAGTCAGATAAAAAGGATTTTATTGGGAATACGCATACATATTATATCGATGCGTTTTTATTACTTAAAACAAACGAAATAAACTTTGTAGAAATATCAAAGTATATTAAAAATGATATAGAAGGAATGAATAAAAAGACGAAGTATAGAATAGTTTGTAATTGGCTTATATGTTCTGACCGAGGCGGAATTTATCTATATGAGGCTATCGCCATAAAGGAAAATAGAAGAATAAACAATATGATAAATAACTTTATGGTTCTAAATGGTATGGATGGGACAATATCGTTTGGGCCCGGGCATATTAAGAACTATAAATACTCAAAAATAATGAATTATCTACTTGAGAATGAAAGAGCAATCCCAAAAATCTCTTGGAGAAATGAGGTATATAAAGTAATAGATTATGGTTTTGATATTATAAAGAGGGCGTAAGGAAGATTGCCCTAACAATCGCTTGAACCGGATAATCCGGCTTGTCATGGTTCCTGCTCGAAATCCTGTGGCAGGAACCACGCCAATCTCGGATTACCGGTTAAGCGTATGTTAGGTTTATTATTGATTGTTAATATTGGGAGATTAACTTTATGGAATTACCTGAAATAGTTAATCAAGAACTTTGGGAAGCGATATCGGCAAATTTTAATAATGGAAACTATAATGGGGCAATTCAAGATTCAATATTTTATTTAAGTAACATCTTACGAGAAAAGGCAGATTCTGGTAACGATGGGGTGTTTTTAATAAATGAAGCTTTTTCAGAAAAAAAACCAAAAATTAAGTTAAATAAACTTGAAAGCGTTTCTGATAAAGACAAACAGCAAGGAATGGCAAATATACTTAGAGGAATATATCAAGCTATTAGAAATCCAAGAATGCATGATAAGATTAATGATTCAAAAGAAGACGCAATACGAATAATTTTATTTATAGATTATATAATTTCACAAGTAAAAAATTCAAAGGGCAGATTTGATGAAGAAGAAATACGATTTCTTATTTTTGATAACGAATATTCTTGTGATAATTCATATGCAGAATCTATAATATCGCAAATCCCTAAAAATAAAAGATATGATTTTTTTATTAATATTTTAAAAGAGTACCCAAACAATAATATTAATAATTTAAGACATTTTTGCAAATGTTATTTTAATATCCTCAATGAAACAGAAACAGAAGGGATATTGGATTACATATCAAAAGAATTAAGAAGTGTTGCTGACGATAATGAAAGAAAAAGATTAGTGAATATGGTTCCTCGAGGTAAATGGGGTAATATAGAAAGAGTGGCAAAAATCAGGACTGAAAATAAAATAATAGAGTCAATAAAAAAAGGTAAATATCTAGAAGAAAAATATTCAGATGAAGGATGGTTAGCTACTTGGTGTAGTAATGTAATTATTGAAGCAGAGCAAAGAGAAAAAATGGATAAAGTAATCTTTTCAAAGATATGTTCATATGATGATAAAGAACGTGGTTATGTATACAAATACATATTAAATAATTTATGGAACACAATGGAATGGCCGAATGATTTAGAAGAATCAAAAAATACAAAAGAGGCACATACTAAAAATAGAATAGCAAATCTAATGATAGAAAATATAATAAATATCAATATCAATTTAATAGAAGGTATAGAAAAATATAAATATTACATCCCTGATCCGATACGACAATATTTTATCAATATGATTGAAGTAAGAAAAGAAGATATTGATAAAGAGAAAGAAAGGCAGATAGATGAATTTACTGATGATATCCCATTCTAAAACAGATAAAAACCTGCATTCAAGGGTGAAGTGCAACAAAGATTAACGTGCATGGAATACCTCCAGAGGGGTTTTATACCCAAGGCGTTTCCTTGGTCTCGTATTTAACTGTTTGGCAATCCAATTGCATCTTCGTTGATCGAGAACGCTCATACCGCTTTTCTTAGGGAGATATTGACGGATAAGGCCATTACAGTTCTCGTTTGAGCCACGCTCCCACGAATGGTATGGGGCAGCGAAATAACATACAACACCAGTACTCTCTTCTATCGTTGTGTAATCATGGAACTCAGTGCCATTATCAAAGGTAATTGTCTTGAACATATCAGGATGTTCCCTCACGGCTTGTACCACTGCCCCAGTCACCGCAGCGGCTGTTCTTGAAGCGCTCTTCTTGATAATGACGAACCCTGAGGTACGCTCAACCAAAGTGACGATGCAATGATGTCGATCTCGACCCAGAACTGTATCGCCTTCCCAATGGCCAAGAACAGATCGCAATGCAACCTCATAAGGGCGATCCGCGATCGACCGTTTCCCTGCTAGGCGACCGCGAGAATCCCTTGTGTTGTACCGTTTCCTACGCACCTTAGGCATAATGCGAAGGTGCGTATACAGTGTCCCTCCTTGTCGCTTATCGTGAAGAATGTGCTTATAGATCGTTTCGTGGCTTATGGATAGTATACCAGCCCATTTAAGCACCGCCGCTATTTGTTCGGGGCTCCATTTCTTCTTGAGAAGACGAACGACAATCTTCATGTCCTTCTTGGAATGATGAAAGCCATACCGAGAGCGTCTTCGTCTTCCTTGGTAGTTGCTTTGTGCTTGTTCTGCACGGTACCCACCATCATACGCGCGTTTGTTCCGTGTGATCTCTCGGGTTATCGTGCTTCGATGCCGCCCTAATTCTCGGGCAATCGCGGCGTAGGTGTAACGTCTTCTCAGAAGAAAGCCAATAGTATACCTTTCTTCTTGAGAGAGTTGAGAGTACTTGTTCATACGCATTCCTTATCTGCCAGGATTAAGAATGCACACAGTATCTCTTCTCTCTCCTTTTTGGGCCATACTGTTGCACTTACTATTTGAATGTAGGAAACCTAACAAGCGCTTGAACCAGACTTGCGCTTTGTCACGATGCGTGCAGTGCTTCAATGTCCACAAGAGAACATGCACCGAGGAAAGATAAAAAGACAACTAAAAAAGTGAAATTGTCGCTCAACCAGCAAGCCTCGCGCCAACCCTCCACTTTCGTTCCGGGGCGCGCTTCGCTGGTTAAGCGCACGTTAGCTGGGCGCTCCGCGCTAATCTTGAAGATAATATTTAGAAATTGGAGGATAAAATGATGTGGCAATTAAAAGATGTTAAAATTCAAAACATTTTTCTTGATACACAAAATATAAGAATCCCTATAACATTATCCTCACAAAATGCATTAATACAGGATTTATTCGTTAATGAAGATGCCTTTGAAATTGTAAAAAGTATTGCTCAATACGGCTTATTCCCAGATGAATTTCCTATTATCATAGAAGAAAATAATAGAAAAATCGTTATTGAAGGAAATAGAAGAATTGCCGCATTAAAAGCCATGAATGAACCTGATATTGTCCCTGCATATAAAGCAAGACTAATCTCATATCAAAAAAACTCAGTCAATACTATAAGAGTAGTCGTTGCACCGGATAGAGAATCAGCAACAACTTTAATTGCAAATAAACATACTATTAATTTGCGTAAACCATGGAAGCCTCTTCGCCAAGCATATTTTTATAAAAGTCAAATTGAAAATGGAAAATCAATCGATCAACTTATTAAAGAATACCCCGAACACGACATTATCAAATTCATTAAAATGCTAGAAATGCATAAATTGGCAAAATCAATCAATTACTCAAGTGATGAAATTGCAATAATTGTACATGATGAGAGGAAATTTGCAATAACGAATCTTGATAGAATGTATAGTGATCCAAGTGTTAGAGCCTTCTTAGGTATAAGCTTTAATGAAAAAGGTCAGGTAATTGGCAATATTGATTTTGGCGAATTTGAAAAAGGTTATCGAAGAATTGTCGAAGATGTCGCTACAGGAGAAATAGATTCTCGAAAATATAATTCAGATACTCAAAGGAAAGCATATCTAGAAAAAATACCTTATGAACAGACCCCTGATAAAAATAAAGTAGGAAATTTTACATCTTCCACAAAGAAAGAAATAGTACTTCCTAAAATTCAAACAAACACAAGAAATACATCTACGAAAATTCCTAAAGGTCTATTTTCTCCATCAACGACACCATTTAAAATACATAACGCATCTCTAAGAATTATGTATGATGAATTAAGGACCATCTCAGTCGAATTATTTCCTAATGCGACACATGATTTATTACGCAGTTTTTTAGAATGTTCTCTAGTTTATTTTCTAAAAGAAAGAGATTTATATAAACATGTACAAAAAAATGAAAACCATTTTCCCAAATTAAGTGAAATGTTAACTTATATTGGATCTCCAAAAAATGGGGTTATTACTGACTCAAATTTAATTCAACTAATTGAGCAGATTAAATCACAATATTCAGAAAGTTATTCGCTCGAGAGAATGAATATGAGAAATCATAATGAAAATTGGGTTTCAACAGAAAAAGATGTGAGAGCCGCTTGGGCAAAATTAGAAAATCTCTTTTCTTTACTACTCGGGAATCGATAATGCTTATTATTAATGCTCCATCAAAACATTATAGTCCACTCCGTTATCCTGGTGGTAAAGCGATATTGTCACAGTATATTGGAGATTTAATTGCAAAAAACAATGTATGCGAATGCATATATATTGAGCCATATGCAGGGGGAGCTGGGGCTGCATTATCATTATTATTCCAAGAAAAAGTTGATAGAATCGTAATTAATGATCTTGATAAGGCTGTATACTCATTTTGGTGGTCAATAATAAAAAGAAATCAATCTTTCATTGAGAAAATAGAAAAAACAGAAATTTCTATAGATGAATGGAAAAAACAAAAAGAGATTTATCATAATCCTAAATCAGGAACGTTTGATTTGGGATTTTCATTTTTCTATTTAAATAGAGTAAACAGATCAGGTATTATGTCAGGCGGACCAATAGGAGGGGTTAAACAAGAGGGAAAATGGAATATCAGTGCTAGATTTAATAAAAACAGCCTAATAAAAAGGATCAAAAATATTTATTTATATAAAGATAGAATAGATATAAGAAATATGGATGGAATTGAACTCATACAAGAATATTATAAAAATAATAATTGTTTTTTTTATTTAGATCCACCATATGTAATAAAAGGTAGTTGTCTTTACTATAATCATTATTCATTATCCGATCATGAAAAACTTGCGGCTATTTTAAATAAATATAATGGTAATTGGATGCTGTCTTACGATAATTCTGAGTTTATTAAAAATATATACTCAAAAAAAAGACAGTTAATTTTCGATATCTCATATCACGCAGATTCATATAGGGCAGGAAAAGAAATATTGATTTTTTCAGATGCTCTAGAATTATGAAATTTCAGCTAACAACCGCTTGAACCAGACTTGCGCTTTGTCACGATGCGTGCAGGCTTCAGTGTCCAAAAGAAAAAAGGCACCGAGAAAGGGAAAAAGGCAACTAGAAAAGTTTAGCTGCTGCTCAACCAGCACGCATCGCGCCAACCTGCTGGCGCAGGGCGCGCTTCGCGGGTTAAGCGCACGTTAGGCAGGCGCCTTCGGCGCGACAATAGGAAGAATATATGCCAGATGACTTATCAAAAGAAATTGTAAAAGAAATGACACGAGAAACAATAATCGCTGCGAAGGAATTTGCAGGAAAATTGATTTCACCTAGTCTCGAAGAAGGTGGTGGACTTATAAAAGATACAATAAAGTATTGGAGATTTAAAAATCAAGTGAACATTTTGCTAAAAGCAAAAGAATTTCTATCTATGAAAGGATTGGAACCAAGTAGGATATTACCCAAAACACTTATTCCGCTTTTAGAAAACGCATCATTAGAAGAAGATGAGGCTATTCAAAATAAATGGGCAACTTTATTAGCAAATGCAGCTCGTGAAGATATTGGTTATCTTATTAAGCCATCTTATGCTGAGATATTAAATGAATTATCACCTATTGAAGTGAAAATACTTGATTATATTTATCATAGGCTTAATGAAAATAAAGAAGTAGAAATAATTAGAATTGACTTTACTAAGAAAGAAATATTATCCATAATTGGTGATAAATATAGTGATGATTATTACTTGATTATCGATAATTTGTTTAGGCTAAATTTATTACAGCCAACTGCTTCTGGAAAATCAAAAACAACACTTGTTACTTATAACTCTGGAGAAAATGATAATATTGATGTTGCATTACGTACATCGGAGATAGTCTCTATTACATATTTGGGATTAGCATTTATAAAAGCCTGTAATGAGATGTAAGGAAATTGTCTAGCATGGCACATATAAATTTATAATTTATATAAAATTAGATATATATGAGCTATGTAGAGTTCAAAAATATAGGTTATTATTCAAAGTCCAGCCCTAAAATAAAGATATCATTTGGATTAAGCAAAACTTTTATTAAATATTGGAGGTGCTATGAAAAAGTTTTTCCTTGGTTGTCTAGTAATTATATTATCTCTTTTCATTATTTCATGTGTACAACGTATAGAAAATAAAATTAATGTAAAAAGGATTTCTGATGAACTAACACAGTATCAATGGGCGACATATAACAGCTTTAGTAGGCAGTACAAAAGTTATAACCTTGTTGAGTCAATTAATTTTCCTAATGTTTTACAAATACATACATTTAAAGAAGTCCATAGCAGTCCTATCACAATTTCTGACGAGACAATAAAAGATGTACAAATTACAAAAATATATATGGAAGACGATCCTACTCAGTTAAAGAATCTTGTGATAAATGGGAAAAAATACTAATTTAATGATCTATAAATTCAATTAAAAGTTTTGAATATGTCATGGTTGATAAAGAAATTGCCTAACACCCGCTTGAACCAGGCGTGCGCTTTGTCACGATGCGTGCAGGCTTCAGTGTCCAAAAGTGAACATGTACCGAGAAAAGAAAAAAGGTATTTAGAAAACTAAAAATGCCGCTCAACCAGCACGTATCGCGCCAACCCTCCACTTCGTTCTGGGGCGCGCCTCGCTGGTTAAGCGCACGTTCTGCGGGAGGTTATGGGCCTGGCTTCTTTGAAGGTGCCGATTGCTTTCCTTCTTCGCATCCTATCTTCTTCTTTGAAAGTGCCGAGAAAAAAGGCAAAGAGAAAAGAGCAAGAATGGAATACTACAACGCAGAACTCCAGAAACCCAAAAACATTAAAGGGACGATCCGGCGTGCATCTTCAGGGTCTCTTTCCCTTGCTCCGCTCTACTCTCTCTTGGCGTCCTATTCAAAATAACATACAGGCCTGACTTGTCAGAGAATGTGGCTACTGTCTTTCTCCTCGGCGTACTTTGTGGTTGTGGTGATAAAATAAAGAAAAACGAAAAATAAGAATGAACAAGCCAAAAGAGAAAAAACGGGAAAGAGCCCCAAACCAACCCATTCTTGGAACGGCTTCTTCCTCGCGTGCGTCATTCCTTGAGCATAAGGATTTCTTCCTTGCTGTTCGCCTTCAGTAGCCTGGTTCCAGATTGCACAGGCTGACTTGTGCTCGTCTAGGCTCTTTTCTTCTTTTGGATGAATGCAGGAGAGGAAATATCGTACTTTTGCTCATTTCTTTACCACGACGCACGCGAGGTGATGCTTGAAAGCATCCTACAACGAAATAAAAAATAGAGAAACAAAAAACTCTGCCGAACATTTTCTAAGAGTCGCCTATGGGTTTCTGGGAATGATGATAGAAAACAAGTATAAAAAATCAATGATTCATTTCTCCGCAGAACAAGCGCGTGAACTTGACTTGTGCTTTGTCACGATGCGTGCGATGGTTATTCAGTTTCCACAACTAAAAAGGTCAAAGAAAACAATAAAAGAATTCATAGAAGAAACCGAAATGGCCGCGTAACCTTGCACGCATCGCGCCAACCTGCTGACGCAGGCCGCACTTCGCAAGTTACGCGCGCGTTCTGCGTACTTTCTGGCGAGGTACTGAATGAACAGGCCTCTGTCACGTTCTAAGCTTCTCACCTTCTCCTTTGGGAAAGATGAAGAGTAAGAAAGAACTGAAGCCTAATTTGATGTAAGACGCTCTCTTGCATTTCTAAGATTGATAGTTATGATAGTAAGGGATCAAAGATATGTTTCTGAGCAGAACATCCGCTTTGAGCCGACTCGGCGGCAGGCATGCAGTTTGCAGTTTTGCAGGTAGCAAAGCACCGTAGCTTGGCAAACTGCCCGCCACGCTCGCCTCGCGGCTCATGCGCACGTTAGAAGGACGCTTCGCGCCAGATAATAATGTAATAGATATAGGGGGAGTATATGCTTGGCGAACAGTTGTTAATTAAAATGTGGGATACTCTATTTAAAGAAGGAATCGGTTCTTTACTAACACCTTGGCAAATAAAAAGAGAAGGTAAAGCGAATGCAGAAGTTAGGTGCGCTGAAATGTTGATGATAGCGCAAACTGAAAAAGATATACAGAAGATAAAAGAAGATAGAATGCAATTATTAATAGATTCAAAATTTATCAATAAAAATATTACAAAAATTGGTTCTGAAGATAATAATAAGAGAATGCTCATTGAGAATATGCAAAAAAGTTTTAAAAGCAATATTTTGAATAGTATGCAACAAGAAATAAATTTAAGCAAAATAATTAATATAGCAGAACAAGAAATACTGAGTAATAAAAGTGAAGAAACAGTTAGCGAAAGTACAGTTGAAAATGATTGGATATTAAGATGGAGAGAATATGCTCAAAAAATCCAATCCGAAGATTTACAAAAAATATGGGCAAAAGCATTAGCTGGAGAAATGAAAACTCCAGGTAGTTATTCCTTACGGACTCTAGAGTTTATTAAAGATTTAACACAACAAGAGGCCCTTCAAATATCAAAGTTAGCTCCTTTTGTATTTAATGGATTTATATATAGAAATGAAGAGTTGGACAAAAATGCTATTAATTTTGAATTTCTTTTAGAAATGGAAGATTTTGGAATACTTAGTGGAGTTAAGGGTGGAGGTTTAAAAATCACATTAAATTCTGCTAGTAAAGACAAATATGAAACTGCAATTATGAATAAAACTATAGCGATAATAATTAAAAATGCGGATGCAAATAAAATACTATCTTTAAACTGTTATAAAGTAACACGGATCGGGAAAGAATTATTCTCATTAGGAGAATTTAGTAATAATAATGATTATATAGATTGTATCTGTAAAAGTATTATTAGCCAAGGTTATGAAGTACAAAAGATAAAGCTAGACTGAAAAGATTCTAACAACCGCTTCGACCTGTCAAATCCTTTGGCGCGCAACTTGCAGGAACAACAAAGCAAGTTGCGCGCCAAGCCCTTCGGGCACGGATTTGCAGGTCAAGCGAATGTTAGGTCCTAAATTCCCCTATATTTGTAACCATGAGCGCGTATTGATTCCGAGCTGAGCAAGGGTAGCACGTTGTGCGCTCGTCGATTCCGTGATGATTGAACCATAGTGGTTTGAGTGCGTGACTTCACAAA